>ERZ773069.98-NODE-98-length-63523-cov-12.433478_pt1 | contig 63523 bp, 57 predicted proteins | sample MGYA00580619_ERZ773069 | MGnify/ENA primary metagenome ERZ773069 (study PRJEB29015, sample SAMEA2738007) | human oral metagenome | biome: human oral; feature: human-associated habitat; material: dental | place: China | collected 2108 ...
ATGTCTTTTTTATATGATTTTTAAGGAGATGAGGTATTGCATTGAAAGGAAAAGAATTGATACGCCGCCTGTGTCAGATGCTCATCACGCTCTTTGGCGTGAGCTTCCTGACATTCAGCCTGACGTATCTCTCGCCGGGCGATCCTGCGGAAACGCTCTTGGAGGTCGGCGATTCCGTCGTGTCACAGGAAACGATCGACGCGACGCGCAAGGAGCTGGGATTGGATCAGCCGTTTCTCGTGCAGTATGGGAGATGGCTGGGCGGCGTGCTGCAAGGCGACATGGGACGCTCATATTCGGCGAAGATCCCCGTGTTCGACAAGCTCATGCAGTGCCTGCCGGGCACGCTGGCGCTCGCCGTAGCTGCGACTGCTATGACGGTCTTGATCTCCCTGCCATTGGGCATCGTCGCAGCTCTTTACCGCAACCGCTGGATTGACTATGTGATCCGCGTGCTGTCCTTCTTCGGCGTCTCAATGCCGGGCTTTTGGATCGGACTCGTGCTGCTCTATATCTTCGGATTGAAGCTGCACCTCTTCCCGATTGCGGGCGGCGACATCACGGCGCGAGGCATCGTGCTTCCTGCGCTCACGCTCGCCATCGTCATGTCGGCGAAGTATACGCGGCAGGTGCGTACGGCTGTCCTCGAAGAGCTGGGACAGGACTATGTGATCGGCGCCAAGGCGCGCGGTCTTTCCATGCAGCGCATCCTTTGGCGTCATGTGCTGCCGAACGCCTGCCTGCCGCTCGTGACGCTCTTGGGGCTTGCCATCGGCTGGCTCTTGGGCGGCGTCGCTGTCATCGAGATGGTATTCTCGTGGCCGGGACTCGGCAAGATGGCCGTCCATGCGATCGAGATGCGCGACTATCCGCTGGTGCAGGGGTTCGTGCTGTGGATCGCCATTCTCTACATGCTCATCAACCTCCTCGTCGATATTTCTTACGCGCAGCTTGATCCGCGCTTGAAGAGGGGAGGACGCTGATGGCGAAGGACAGAAAACTTTTTTATCTCTATTCCGTACTGGTCTTTGCGCTCATTGCGGCGGCTGTCGTAGCGCCGTATTTTGCACCGTACGACCCGTACACGTCCTCGATGCAGACGTCGCTTCTGCCGCCGTCGTCGGAGCATCTTTTCGGCACGGACAAGCTCGGCAGGGATTCCTTCACGCGCATCCTTTACGGCATGAGGATTTCCATCGCCATGGCGCTCGGCATCGTCTTCATCATGTCCGTCGTCGGCACGCTCGTCGGCATCATTGCCGGCTTTGTCGGCGGCAAGGTCGACACCTTGCTCATGCGCTTCACGGACATGGTGCTGGCTTTTCCTGGCATTGTGCTCGCTATCGCCATCGCCGGCATGCTCGGCGGCAGCATAGCGAACACAATCCTGGCGCTTTCTGCCGTCGGCTGGACGAGGTACGCGCGACTGGCGCGCAGCTTGACGCTCAAGCTGGCACAGCAGGACTTCCTCGCGGCAGCCGTCACGAACGGCACGCGCACGTCGATGATCATTTGGCGTCACATCGCGCCGAATCTTCTGCCGACGATCATCTTGACGGCGGCGACGGACATCGGCGCGATGATGATGGAGATTGCCGGCCTGTCGTTCCTTGGCTTCGGCGCACAACCGCCGACGCCCGAGTGGGGACTCATGCTCAACGAGGGGCGGCAGTTCATCCAGACAGCGCCTTGGCTCATGGTCTATCCGGGCGTCGCCATCCTCGTCGTCGTCGCCATCTTCAATCTTTGGGGCGACAGTCTGCGCGATGTCATGGATCCCAAAAAGGCAAATTAAGAAAGGGGTATTTTTGTGAACAAAATGAAACGATGGCTTTTCCTGGTATTCACCTTGATCTTCTCCGCCGCAATCTTTGCAGGCTGCGGCTCGGACAAGGCGGACACTTCGACGCTCAAGGTCGGCGTGACGAACTTCGCCGACAGCCTGGAGCCGACGGAGAACTATTTCGGCTGGGTCGTCATGCGCTATGGCATGGGTGAGACCTTGGCGAAGTTTGACGAGAAGATGAACGTGCAGCCGTGGCTCGCAGAGAGCTGGAAGATCAGCGACGACCACTTGACGTGGACGTTCAAGATCCGCGACGGCGTGAAGTTCTCGAACGGCAAGGATCTGACGGCGGAAGCGGTCAAGGCGTCCATCGAGCGCGCTTTCGCCAAGAACAAGCGTGCCGAGACGTTCTTCAAGTATAAGGAAATAAAGGCGGACGGGCAGAATCTCATCATCACGACGGAGAAGCCTGAGCCGAACATGCCGGGCTTCCTCGCTGACCCGCTCTTCCTCATCGTCGATACGTCGGCGGAAGGCGAGCGCGACTTCGCGAAGCAGGGTCCGATTTGCACGGGTCCTTACGTCTGCGAATCCTTCACCAAGGAAAAGGCGGTCATGAAGAAGAATCCGCATTACTGGGATGGCGAAGTGCCGTATGAGACGGTCGAGATTCCCTCGATTGACGACCCGAACACGCGCGCCATGGCTCTCCAGTCGGGCGAAGTCGATATGGCTGTGAACATCGGCGCGGGCGACATCGGTCTTTTCAATGACGCATCGAAGTTCCACATCGACCGCATCGCCTCGCTGCGCGTGGTGCTCGCACGCATCAACCAGAAGGGCGTCTTGGGCGATCCGAAGGTTCGCGCGGCCTTCATCAGCATGTGCGACCGCAAGTCTTACAACGAGATCATCCTGAAGGGCACGTTCATCGAGGGCAAGGCACCGATTCCTCCTTCCATGGACTACGGTTTCGATCAGCTCACCGATCCGAACCACTACGATGTGGAGCGCGCCAAGAAGCTGCTCGACGAAGCTGGTTGGAAGGACACGGACGGCGACGGCATCCGTGACAAGGACGGCAAGCCGCTGAGCGTCGATTTCGTCGTCTACAACAGCCGCGCCGAGCTGCCCATCTATGCTGAGGCCGTGCAGGCGGACGCCAAGAAGGTCGGCATCGACGTCAAGATCAAGAGCGTTGACTACAACCTCATCGACAAGATGGGCATCAACGGTGAGTACGACCTGCTGATTTCCAACATCACGACGGCGAACACGGGCGATCCCGAGATCTTCCTCAACTGGTACTGGCGCACGAACAAGGACGGCGACAACCCGCAGAACGGCTCGGGCTACAGCAATCCTGCGCTCGACGCGAAGTTCGCCGAGCTTTCCACGGAGTTTGACAAGGCGAAGCGCCGCCAGCTCATGATCGACATCCAGCAGATCATCATGAACGATGGCGCGGGGCTCTTCCTCGGCTATCCTGAGACGAACATCATCAGCTCGACGAAGATCACGGGTGCGACGATGTATCCGTCCGACTACTATTGGGTGACGAACAAGATCCGCCCGGCGAAGTGAGGAGAAAGGAAGAACGATATGCTTCTTGAGGTCAAGAACCTCCATATCCAATATGCCGGCACCGAGATGGTGCATGGCATAAGTTTTTCCCTCGATTCCGGCGAAGTGTTGTCACTCGTGGGCGAGAGCGGCAGCGGCAAGACCAGCGTCATACGCGCGATCTTGGGCTGCCTCCCCCACGAGGGGCGCGTGAATGAAGGCGAGATCATTTTTTCCGGCGTGAACATGCTGGAAAATACGCCGAAGATGTGGCGCGACATCAGCGGGCGCAACATCTCGATGATTTTTCAGGACAGCGGCAGCATGATGAATCCCATCCGCACGATCGGCAGCCAGTTTGTCGAGTACATCCTTGAGCACAGCTCGATGGACCCACAGAAGGCGGAAAAAGAGGCGAAGGAAATGCTGGACAAGATGCAGCTTCCGAACCCCGATACCATCATGGACAGCTTTCCCTTTGAGCTTTCAGGCGGCATGCGCCAGCGTGTCGGCGTCGCCATGGCGATGTTCTTTCGGCCGCAGCTCCTCTTGGCAGATGAGCCGACTTCGGCGCTCGATGTTACGACGCAGGCGCAGGTGGTCAAGGAACTGATGAAAATCTGCCGCGAGGACGGCACGGCCATCATCCTCGTCACGCACAACCTCGGCGTTGCCACCTATATGTCGGACAAGATCATGGTCATGCAGAACGGGCACGTCGTGGAAGAGGGAACGTCTGAGGCGATCATCGAAAACCCGCAGGCGAACTACACGAAGGAACTCCTGCATTCCGTGCCGCAGATCGGGGGTATGTCGTATGCCAGTTAAAAACGAAGAAGTCCTGCGCATCGAGCATATCACGAAGCGTTTCCCCACAGCTGACGGCCGTGCGCTCACGGCCTGCGATGATGTGAGTTTCTCCCTGTGCAAGGGGGAAACTCTCGGCATCGTGGGCGAGAGCGGCTGCGGCAAGAGTACGCTGGTCAAGACGCTCATGCAGCTTCATAAGCCGACGGAGGGCAAGATTTTCTTTCAGAACAAGGAAATCACATCTCTTACGGGAGAAGAAGCGCGGCAGAATCGCCGCAACATCCAGATGGTCTTTCAAGACCCCGGTACGGCGTTCAATCCCAAGATGAAGATCAAGGACATCCTTGCCGAACCTTTGCGCAACTTCGGACTTTTGAAGACGAGTGCAGCGGAAAAGGCGAAGGAGCTATTGAACCTCGTCGAACTTCCCGCAGAATTTGCCGAGCGTTATCCCGGCAATATGAGCGGCGGGCAGAGGCAGCGCGTCGGCATCGCACGTGCACTGGCGCTTGAGCCGGAAATCCTCGTCTGCGATGAGGCGACGAGTGCGCTCGACGTCTCCGTGCAGGGAAAGGTCGTCGAACTTCTGGCAAAACTGCAGAAGGAGAAGGGCATCTCCATCCTCTTCATCTGCCATGACCTGGCGCTCGTCGCGCTGCTCACGCACCGCGTCGTCGTCATGTATCTAGGCAATGTCGTCGAAATCCTGCGCGCAAAGGATCTGCCCAAGGCGAAGCATCCCTATACGCAGGCCTTGATGAAGTCGGTCTTTCCGCTGCAGCCCAAGGGCAAGGCGGACGTTCAGCTTCTTCGCGGCGAGATTCCAAGTCCGCTCGATGTGCCCAAGGGCTGTCCTTTTCAGAATCGCTGTGACAAGTGCATGCCGGTCTGCAAGGAAAAGAAGCCTGCTCGCATGGAACTTTCCGAGGGACATATCGTAGCATGTCACCTTTTTGCAAAAGATCAAGAAGAGACAAAGGGCGCCTGAAACGAATCGTGCAGTTGACGATGATATTCTTAAAAAGAAAAAGATTTTTATTATCGTCTTGTTGCAAGGAAGGCTTTGTTGTATAATTAGCAACGGTAATTATGTGACGAGCTGGAAGCAAAGGGGCTTGGGACGATTTATGACATTGACCTCTCACGATCGCAAGTATCTCGCAATCGCTATGCCTGCCGCCATGGAAGGCGTATTCATGAATCTCTTGGGCATGGCGGATCTCGTCATGGTCGGCGCCTTGGGCACGCTGTCCATTGCGGCAATCGGCGTCTTCGAGCAGCCGCGTATGGTGCTTCTGACCGTTGCGCGTTCCTTTGCCTCCGTGGTCGTGCTCTTGGTGGCACGTCATGTCGGGGCGGGAAGACGGCAAGAAGCGGGGGAGGCTCTTCTGCATTCGGTGTTCATCACGATGCCGGTTCTTGCTGTCATGCACCTTGCAGCCTTTCTCTTCGTAGACGATGTGCTTCTCCTCATGGGAGCAAAAGAGGAGTATTTCGCTCTTGCACACAGCTATGCGGCGATTGCCGTTGCGGCAGTCTTCTTTCTGTCCATGGCGACACTTCTGCAGGCAGTGCTCATCGGCTTCGGCAATACGGCGCTCGTGCTTGCTGTCAATGTGACGAGCAATGTCATCAATGTCATAGGCAATGCATTCCTGATTTTCGGCCTCGGGCCGTTTCCGGCGCTTGGGGTCGAAGGCGCGGCGATTGCCACGCTCTTAGGCTCGTTCTTTGCTTTCCTTGCGACACTTGTCGCGCTTTTCCGCTTGGGCATTTTTCGTGGGATGCAGAAGATTTTTCCCAATCTGCCGTTTTTGCGGGAATTCGGCAGTCTCTTTGCCGGGATTTTCGGCGAGATGGGCTGCGAGCGCGTCGGCATGGTGCTTTATTCGCGCATGGCTGTGGAACTTGGCACGATTCCCTTCGCCGTACACAGCATCTGCATGAATTTCTGCGACCTTTACTATGGCTTTGCTCAAGGTATGGGAAAGGCGAGCATGGTGCTTGCCGGCCAGTCCTGCGGCGCACGCCGCATACATGGTTGGCGCGCCTACCTGCGTGCAGGCGTCCGGTGGGGGCTGGCATTCTCTCTGCTCGCCGCAGTATTGACGGCAGTTTTCTCAACTTCCATCATCGGTTTCTACGACCGCGATCCTGCGGTCATCACCATGGGAACGCCCATCATGCTCTTCGTGGCGGCAGTGAGCTTCCCTGAGGCCTTGGCGCTGATTTTTGCCGGAGTCCTGCGCGGCAGCGGCAAAACAGGGCAGGTGGCGATGTGCTACTTCGTCAGCGTGACCTTTTTGCGCCCGCTCTTCACGGCGTTCCTGCTCTACGTGCTCGGCCTTGGCATTTTGGGCGCATGGATTGCGCTCGCCTTTGACCAGTGCTTACGCGCAGCGGCATCGGGCTTCCTCGTGCGGCGCGTGCGTGTCGCAGAGCTGATGGGCAAGGATTAACATGATTTATTTATGAAACATTTAGGAGGAATTTCATTCATGAACAAGAAGTTTTTGACGGCAGCGCTTGCTGCGGCACTTTCCTGCACGACAGTTTCCGCCTTTGCGGCGGCGAATCCCTTCGCCGATGTGCCTAGGGATCATTGGGCATACGATGCCGTGGCTGAGCTTGCTGATGAAGGCATCATCGAGGGCTATGGCGACGGCACGTATCGCGGCGAGAACGAGATCACGCGCTATGAGATGGCGCAGATGGTCGCCAAGGCGATGGCGAAGGAAGATCAGGCCAATGCACAGCAGAAGGCAATGATTGACCGCCTCGCAGCCGAGTTCTCCGCAGAGCTCAGCAACCTCGGCGTGCGCGTCGCCAACCTTGAAGACCGCATCGACAACGTGAAGTGGGGCGGCGAGATGCGCTACACGGCTAAAAAGACGATGTTCCATGATGGACCGGATTCTTCTATGAACCGTTTGGAACTTCGCTTGAAGCCCGTCGCCACAATCAACGATCACTGGCTCGTGCGCGCTCGTATCGACGGTCGTGCTGATATGAAAAACGATACGACGAAGCCTTTGGAACTCAAGCAGGCGAATGTCGAAGGGCACTACGGCGCGTGGACAATTGAAGCAGGCATGTTTCCTGTATGGACGGAGCAGGGCGTCATCTTGGATGATAATATCTCTGGCGGCCAGGTCACCTATGCGGGTGACAAGGTCACGGCGGTTCTGACGGGCGGTCGCATCGGTAAGGACAGGTTTGTCCCTCGTTATACGGATACAGGAGCGTTCTCTTATCCTGTCAATACGACTGGCAGTTTTGGCAAGGCGGCGCTTACTTTCCGTCCGAGCAGCAAATTCGACATCACGGGCGAGTACGTCCATATTGGAGGACTTGATACCGAGACCTATGCCCCTGAAACGAAAAGATACGGCAGCGATGCGCTCGGCATTTGGGGCGTTGGAGCGAGCTACAAGTTTGACAAGAATGTCAAGCTCAGCGGCTACTATGGCGAGAACACGAAGGGCGACCTTGAGAAGAAGTTCAACCGCAACTACAATGCCGAGCTTAGGTACAAGGGTGCTTCGAAGTCTGACCATGGCTCTTTTGGTCTTTACGCCGCCTACCGTCATCTCGGCAATATGAGCGTCGTCGGACCGACCTTCTATGGTGCAGAACCGAGCTGGAAGGGCTGGGAAGTCGGCGGCGAGTACACGTTTGCCAAGAACATCGTTGGCTATGTCGCTTACTTTGACGGCGAGAATATCGTGGACAATGGACGAGATGTAAAGAAACTCTGGTCTCGCATCCGCTACTTCTTCTGATTCCCATATTGCACAAACAAAAATTCGAGAGGCGATTTTCACCGCCTCTCGAATTTTTTTATACGTTTGGAGGAATTACTTGCAGCATATAAGAATCAATGCTATAATAAAATAGTATTTTCGCAAAGTAAAGAACTAAAGAGCTCATTGCTTCGATAAAAGGACGGGATGGACATGATCAACGAAAAGCTGCGCAGCGAGTTGAGCGATCAGCTTATGGCGGCAATCGTGCTCCTGCGCAATACAGAAGAAAGTTACGCTTTTTTTGAGGACATCTGCACGGTCGCCGAGCTCAAGGCGATGGCGCAGCGCCTCGAAGTGGCGTCCATGCTGCGGCGGGGGAATACGTACGATGCGATTGTGGAGCGCACGGGAGCCAGTACGGCGACGATCAGCCGCGTCAAGCGCTGCCTGAATTACGGCGCCGACGGCTACGAACTTGTGCTGGAGAGAATGCGGCAGAAAAAGGAAGAAAAAAACAGGCAAGAGGTGGATGAAGATGTCCGAAAATGAATGGATTTTTGGGATTCCCTACGGAACGCGGGATCTCATGCCGCAGGAGGCGCAGGAAAAGCGCCATGTGGAAGCGGCGCTCATGGGGCTTTTCCGTCTCTGGGGATACGATGAGATCGCGACGCCTGCCATCGAGTACCTTGACACCTTGACGATGGGAAACGGGCGCTGCCTGGAACCGCAGATGTTCAAACTCTTCGCTCAGGACAACAGGACGCTGGCGCTGCGCCACGAGATGACGACGCCCATCGCACGTCTTGTCGCGAGCCGCATGAGGGAGGAGCCTCTGCCGCTGAAGCTCGCTTATATCAGCAACGTTTTCCGCTCGGAGCAGGCGCAGGCGGGGCGGCAGTGCGAATTCAATCAAGGCGGCGTTGAGCTCATTGGCACGAGCGCCGTCGCGGCTGATGCCGAGGTCATCGCCTTGGCCATCGAAGGCATCCGCGCGGCAGGGCTGCAGGATTTTCAAGTCTGCCTCGGGCAGGTCGACTTCATCAGCGGCATGATGCGCCAGATGCACTTCACCAAGACGCAGCAGGAGCGCGTCACACTTGCCCTGGAGCGGCACGATCTCGTAGAGCTTGCCGCAATCGTGGAGGAAACGGATCTTCCCGCTGCGGCAAAGGAGGGCATGAAGCGAATTCCCACGCTGCACGGAAAGAAGGATGTCCTGCACGAAGCCTACAGCATTGTATTGAACGAGCAGGGACGAAGGGCGCTCGACAATCTGTCGGAGATTTATCGTCTGTTGCAGGAATACGGCGTCGCCGAATACGTCTCTTTCGATCTCGGCGTGATTCGCGATTTGAATTATTATACGGGGATGGTGTTCGAGGCGTACGCCCCAGGGTTAGGCTATCCTATATGCGGCGGCGGGCGCTACGACCAACTGCTTGCGGGCTTCGGCAATCCTTGCCCCGCCACGGGTTTCGCGCTGGGCATCGAGCGCCTGCTTCTCGCAAAGGAGCGTCAGAGTCAAGAGCGAATCCTGCCATCCAAAGACTGCTACATCGCCTATGCACACGACAAACTGCCTGAGGCGCTGCGAGAGGCAAGGAAACTGCGTGAGCAGGGGAAGACATGCGAAACGGCGTTTCAGGCGCAGGCAGAGCAGAAGGCCGACGAGTACAGGAAATCCAAGGGCTATAAAGAGCTCATCTACATTTCATGAAACAGAGGGTTCTGCAATTCCTCCATGCCCTCACAGCGCATCTGAATGAAAGCGATCATGCTTTTGTGCGCCGGTTTCTTGCCGAAGGGGAGCGTGGGCTGTTCTATGCGATGGACGTCATCGATCAGCGTCATGCGCTTCATACGGCGTATACGGCATTGGAATTGGCACACAAAAAAAACGGCGTAGACGAAATTTTTCTCGTGCGCATCGCTCTCCTGCACGATGTGGGGCGCGTGAAAGGCGACCTCGGCCTTTGGGGAAAGGTCGCCGTCGTTCTCCTGAACCGCTTTCTGCCGCATTTTTCGCGCCGTCATGCGTCTGTCTCGCGCGATGGCGTCTTCGGTTTTTGGCGTCATGCGCTTTACGTCTATTATCATCATGCCGAAATCGGCAGTGAGAAATTGCGTCTCTTGGGATGCAGCAGGGAGGCGTCCGTCGTGCGTCTGCACCACGGTTCGCCCACAGCCGGAGACTCGATGGAACTGCAGTTGCTGCGGCAGGCGGACAGTCTGAATTAGTGAAAGCACTGATAAATTCAACCGCCCATCTTCACACGTCCGGGCGACCTCGTTTTATCAGCGCTTCCTTAGTGATTCGAGGTGTAATTGATGGATATAAACGGAAAGGACTACTTGACGATTGCTTTTCCGAAGGGCAAGCTTTTCGCTCTGTCCAAAGAGCTTTTTTCCCGCGTCGGCTATACGGCGGAGGGACTGGAAGAGAAATCGCGCAAGCTCATCATTTCCAATGAGGAGAAGAAGATTCGTTTCATCGTCGCGAAGACGGCGGACGTGCCGACGTATGTCGAATACGGTGCGGCAGACATCGGCGTCATAGGCAAGGACGTCCTCGCGGAAGCGGAAAAGGACGTTTATGAAGTCCTCGATCTCGGCTTCGGCAAGTGCCATCTGATGATGGCGGTCGATAAAGCGCAGAGGAGAGCAAAGCTCGCCGACTATGCGCATACGCGCGTCGCCACGAAGTTTCCTCATATAGCTGAGCAGTTTTTTACAAAAAAAGGCATGCAGATGGAATACATCAAGCTCAATGGATCCATCGAGCTTGGCCCCTTGGTCGGGCTTTCCGAGAGCATCGTGGACATCGTGGAAACGGGCACGACGCTCAAGGAGAACAATCTTGAGGAAATCGCGCACATCATGGATGCGACGGCGCGGCTCATCGTCAATCGCGTGAGCTACAAGCTGAAGTTTGAGCGGATCTATCGCCTGGTCGAAGATTTGCGCAGTGCGTTGGAAAGCGGGGAAGCAAAATCATGAAGATTGTATCGGCAAAAGAGCTCGGTAAAGATAAAATACGGAAGCTCTTGGTGAAGCCGCCCTTCGATGAAGTGCAGCTCAATCCAAAGATTCGCGAGGCGAACCGAAAGATCTTCGGTGCCGATCTCACGGCATCGGAAGTCGCCGTGCGCATCGTCGAGGACGTGCGCCGTCATGGCGATGAAGCCGTTATCAAGTACACGAAGCTCATCGACGGCACGGATTTTTCTCCTGAAGATTTTCGAGTATCGGAAGAGGAGTTTGCCGAAGCGGAAAAAAATGCAGACCCGGCAATCGTCGCATCGTTGGAAAGAGCCGCGCACAATGTACGCAGCTACCACGAAGAACAAAAATCAAATTCATGGCTGACGTACCGTGAAAAAGGCTCGATTCTCGGACAGTCGCTGATTCCGCTCGACCGCGCGGGCATCTATGTGCCGGGCGGCACGGCGGCGTATCCGTCCTCCGTCTTGATGAACGCTGTTCCGGCTGCCGTCGCAGGCGTCGGCGAGATCATCATGATGGTGCCGCCGAAAAACGGCAAGATCAATCCCTATGTGCTTCTCGCGGCGAAGATTGCGGGCGTGTCCAAGGTCTACAAGATCGGCGGCGCACAAGCGATCGCCGCCATGGCCTACGGCACTGCGACGATTCCGCGCGTCGACAAGATCACGGGCCCCGGCAACATCTTCGTCACGCTCGCGAAGAAAGCTGTTTACGGCCATTGTGACATCGACATGCTGGCCGGCCCGAGCGAGATCCTCATCGTCGCCGACGAGACGGCAGATCCCGCCTATACGGCAGCCGATATGCTGAGTCAGGCGGAGCATGACACTCTGGCGTCAAGCATCCTCATCACGACGAGCGCAAAGCTCGCGCATGAGGTCGAGGCTCTGCTGGAGGAACAGCTGAAAGGGCTGCCGAGGGAAAATATCGCCAGAGCGTCCATCGAGAACAACGGCCTCATCGTCATCGCCGATGACATCATGGAAGCATTGGAATACGCGAACATTTCCGCGCCTGAGCACATGGAACTTCTGACGAAGCAGCCGTTCGAGCTTCTGCCCTATGTGCGCCATGCGGGAGCCGTTTTCCTCGGCGCATATTCTCCGGAACCCTTGGGCGATTACTTCGCGGGTCCCAACCATGTATTGCCGACGGGCGGCACGGCGAGATTCTATTCCGTGCTCAACGTCGAGACCTTCATGAAGCGCACGAGCATCATTTCCTATACGAAGGACGCCCTGCATGATGTGGAGGCGGACATCATACGTCTGGCGGAGGCGGAGGGGCTGCATGCCCACGCCAATGCCGTGCGTCTGCGCAGCAAGGAGAGGAAGGACTGACATGCGCCAAGCCGAGGTCAAGAGAAAGACAAACGAAACGGAAATCGCGCTTCGCATCGGCCTTGACGGCACAGGCAAGTGCTCCATCAATACGGGAATCGGCTTCTTCGACCACATGATGACCCTTTTCGCCGTGCATGGACTTTTTGACTTGGAAATCCTTTGTCATGGCGATACTGAGGTGGACGGACATCATTCCGTCGAGGACATCGGCATCGCCTTGGGACAGGCGTTTCGCGAGGCTCTGGGCGACAAGGCGGGCATTGCACGCTACGGGTCGTTCTACTTGCCTATGGATGAAGCGCTCGCCTTCGTGACGCTCGACATCAGCGGCAGGGCATACCTCGTCTACGATGGGGGCGAGATGACGCCCGTCGTCGGCAGCTACGATACGGAGCTGACGGAGGAATTTTTGCGTGCCTTTGCCTTCAATGCCGGCATCACGCTTCATGCCAAGGTGCTCTATGGCAGGAATACGCATCATAAGATCGAAGCGATCTTCAAGGCGCTCGCTCATGCGCTGCGCCTTGCCGTCGCCAAGGATCCGCGCGTCAAAGGCGTGCCGTCGAGCAAGGGTGTTTTATAGGAGGATTTGCATGATTGCGGTCATTGATTACGGCGTAGGAAACCTCTTCAGCGTGGAAAAAGCGCTCCTCCATAGTGGTGCAGAAGTGGAGGTCACGCACGATGCAGAACGAATTGCGGCGGCGGAGAAGCTCGTCCTGCCGGGCGTGGGCGCATTCGGCGACTGCATGAAGCGTCTGGAAGCGACGGGGTTGATCCCTGTGATACGGCATGAGATAGAAGCGGGAAAGCCGCTTCTTGGCATCTGCGTCGGCCTGCAGATCCTTTTCGAAGGCAGCGACGAATCGCCAAACGCTGCAGGACTCGGCATCTTTTCCGGCAGGGTGCGCCGCATCGAGGCGCCCGAGCTGAAGATTCCGCACATGGGATGGAACTCCTTGGATTTTGCACAACGCCATGAGGGGCAGCCGGGCATTGGCCTTTTCCGCGGTATTCGTGCAGGTTCTTACGTCTACTTCGTTCACAGCTATCATGCTGTGCCCGAAGAGCCGCAGATCATCACGGCGCAGGCGATGTACGGCGAATGCCTGACGGCGGCGGTAGCGAAGGACAATGTTCAGGCCGTCCAGTTCCATCCCGAGAAATCGGGAGCGGTCGGCAGCGCGATCCTGAAGAATTTTGTGAATGCTTAGGGGGCGGGAGAATGCTCATCATTCCGGCGATTGATATAAGAAATGGAAAATGCGTGCGCTTGTTCAAGGGGGACTTTGCCCGGGAGACGGTTTTTTCGGATCATCCTGAGGAAATGGCAATGAAGTGGCAGAGCGCCGGCGCACGCTTCCTGCATCTTGTCGACTTGGACGGCGCTCTGGCGAAGAAGCCGATGAATCTCGCTGCGGTAGAGCGCATCCTGGGGAGTGTAGACATCCCTGTTGAACTTGGCGGCGGCATCCGTTCGCTCGAAAACATTGAAGAGGTGCTGGCTCTCGGTGTGAGTCGCGTGATCCTCGGCTCCGTGGCGGTGCAGAATCCCGCACTCGTGAAAGAGGCCTGCCAAAAGTACGAGGAGCGCATCATCGTTGGTATCGACGCCAAGGACGGCATCGTCGCCGTCGATGGCTGGGGCGTTTCCGGCGAAGTGGAAGCGGGCGAGTTGGCAAAGCGCATGGTCAATGCAGGCGTTCGCACCATCATCTACACCGACATTTCTCGTGACGGAACATTGACGGGCGTGAACGCGGAGGCGACGGTCGCGCTCGCCAAGGAGAGCGGCGCGGCGGTCATCGCTTCGGGCGGTGTAAATTCTCTCGATGACATTCGTCGTCTGAAGGCGTTGGAAGCCGATGGCGTCTGCGGCGTGATCGTTGGCAAATCCATCTATACGGGGGCGCTTGACTTGCAGGAAGCCATTGAAATCGCCGGCCAGGAGGGGTAAAATGTATACGAAGCGCATCATTCCCTGTCTCGATGTCAGAAACGGGCGCGTTGTCAAAGGCACGAACTTCGTCGGTCTGCGCGATGCGGGCGATCCCGTCGAGCTGGCGGCACGCTATGACAAAGAAGGGGCGGACGAGCTGGTGTTCCTCGACATTACGGCGTCGCACGAGGAGCGCTCGACCATCGTCCAAGTGGCCAAGGCCTGCGCCTCCGAGATGTTCATCCCGTTCACCGTCGGCGGCGGCATACGCACGCCCGAGGATATCCGCAGGCTGTTGAAGTCGGGTGCGGACAAGGTGTCCTTCAACACGGCCGCCGTGAAAGATCCCGAGGTTCTGCGCCTCGGCGCGGAGCGGTTTGGCAGGCAGTGCATCGTCCTCGCCATCGACGCGCGAAAGAGCGGGGAAAACGAGTGGGAGGTCTACATCAATGGCGGCAGGACGCCGACAGGCATGGACTGCCTTGCCTGGGCGAAGAAGGGCGTCGCTTTGGGCGCAGGGGAAATCCTTTTGACGAGCATGGACGCTGACGGCACGAAGGATGGCTACGACATCGCGTTGACGCGCGCTGTTTCTGAAAGCGTCCCTGTGCCCGTCATCGCCTCGGGCGGCGCGGGGAAGCTCTCTCATTTTTATGATGTACTGACGGAAGGGAAGGCGGACGCCGTCCTTGCCGCTTCGGTTTTCCACTATGGCGAATTTACCATAAGGGAAGTCAAGGATTATCTGAAGAATCGTGGAGTGGAGGTCAGATTATGAATACTTCGATTGATATTTCCATGATACATTTTGATGAAAAGGGTCTTGTCCCCGCCATCGTGCAGGAGGAAAACGGCGAGGTTCTCATGCTCGCCTACATGAATGAGGAATCGCTGAAGAAAACTTTGGAAACAGGCTTCACCTGGTTCTACAGCCGCTCGCGCAAGAAGCTCTGGCGCAAGGGGGAGACTTCGGGCAACGTGCAGCAGGTCAAGGAAATCTCCTACGACTGCGACGGAGACACGCTTCTCGTGCGCGTGCATCAGGCGGGCGTCGCATGCCATACGGGCACATACTCGTGCTTCAGCGGACGCAGGCTGGGCAAGGACGAGAAGGGCGTCGCCGTCATCGGCGACGAGCCGCAGACTTCGCTCGCAGAAGTGCTCAATGCCGTTTATCACGTCATCCAGGAGCGGCGCGTTCATCCCGTTGAAGGTTCCTACACGAATTATCTCTTCGACAAGGGACAGGACAAGATCTTGAAAAAGGTAGGCGAAGAAGCGGCAGAGACCATCATCGCCTCAAAGAATATGGAAAAGAGTGACATCCTTTACGAGATGGGCGATCTCTGGTATCACTGCCTCGTGCTTCTCGCGTTCCACAACATCGTGCCCGATGAACTCTTCGTCGAGCTTATGAACCGCAGGAGCGGCGGCAGCTACCACCAATTCACAGGAAAGGACGGCGTGCGTCCCGATGTGTGAGGGAAAGGGCGATGTCCTGCAGCTGCCCGAGCCTGACCTCCTGCCTGACCGGGAAATCAACTTCCTGGAGCTTATTGAACTTCGCGCGAGCCGCAGGCAGTACACGGCGGAGGCTCTGTCCTTGCAGGAGCTTTCCTATCTCTTATGGTGCACGCAGGGCGTCAAGATGGTCGCAGAAGGAGGGCGCACGCTGCGCAATGTCCCGTCGGCAGCGGCGCTCCATCCGTTGACAACCCTGTTGTATCTGCAGAACGCAGAAGATGTGCCCACAGACTTTTATCAATTTATGCCTGTGGAACATGCACTGAAGCGTTTGACTCTTTCTGAAGATGCTCCAGAGGAAATGCTCACCGCCTTCGAGCAGCAGGCAATGGTGCGTCAAAGCGCGGCAATCTTCTTCTGGGTCGCAGACATCGTGCGCGGCATTCGCACGTACGGGCGCAAGGTCTACGAGTACATCTATCTCGATGCCGGTCATATCGGGCAGAATCTCTATCTGACGGCTCAGGCGCTGGGCTTGGGCGCGTGCGCCGTCGGCCGATTCGATGAGGCGGCGCTGCATCGCTCGCTCCTGCTCGACGGTGAGGAGAAAAAGATCGTACATGCAGCCTGCATCGGCAAGATATGATTTCTATCTTGCCGATGCGGGCTTGCTTTTCGTATGTATCGTAGGATATAATGGAAATCATCATATATCATCTGAAAACGGGAGGCTTCTTTTCGATGAAAAATACGAAACCGATCTATACGATAGGGCATCGCAATCCGGATACGGATTCCATCTGCTCCGCAATCGGCTATGCGCATCTGAAGCAGGCGATGGGCGAGAATGTTGTGCCGGCGCGCGCGGGAAAGGTCAACGAGGAGACGAAATTTGCTCTGAACCACTTCCACGTGGAACAGCCGCTTCTCATCACCGATCTCTATCCGCGCGTGAAGGACATCACGCTCGACTGCAAGACTGTCGTCAAGGAAACGGACAGCCTGCGTCATCTCGGTGAAATCATGCGTGAAAACGATCTGAAGTCGGTTCCCGTCGTCGATAAGGACGAGCGGCTCATCGGCATCGTGACCGTCAGTGACCTCGCACAGCGCTATTTCAAGGAACTCAGCATGCAGAATCTCGCCGACGCGGGCGTCTCCTTCCGCGATGTGATCCGCGTCATTGACGGTGATGTCATCGTCAACGGCGATGAGGGCGGCAAGATTCGCGGCAATGTGCGCATCGCGGCGGGCAGCATCAGCATGATTCAGGATGTCGTCAAGGAGCACGACGTCGTCCTCATCGGTGATCGCAGGGACGAGACTCTGATTGACTGCTTGAAGCAGGGAATCGACTGCATGATCGTCACGGGCAACGGCAGGGTGTCGCCGAGCGTCATCGAGGAAGCCGAGGAGCGCCACATGCTCATCATCAACACGCCCTATGACACCTACACTTGTGCGCGGCTCATCAACCAGTGCGTCCCCGTCAAGCGCATCATGCAGGACGAGATCGTCGCCTTCAAGCCGCTCGACCTCCTGAGCGACATCAAGGGAACGATGGAGCAGTACAGCTACCGCAATTATCCCGTCGTGGAAAATGGCAAGCTCGTCGGGCTCGTGAGCAAGGACATGCTCATGGTACCGGAGCGCGAGCGCGTCATCTTGGTTGACCACAATGAGCGCGGACAGGCGGTCGAGGGCATCGAGGAAGCGAAGATTCTTGAGATCATCGATCACCACCGTCTCGGCGGCATCCAGACGAGCGAGCCGATCTTCACGCGTCAAGAGCCTGTAGGCTGCACGGCGACGATCGTGGCGAACATGCACTGGCACAGGGATGTCGACATCCCGCCGTCGATCGCAGGCCTGCTCCTCTCGGCGATTCTTTCCGATACGGTGCTCTTCAAGTCGCCGACTTGCACGCCCTACGACAAGAAGACGGCGGAACGTCTGGCGGAGATTGCCGGCGTCGATATCATGGAATATGGCATGGCAATGCTCAAGGCGGGTTCGGGCATCGGCAACATGTCGCCCTTGGAAATCACCAAGAACGATATGAAGGAATTCCAGATTGGCGATTACCGCATCATCGTCAGCCAGATTTCCGTCATGGACACGAAGGAAGTCATGGACATCGAGGCGGAAATTGTCAAGAGCATGGCGGACGTCTGCAAGAAGGAAGGCTACGACATGAGCCTCGTCATGGTCACGGACATCATCGCCGAAGGGACGTATCTGCTCTACACGGGATCGCCCAAGACGTTGATCGGCGAGGCGTTCCACAAGGATGCCAGCGGCACGCATATCTATCTGCCCGGCGTCATGTCGCGCAAGAAGCAGATCATCCCGCCCCTTTCGGAAGCCGTCAAATTGATCAAGAAGCAGTGAGAGCTGTAAAAGGCAGGAACGGCTGCTGCAGTATATCTGCGGCAGCCGTTTCCTTTGCTGCAATCAAACATGTATGCTGCTGATGTTTGCGAGGTTGATACAGTGGATATTTTTCAGGGCTTGAATCCCATGCAGCGGGAAGCTGTCGCGCATATCGACGGTCCGCTGCTCATCATGGCGGGCGCCGGTTCGGGCAAGACGAAGGTGCTCACCTGCCGCATCGCCAATCTCTTGGCGCACGGCGTGCCGCCCTACGGCATCTTGGCAATCACGTTCACGAACAAGGCGGCGGCAGAGATGCGCGAGCGCGTCGATCGCATGATCGGCGGCTTGGGCAAGGATGTCTGGCTCAGCACATTTCATTCCTTCTGCGCACGCTTTCTGCGGCGCGAGATTGAAGCGGGCGAAGTCTACAAGAAAAATTTCGTCATCTACGATACGTCAGATTCCAAGACCGTCATCAAGGCGTGCCTCAAGGAGCTGAATCTCGATGACAAGCAATTTGCTCCCGCAAAGGTGCAGAACGCCATATCGAACGCGAAGAATCTCATGCTCGGCCCGCGCGCCTACGCGCGGCAGGCGGATACGTTCCATGCGAAGAAGATTGCGGAGCTTTTCAGCCTGTATGACAAGAAGCTGCGCGAGAACAACGCCTTGGATTTTGACGATCTCCTGCTGCTCGCCGTCGACCTTCTGGAAAATAACGACGAACTGCGTCAAAAGTATCAGCAGCGTTTCCGCTACATCCTCATCGACGAATATCAGGATACGAACGGCGCACAATACAGGCTCACAACGCTTCTGGCAGGCGGTCATCACAATCTCTGCGTCGTCGGCGACGCAGATCAGTCCATCTACGGCTGGCGCGGCGCGGACATCAGCAACATCTTGAATTTCGAGAAGGACTTTCCCGAGGCGAAGACGATCAAGCTTGAGCAAAATTATCGCTCGACGAAGAATATCTTGGCCGCAGCCAATGCCGTCATCCGAAACAATGAGAATCGCAAGCCGAAGAAGCTCTGGACGGAAAACGCCGTAGGGGAGAAGATCGCCCTTTATCAGGCGAATGACGAGCGCGACGAGGCAAGATTCGTCGTAGATACCGTGCAGAAGCAGAAGACGCTCTTTTCCGTCGATTATGGCGATATCGCCGTGCTTTACCGCACGAATGCGCAGTCGCGCGTCCTCGAAGAAGCCATGATGGCGGCGGGGATTCCCTATACGATGGTCGGCGGCTTGAAGTTCTACGACCGCATGGAAATCAAGGACATCATTGCCTATCTGCACGTCCTCTACAACCCGTTTGACGCCGTGAGCCTCCTGCGCATCATCAACGTGCCCAAGCGCGGCATCGGCGCATCGACGATCGCCAAGCTCACGGAGTATGCCGCCATGCGTGAAGAATCCCTCTTCGATGTCCTGTCGAGTCCCGAAGCGCTCGAAGCTATGGGATTCAAGACGCGCACGAAGAATCTGCTCGAAGCCTTCGCCGCGCTTCTCTTTGACCTCATGGGCAAACTTGCCGCTATGCCGCTTTCTTCCTTTATCGAAGCCTTGCTTGACGATACGGGTTATATCAAGGATTTGGAGAAGCAGGATACGCCCGAGGCGCAGACGCGCATCGAGAACTTGCGAGAATTCGTCGGCGTGGCGCGAGAGTTTGAAAAGACGGAGGAAGAGCCGACTTTGGAAAATTTCCTCAACCAGATCGCACTCGTCTCCGATGTCGATACAGCGAACATGGAGGACGACCGCGTGACGCTCATGACGCTTCATTCGGCAAAGGGCTTGGAGTTCCCCGTCGTCTTTCTCGTGGGCATGGAGGAGGGAATCTTTCCCCATGCACGCACGCTGCTTGAGCCGAGCGAAATCGAGGAAGAACGCCGCACCTGCTATGTCGGCATCACGCGCGCTGAACGCAAGCTCTACTTGAGCTACGCGCGCTATCGGACGCTTTACGGCAAGGGGAATGTCTATCCGCCGTCGAGATTCCTCGCGGAGATTCCCGAAACGTATTTGGAAAAGGCACAGGCTTTTGGGCGGAGCGCGTTTTTAGAGTCGCGGGGCATGGGGAGGCCGCAGTCCGCCTTCGAGATTCTGCAAAGTTTGCAGCGGACGACAGCTCCTTCTGCATCGCCTTCGCCTGTACCTTCTTCCCCTCGCGAGGTGCGTCCTGCCACGTCCGCCGCAATTCGCCCGAGCATGGAAGTGGCATGGCGTGCGGGCGACAAGGCTCGCCATGGCAAGTGGGGCGTCGGCACAGTCGTCTCGGTCAAGGGGGAAGGCGAAGAAGTCGAGCTGAAGATCGCCTTCCCGCAAATCGGCATCAAGGGACTCATGCAGAAGTATGCTCCCATCGAGAAAGTCTGAGGTTCGTATGGATATTCAAGAAGTCAAAAAAGAGCTTGCACAGCTGCGGCGCACGATACGTCACCACAATGTGCGTTACTACAACGACGACAATCCCGAAATCAGTGATTATGAATACGATCAGCTTATGCTGCGGCTCAAGGCGCTGGAAAGGGAATACCCCGAGCTTATCACGGAAAACTCACCGACGCAGAAGGTCGGTGGTACAGCGAAGCGCACGGCAGGCACGCTCGTGCACCACGATGTGCCGATGCTTTCGTTGCAGGATGTATTCTCTCGTGAGGAGATAGAAGCTTTCGTGCGCGATATAGAGGCGCGCATGGAAAATCCTGTGTTCGTCGTCGAAGAAAAGATCGACGGACTTTCGCTTGCCCTGCGCTATGAAAACGGGACGCTGAGCCGTGCCATCACGCGCGGCGACGGCGTCGTGCAGGGCGAGGACGTCACGGAAAATGCCAAGGTCATCAAAGACGTCGTACAGAAACTCAAGGAGCCGCTGCCTTACTTCGAAGTGCGCGGTGAGGTCTACATGACGAAGGCGGCATTTGAGGCGGTCAACGAGAGGCGTCAGCTTCTCGGGCTGAAGCTTTTTGCCAATCCGCGCAACTGTGCGGCGGGCACTCTGCGCCAACTCGACAGCCGCATCACGAAGGAGAGGGGACTGTCCCTCTTCGTGTTCAATCTGCAGGCGGTGCGCGGCAAGGATTTCCAAACGCATATCGAAGCCTACAACTTCATGAAACGGCAGGGCATCAAGGTCATTCATGCCTATCACGTCTGCCGCACGGCAGAGGAGGTCTGGGATGCCATCGAGCAGATCGGCGCCTCGCGCGGCGATCTGCCCTACGACATCGACGGCGCTGTCGTCAAACTCAATGATTTTTCGCAAAGGGAGAGCCTCGGCGCGACTTCCAAGGCGCCGCGCTGGGCGATCGCCTATAAATACCCGCCCGAGGAAAAGGAAAGCGTCGTGCGCAGCATCACGCTTTCTGTCGGCCGGACGGGGCGCATCACGCCGACGGCGACGTTCGATCCCATCCGCCTTTGCGGTACGACGGTCGAGCGCGCGACGCTGCACAATCAGGATTTCATCGACGATCTCGATGTGCGCGTGGGCGATACCGTCGTCGTCTACAAGTCGGGGGAGATCATTCCGAAGATCAAGGCGGTCGTAAAAGAAAAGCGTCCCGAGGGAACAGAGCCGTTCAAGATCGGCGATCGCTGCCCCGTCTGCGGTGCAAAGGCCGAGAGAGAGGCGGATTCCGCCGACGTCAAGTGCATCAATCAGGCATGTCCGGCGCAGGTGGAGAGCCACATCCTGAATTTCGTGAGCCGCGACGCCATGGACATCAAGGGCTTGGGCGAAAAGAACATCGCCGCCTTGATTGAAAAAGGTTTCCTTCACACGATCGTCGACATCTTCCGCTTGAAGGAGCATCGGGAAGAGCTGATTTCCCAAGGTGTTGTCGGCAAGGAAAAAAACACGGACAAATTGCTTTCGGCAATCGAAGAAGCAAAGAAGAACGAACCGCAGCGTCTTTTGACGGGACTCGGTATCCCCGGCATCGGCAAGGCGGCAGCTGCCGCTCTCATGCAGCATTTCAAGACCTTGGAGGCTTTGGAAAATGCGTCCGATGAAGCGATTCTCGCGGTGCGTGATATGGGCGAAACGAGCGTCGCTGCCATCCGCTCGTATTTCCAAAACGAAGGCAATGCAAAGATTTGCCGCGAACTGCAGCAGCTCGGCGTCGCGACGGCAGTACAAGAGCGTGCAGCACAGGGCGACGAACTGGCCGATATGAGCTTCGTCGTCACGGGCACGCTGCGTCATTTCGGGCGCAGGGAAATCACGGAGCTGATCGAGCAGCACGGCGGACGCGTGACAAGTTCCGTGTCCAAGAAGACGGACTGCCTCGTCGCGGGAGAAAATGCCGGCAGCAAGCTGCAGAAGGCGGAGCAGCTGGGCGTCCGAATCTTGACGGAGGAGGAGTTTCTGCAGCTGATTGACCATATTTGACATCGCATATTGAAAACACTGGAACAATCGTGTCAGGCTATGCTATAATTGTTTGTTAGTACGAGGTCGAGCGAATGAATCCCAAGCGGAATTTGTTCAAGCTTGACGTAATCTCTGATGGAGGTAGGTTCTTTTGAAATACATGACAGGAAATGAATTGCGCGAAGCGTATTTGCAGTTCTTTGCGGAGAAAAAGGGGCATCTGCGGTTGCCGAGCGCTTCGCTCATCCCTGCAAACGATCCAACGCTCTTGATGATCGGCGCGGGCATGGCGCCGTTCAAACCGTTCTTTACGGGCAAGATGAAGCCGCCGCGCACGCGCATCACGACGAGCCAGCGCTGTGTACGTACGGGAGATATTGAGAACGTCGGGCGCACGGCGCGTCATCAGACGTATTTTGAAATGCTCGGCAACTTCTCTTTTGGAGATTATTTCAAAAAAGAGGCGATTCCCTGGGCGTGGGAGTTCCTGACGGATGTCTTGGATTTGCCGAAGGAGAAGCTTTGGGTCACGGTCTATCCGAAGGACGATGAAGCAGCCGCCATCTGGAGAGAGCAGCCTGGCTTCCCGCAAGATCATATCGTGAAACTCGATGACAACTTCTGGGAGATCGGCCCCGGCCCTTGCGGTCCTGATTCGGAAATCTACATCGACCTTGGTGAAGAGCGCGGCTGCGGCAGCCCAGACTGTGCTGTCGGCTGTGATTGTGACCGCTACCTCGAAATCTGGAATCTCGTCTTTACGCAGTTCGACCGCACGGAAGACGGTCAGTACAATCCGCTTGAGCACAAGAATATTGATACGGGATGCGGTCTTGAGCGATTGGCTTCCGTGCTGCAGAATAAGAAGACGAACTTCGAGACGGATTTGCTCTTTCCCATCATCGAATACGCCTCGAAGGTATCCGGTGTCGTTTATGGCGAAAATGCGGAGAAGGACGTCTCGCTCAAGGTCATCGCTGACCATGCGCGCAGCATGGCAATCATGATCATGGACGGCATCCTGCCTTCAAACGAGGGACGCGGCTATGTTCTGCGCCGCATCCTGCGTCGTGCTGTGCGCCATGGGCGCATCCTCGGCATTCATGACAAGTTCTTGGAAGGCGCGATTGATGCCGTTGCCGAAATCTACAAGGGTGCAGCGGACTTTGAAGAGCTTGCTGAGAAGAAAGAATACATCAAGAAAGTCATCAGCATTGAGGAGGATCGCTTCGCGGCGACGCTCGCACAGGGCATGGAACTCTTGAACGGTCACATCGAGGACTTGAAGCGAGAAGGCAAAAAGGTGCTTCCTGGTGAAATTGGCTTCAAACTCTACGATACGTACGGTTTCCCATGGGAAGTCACCGACGAGATCTTGCATGAAAACGAAATGGAACTTGACAAAGATTCCTTCGAGAAAGCGATGGAGAAGCAGCGCGAACGTGCCCGTGCCGCGCGGCAGGAAAATCAGCGCGTCGCCGTACCCGACCTCTCGGGCATCGATACGTCACATCTCTGTGTCGATGAGAATGCGAAGGAATCGACCGTCGTCGCCATCTGGAAGGACGGCGGTCTCGTCGATGAGCTTGCCGACGGCGAGGAGGCGGGCATCATCTTGCAGTCGACGCCTTTCTATGCAGAAGGAGGCGGTCAGGTCGGCGATGCCGGACTTTTGGAGACGGAATTCGGCCGCGTGCAGGTTGCCAACGCCAAGAAACTTCCCGACGGCACGGTTTATCATATCGGTTATGTTGAAGAGGGCATGTTGAAGGTTGGCGACCATGTTTCCATCCAGATTGATTGGATGAAGAAGCTGTCGTCGGCGCGCAACCATACGGCGACGCATCTCCTGCAGGCTGCGTTGAAGCGCGTCGTCGGCGATCAGGTCAATCAGGCTGGCTCCTTGGTCATGCCCGAGCGCCTGCGCTTCGACTTCTCCAATTTCGAGCCTGTGACGGCGCTGCAGTTGCAGGAAGTGGAGCGCCTGGTCAATGAGCAGATTCTCATGGCAAAGCCTGTGGAAATCGCGCAGATGGAAATCGACAAGGCGAAGAAACTCGGCGCTATGGCGCTTTTCGGTGAGAAGTACGGCGATGTCGTGCGCGTCGTCTCTGTGCCGGATTTCAGCATAGAGCTCTGCGGCGGCTCGCATGTAAAGAACATCGGCGAGATCGGCATGTTCAAGATCATCAGCGAGACGGGCATCGCTTCTGGCGTGCGCCGCATCGAGGCTTTGACAGGCAAGGCGGCCATCGACTACATGAATGAGAAGGCGGAGACTCTCGCCGCAGCCGCGCACGCGTTCAAATGTCGCGATGATGAACTTGTTTCCCATATTGAGAGCGCATTGGCAGAGAACAAGAAACTCAAGCAGGAAATCGCTTCTTTCACGAAAGAACGCGCCATGGGAGATGTCGATATGCTGCTCGCGCAGAAGAAGCAGATAAAAGATCTTTCCTTTGCTTCGGGCATCGTTGAAGCCGACAATATCGACGATCTGCGAAAGATTGCCGACATGCTGCTCGATCGTCTGGAAAGCGGCGTGGTCGTGCTTGCCGCCGCGCACGAAGGGAAAGTCAGCCTCGTGGCGAAGGCGAGTGACACAGCTGTGGCAAAGGGCGCTCATGCGGGCAACATCGTCAAGGCGGCAGCTAAAATCGTTGGCGGCGGCGGCGGCGGACGAAAAGAGATGGCGCAGGCAGGCGGCAAAGAACCTGCTAAGATGCCAGAAGCTTTGCAGGAAGCCGAAAAGGTTCTTGCGGAACAGCTTGCTTAACACGACTGTATGGTCAAGTCTCGTGCCTGCACACGCTGTTCGCAGTTCCGACGGGAAACTTTCCTTGGAGGGATTCCCATGGCGCAGAGGTGATCTTCGTGGAAATAGATGTTACGAAAAAGGCAATACGATTTTTGCAGTTCAGTCTGCTCGGCCTATTGATGCTCGCTGCCCTCACGATCGGCGGCATCTGGCTCTACCAGCGCTCGCATAATGTTGTGACGCTCGAAGACGCCCAGGTGAAAAGTGCGCTCGTGCCCGCAAAAGCAAAGGCGGATGGCACGATAGCGGAAATTCTGGTCGCCGACGGCGCTCATGTGGAGGCAGGGGACGTCATCGCGCACATCAAAGTCAATGTCACGGATGAGGATATCGCCCAGTTGCAGCAAAATGTCACGTTAGCGAAACAAAGCTTGGAGAATTTGCAGAAAGGAATCGCTGTCACGCAGCCCGTCGTGAATGAGGCGCCGAGCGCTGCGGTCGATACGGAAGCGGCACGCGCACGCATGGAGCGAATGAACGAGCTCTATGCGATGGGCGCTATCAGCGCCGTGAAGCGCGATGAAGCCGAGGCCGCTTACAATGCCGCTGTTGCTTCCAATCAGGCTCGTGCACCTTCATCAAGCTATCGCACCGTCCTGCAGCCCGCTTCGCCGGAACAGATCAAACAAGCAGAACTGTTTTTGAAGCAGGCGGAAATCGCCTTGGCAAAGGCGCAGCAGGATAAAGCGGGAACAGATATCATTGCGCCCGCTTCCGGAACGCTCTATCTAGCCGAAGACATCGCTGCTGAAAGCAAGATCAGCACGGGGCAAACCTTTGCAAACATCGGCAATGCCAAGGATTTGTGGATTGAAGCCGTTTTGAACGATGATCAGAAAGCGAAGGTGCGCCTAGGGCAATTCGCTTCTTATCGCTTGGGCGGACGCGACATACAGGGTACGGTGCAGGATATAGAGGAACCTGATGCAGACGAGGGGGATGAGACGGTATCTGGCAAAGTCCGTGTGCGCATTTCTGTTCCCGAAGAGGCGGGAGAAGGAATACAACCTGGAATGAAGGTCTCTGTGCGCTTGTCGCCTTGAATGAACGATAGAGAGGACGGATGTATTGCGTATACTATTGACGAATGACGACGGTATAGAAGCTGCCGGAATAGAGGCGCTCGTGCGCGTGCTCTCGCCGCACCATACGGTCGTTGTGGCTGCCCCGGCCTTTGAGCAAAGCGGCATGTCCCATGCAATCACGGTCAAGAAGTGCATCCGTCTCGATCGGTATCGCCCTTTGGAAGAGCGATACGGCGTGGCGGCATATCGGATTGAGGGTACGCCGGCGGACTGCGTGAAACTTTACCTTGAAGCGATTTCTTCCGATATATATCCGGAGTATGTAATCTCCGGCATCAATCACGGAGCGAATCTGGGCACGGATGTGCTTTATTCCGGCACAGCCAACGCTGCGATGGAAGCGTATCTGCATGGAATCACGGCGACAGCCGTATCCCTCGACATGAAGTCCGAAATCTCGTATGATACAGCTGCCAGACTTATGGAGGAGAATCTTTTTTCTCTCTTTTACGAAGAGGGAAAAGTGAACTTCTATAATGTAAATTTCCCCAAAAAATTCGGCGAAAATGGTCCGCAGTTCGTATTCACGCAGCTTGGCCGCCGCGATTACATCAATGCATTTCAAAGGATGGAAGATGTGGACGGGAAGGAATGCTATTTTCTCGGCGGGGAGATTCTTGACGAGGGAAACAGCGACGCAACGGACATCGCTGCCGCAGAGCGCGGCTACATCTCCGTCACGCCGCTTCAGACCGATCTGACGGATTACCTCTATTTGGAGAAACTGCTGCGCTGAAATTGCCGCTTTGCAGGAAACGATTTTTAGGAGGAGCAACGCACATGGAATCAATGATCAAAGACATCAAACTCGCGCCGTCGGGTCATGACAAAATCAACTGGGTCAAGAACTTCATGCCTGTCATGGAAGCCGTCAACAAAGAATTTTCCGTGACGAAGCCCTTTGCAGGCAAGAAGATCGTCATCACGCTGCATCTTGAAGCAAAGACAGCGTATTTGGCGTTGATCATGAAGAACGCCGGCGCAGAGGTTGCCATCACGGGCAGCAATCCGTTGTCCACGCAGGATGACATCGCGGCAGCGCTCGTCGAAGATGGGCTTCATGTCTTTGCGACGCACGGCTGCACGGACGAAGAGTATGAGGAGTACATCGACAAGGCGCTTGACCTTAAGCCTGACATCATCATCGACGACGGCGGCGACCTCGTGAATATCCTGCATACGAAGCGCCGCGAACTTCTGCCGAACATCCTCGGCGGCTCGGAGGAAACGACGACGGGCGTACATCGTCTGCATTCTCTCGCCCGTGCGGGCAAACTTGAGTTCCCGATGATTGCGGCGAACGACGCCTACTGCAAGTATCTGTTTGACAACCGCTATGGAACGGGGCAGTCAACGTGGGACGGCATCATGCGCACGACGAACCTCTGCATCACGGGAAAAACCGTTGTCATTGCCGGTTACGGCTGGTGCGGCAAAGGCGGCGCCATGCGCGCTCAGGGTCTCGGGGCGAATGTCGTCATCACGGAGGTCGATCCCATCAAGGCGATCGAAGCTGTGTTCGATGGCTTCCGTGTCATGCCTATGGACGAGGCGGCGCGCATTGGCGACATCTTCCTGACCTTGACGGGCGATAAGGATGTCATTCGCAAGCATCACTATGAGGTCATGAAAGACGGCGCTATGATGGCGAACTCCGGTCACTTCGATGTGGAAATCAACATCCCCGAGCTTGAGGAAATCTCCGTATCGCGTCGTACCGTGCGCAAGAATATCGAGGAATTCAAGCAAAAGGACGGCAGGAAGCTCTACCTTCTCGCCGAAGGCCGCCTCGTGAACCTCGCAGCAGGCGACGGACATCCGGCGGAGATCATGGATCTCTCCTTCGGCGTACAGTTCTTCTCAGCGCTTCATATTCTCAATCATCATGCAGAACTTGAAAATAAGGTCTACCTGATGCCAGACGAAATCAATACGAAGATTGCCGAACTCAAGCTCAAGGCTTCGGGCGTAGCCATTGACCATCTGACGGACGAGCAGAAGGCTTATCTCGGACTTGCCTGAGCAGAGGTGCACGATATGAAAATATTGATTTCCAATGCGCATGTTCTTCATCCGGACGGCACAGTGCGGGAAGGAAATATCGCAATCGAGGGAAATAAGATTGCATCAGTCGGAGAAATCCCCGCTTCGTGGCAGCCGGAGCGCACGATTGACGCAAAGGACAGGCTCGCTGTTCCGGGCTTTGTCAACGCCCATACGCATGCATCTATGACGCTTCTTCGAAGCTATGCGGACGATATGAAGCTCATGGATTGGCTGCAGCAAAAGATCTGGCCGATCGAGGCGAAGATGCGCAACGAAGACATCTATTGGGGCGCGATGCTCGCCGCCGTCGAGATGATACAGGGAGGCACGACGACCTTCGCCGACATGTACGGGCCTGATATGGAAAAGGTCGCCGAAGTCGTAGAGGAATCAGGGCTTCGCGCCGTTCTTTCGCGCGGTCTGATCGGTGTGGTGCCCGACGCAGACGAAAAGCTTACAGAAAATGTAGAGCTCTTCAAAAATTGGCATCAAAAAGCCGATGGGCGCATCACCGTGATGTTCGGGCCGCACGCGCTCTATACGTGCCCGCCCGATTATCTGCACAAGGTCGCAGAGGCTGCAAAGTCGCTTGGAGCGGAAATCCACATCCACATGTCAGAAACGAAAGGGGAGGTGGAGGAATGCCTCAAGCAATACGGCAAGCGTCCCTTTGCACACGTCGCTTCCACAGGTCTTTTCGACAACGGCACATTAGCGGCGCACTGCGTGCATCTTGACGATGAAGATATCTCCATCATCAAGAAGTACGGCATCCGTGTCGCGCACAATCCCGGCAGCAACATGAAGCTCGCGAGCGGCATCGCTCCCGTGCCACGCCTTCTTGCGGAAGGCGTTTGCGTTGCTCTCGGCACGGACGGCGCGTCGAGCAATAACAACCTCGACATGCTTGAGGAAGTCAATCTCGCCGCTATGCTGCACAAGGTGGCAAGCTATGATCCCGAGGCTGTGCCCGCAGAAGAAGCGCTGCGCATGGGGACGGCGTACGGGGCAAAGGCTGTCGGTCTTTCCGATGTAGGGCTCTTGCAAGAAGGCTATAAAGCGGACATCGTCCTCTTCGATATGACGAGTCCCGCATGGGTGCCGCGTCACGATCCCGTATCGCTGCTCGTCTATTCTGCCAATGTCTCTTCGGTCGATACGGTCATCGTCGACGGCCGCATTCTCATGGAGAAACGCGAGCTCCTGACGCTTGATGAAGAGCGCATCCTGTTTGAAACGAAGCGCCGCGTCGAGCATCTTCTTGCACATTGATTTATCTGCAGAAGCATATCCTCTGTAGGCAGGTCGTTTTGATTTTTACAGCAGCCCTTCACGGGCTGCTGTGATTTTAGATAGGTGATGTCGTTTTGAAAAAGAAAGGTTCCAATAGCGATAGAGGGAACAGCAAGAGGAAATCCCGCACGAAAAACAAAAAAGAGCCGATGACGACAACTGCACCTAAGGGCAGACGCTATGAGATCATCGGTCTACTTCTTCTTGCCGCAGGCCTCATATCCATCGGGGGACTGCTTGATTGGAACGTTGGTTTCATCGGTCTTTATTTCGCTAAATTCCTTCGGTATCTTTTCGGTTTAGGCGCTTGGGTCGCTTCCGGCGTCATACTGCTCATAGGCACGCAGTATGTGACGAAGCATCGGGGTATTGTTTATTCCACGCACTTTTTCGGCCTCATTGGGCTCTTCGTTTCTTTACTTGCCATCCTCCATCATTTCCTCGTACCTGTAGGGGCGGAAATCCTGCCCGAATATCTGCCGAATGCAGGCGGTCTTCTAGGCGGCGGCCTGCTCTTCTTCATCCGCAAGTTTTTCGGTGCGACGGGAGCCATCATCCTCTTGTGCACGGGTACGGTTGTCGCCATCCTGCTCTCTACGACATGGTCGCTTGCCCTTGGGATGCTGCGCACGAAACGGCAGGCGAAAGCAGGAATCGTCAAAGCGAAGGATACGCTCTCCGTCGCCCAGCAGAAGGTGACACAGGCGGAAAATATCTTTGAAGAACATGTGCGCGGAAGAATCAAAAGCTCGTTTTACAATCAAGACAAAGACGAAGCCTTTGAACAGGCGTTTGCAGCAGAAGCAAAAAATGTCGCTCCGGGAGAAGATGTACAGCCGACATCTTTTCCATCCTTTGCTGCACAGGAAGCATCTGTCACGCCGCAAACGCAGGAGGAAAGAGATTTTCTGACGGCTCTTGAGCCTCCTGCCACAGGGGAAGGGACGGCATCTTTTGCTTTCGGCGAGACATGCGATCAGAACGAATTATTGGTAGAAACAGAACAGGAAGAGGAAGCAGAAAAAGAAAAAACAGCAGAAGAGCTGCCGTCCTTTTCCATTGAATATGCCTCGAATGAAACGGAAGAGCGAGAGGAAATCATCGCAGAACCACCGCCGGAAATCCCCGACGACTTTGATGTCGTTCCCTTGCCGAAAGACGTACCCATGGCAGTGGAGGTGCAGGACAAGCGCCTCGCCATGATGCAGCCGGCAGTCTCCACACAGTCCATGACGGCGACCTTGCCGCAGGAAACCCTTGCAGCACCATCCGTGACAACACCGTCGTCTTTGACCATGCCGGCTGCTGTCTCAGAGACAAAGCCGCGTGAAGAAGCGACACAGCCGACGGAAAGGCCGTATGAGCTGCCAAAAGTGGAAGAAATACTCGCAGCCGAAGTCAAGAAGAAGAACTTTGAACTGGAACGGGAAATTGCCGAAAACGCACAGACTCTGGCGCAGACCTTGGAAAACTTCAAGGTCAAGGCGAAGATCATCAATGCATGCCACGGACCTGCTGTTACGCGCTATGAGCTTGAGCCGGCGCCCGGCGTCAAGGTCAGCAAGATTACGAATCTGGCGGATGATCTGGCTCTGAGCCTTGCGGCGTTTTCCGTGCGCATAGAGCCTATACCGGGAAAAGCCGCCATCGGCATCGAGGTGCCGAACAAGGAGCTTGAGGGTATCCGTCTGCGTGAAGTCTTGGAAAAGCCCGCCTTTGCGACGGCCAAGTCGAAACTCACGGTCGGCTTGGGCGTCGATATTGCAGGACAAGGCATCTTTGCCGACCTCGCCAAGATGCCGCATCTTCTCGTTGCCGGCGCTACGGGATCAGGAAAGTCGGTCTGCATCAACACGCTCATCACGAGCATCCTCTTCAAAGCGAAGCCGGATGAAGTGAAGTTCATCCTCATAGATCCCAAGATGGTTGAGCTTTCCAACTACAACGGCATACCACATCTGATGGTTCCCGTTGTCACGGACGCAAAAAAGGCGGCCTCCGTCCTGAACTGGTCGGTACAGGAGATGGAAAAGCGCTATGCCAAATTTGCCGAGACCGGCGTACGCGATATGGAACGCTTCAATGCGGCGAAACCCGAAGAGAAGATGCCCGCCATCGTCATCATCATTGATGAGCTTGCCGACCTCATGATGGTCGCACCGCACGACGTGGAAGATGCCATCTGCCGCCTTGCACAGAAAGCGCGCGCAGCGGGAATCCATCTCGTGCTTGCAACGCAGCGCCCGTCCGTCGATGTCATCACGGGCATCATCAAGGCGAATATTCCGTCACGCATATCGTTTGCCGTGTCCTCGCAGATTGACTCGCGTACGATTTTGGATATGAGCGGCGCTGAAAAGCTGCTTGGCAAGGGCGACATGCTCTTTTATCCCGTCGGATCGGCAAAACCGCAGCGCGTGCAGGGTGCTTTCGTCAGCGATGAAGAAGTGGAGAGGCTTCTCGACTTCATCCGAGGACAAGGGCAACAGATGGAAGAAAATCAGGAGATTATTGAGTACACGGAAAATGCCGCCATGGAAGCCGATGACGGTAAGAAGGATGCAGCGAAGGAAAAGATTGATGAACTTCTCGGCGATGCGATCGAGCTTGTCATGAGTTCCGGGCAGGCATCGACATCAAGCATACAGAGACGTTTCCGCATCGGCTACACACGCGCCGCCCGCCTGATTGACACGATGGAAGAGATGAAAATCATCGGACCGAGTCTCGGCAGCAAGCCGCGCGAAATCCTTGTATCCTCGGAGGAAGCCGAAGCGGCTTTGAGAAAAATCAGTTAGAGCGCTTTTCTTGTCGACAACAAAGGAAGCACTCATAAATTCAGTCGCCCGTATTCACATATCCGAGCGATTTCATTAAGAACGCCCCATGGCCGTCGCGTGACCATGGGGCGTTCCTTATTGTCGCAGTAAATCTCGCCGACGGTTGATGATCTCCGCCATGAGCATTTTGCCGCGAATATCGGGATGAAGGCCGTCTACGGAAAGCTCCGGCGCCATGACAGTATGATTCGCATCATAGAAGTAAGGTTCCAGATCGACGTAATACTTCTGGCTGCGAATATAAGCATTGACTCGTGCAAGTTTTTGCTGCCACAGAGGATCGGTATCCGCATGGAAGGCGCTGCGGATATTCTTCGGGTTGATGGGCATGAGCGTGAGGAAGATCGGTCGGATGTCGTTCGCCTCACACTTCTTTTTGATAGCGTCGAGATCGGAGATGATTTGTTCGGCGCTGATTTCTTCGGCTCGCAGACTGTTCGATCCTGTGAGTATCAAAAGGTTGTAGGGATGGAAATATAGAACGTCTTTCTCAAAACGGAGCATCGACGTATGCGCCGTATCGCCGCTTCGTCCAATGTTGACAGTGGGAAAATCAAGGTAGGTTGTGAAACTATACTCAAGGTCAATGGGAGAAAATGACAATGCTCCGCCGCCATGCGTAATGCTGTCGCCGAAAGCGGCGGCAAAAATGCGACTGTTTTTTTCTTTTACGGTAAATTTCTCCACGTCCGAATATGTGCCGATCGTATTGCCATTTGCGTCAATCGCACGCACGCGCCAATAATATTCTCCGGCATAGGGACGCGGGTATTCGTCGTAACAGCTGAAGGCGCCTTCAACCTTTTGCGCCCATTGACGATTTTTGGCAGGCTGCGTATTGTTGTTTTCGTCGGATGCAGGAGGAGTGACCATAAGCTCAACTTCATAATTCTCACAGCCGTTCAGAGGTATCCATTGATAAACGGGATAAACAGGTTCTGTCGCATTTGGCATTTGATCGAAGTTGTTGATCAAGGGTTTCGTTGGCAGCGGTTCATCGGCCTTGATATAAATCGGCTCAGCCTCGGAGAATTCGCCAATCGTTTCATGGTGGAAGCCAAGCGCGCGCACACGCCAATACAAGATGCCCGTCTCGCCATTTACAAAAGGTGTAAGATCGACCTGATAGCCATTTGTAAATATCTGCTTCGTACTGTAAAGATGATTCTTGCGCGACATTGCTGTACCGCCTTCGGCATCGGGCTTGTCCGAGAGAATTTCCAGCTCGTAGCAGACGGCTCCGGGAATGCTGTGCCAGACGAGGAAAGGCTTGCGGCTTGCCGGATGATCTTTCGTGTATTCGAAGATGGGACGCGGCCGCAGCGGCTCTTTGAAATTTGGATTTTCAACAACATTGGAAGGAGGTGTGAGCTGCCCGAACATCCCGAATGCCGTGATGCGGTAATACATGGGAATCGGCGTCGCGGGCATCTCGTAGGAAGCCTTGAAGGTCAACTCAGACTCGAAGGCATGATATTCCGGCTCGCCTTCAACAAGTCCCGTCGTCTTGGAAAGCGCTTCGATTCGGTAGAAGCATGGATAGGGAAGCCTTTTCCATGAAATCACGACATGGTCGCCCTTGTTTTCAAAAATTGGGTCGAACGGTATGTTGCGCAGGCCGAGCACATCGGTTTTCTCCGTCAAGAAAATACAGAGAAAGGTAAAGAATAAGATGACGAAGGTAAACAAAAGAAATTTTTTCATAACAGCACCACAAAAAGAAAATAAAGGTTATAATAATAACTAAAGTATTAGTATACCATGTTTTTACTTTGTGGAATAGACAGACGAGAAAAAACTTATGCGTTAAAGGAGATCTGTGATGAAAAGAAAAGGACTTGTTCTCGTGCACACGGGTGAGGGAAAAGGGAAGACGACGGCGGCAATCGGTCTTGCTGTGCGCGCTTGGGGGGATGGCTTTCGCATTCTGATTCTGCAATTTATCAAGGGAAGCTGGAAGTATGGCGAACTTTCCGCGCTCAAGGCTCTTGCCGAAATCGACGGGCGCATAGAAATCCGTCCGACGGGCATAGGATTTACAAGGAACGCTTCTTCAGAAGAAATGGCGGTACACAGGGAAAAAGCTCAGACGGCACTGCAGGAAGCCTTGACAGAAATGACGAGTGGACAATGGGACATGATCATCCTCGATGAAATCAATTATGCCTTGAAATTCGGTTTGCTCGAAGAGCAGGAAGTATTGGAACTTTTATCGCAAAAGCCCACGGATCTTCATCTTGTATTGACGGGGAGGAACGCCTTGCCTGCCATCATCGACTGCGCCGATCTTGTGACGGAAATGAGGCTCATAAAGCATCCGTTTCAGAAGGGCATACGTGCGCAGAAAGGAATTGAGTTCTAAGTCTCGATAAACTTCTTGAATGTAAAGGCGAATTGCGATAAAATCTAGGGTATGTTTCGTGAAGAATTGTGTTTTTTATAGATAGGCGGGATACTTATGAGAAGTGATGTTGTAAAAAAAGGGGCGACGCGCTGTGCGCATCGATCCTTGTTCCATGCGATGGGCTATGGTCCTGAGGATTTGCAGAAGCCGCTGATTGGCATTTGCAACTCATTTAATGAGGTGATTCCCGGGCATATCCACTTGCGTGAGATTGCGGCTGCGGCGAAGCTCGGTGTGGCGGCCGCTGGCGGTACGCCGTTAGAATTTCCTGCCATCGGTGTTTGCGATGGCATTGCCATGGGGCATACGGGAATGAAGTATTCGCTTGCCAGCCGCGAACTTATCGCCGACTCCATCGAGTCCGTGGCAATGGCATCGGGCTTTGACGGACTCGTTCTCATTCCAAACTGCGACAAAGTCGTGCCCGGCATGTTGATGGCGGCGGCACGCTTGAATATTCCGGCGATCGTCGTCAGCGGCGGACCGATGCTCGCGGGGCGCTTCCACGGACAGGATGTCAGCGTCAGCCAGTCTTTTGAAGCGGCGGGCAAATTTGCCGCAGGACTCATCGACGAAAGCGTCATGGAAGAGCTCGAAGAGCAGGCATGTCCGAGTTGCGGTTCCTGTGCTGGACTTTTTACGGCAAACACGATGAACAGTTTGACGGAAGTCCTCGGCATGGGGCTGCCGGGCAACGGCACGATTCCTGCGGCTTATACGGGAGCGCGCAGACTCTTGGCGAAACGTGCGGGTGCCGTCATCATGGAACTCATCAAAAACGATGTGAAGCCGCGTGACATCATGACGCGCGAGGCCTTTGAAAATGCCATCACAGTGGATATGGGCGTAGGAGGCTCTTCGAACACCGTGCTTCACCTGACTGCCATTGCCCATGAGGCTGGTATAGAACTTCCTGCGCCGCTCTTCGACGAAATCAGCCGCCGCACGCCATATCTGACGAAGCTCAGTCCAGCAGGGAAGCATCACATGCAGGATCTCAATGAGGCGGGGGGCTTGCCCGCTGTCATGAAGGAGCTTTCGCGCAAGGGACTCATTCATCTCGACGCTTTGACCGTCACGGGCACGGTGGCAGAGCGCATCAAGAATGCGAAGATCGTGCGCCCCGATGTCATCCGCACGGTCGACGACCCTTACCGCAAGCAGGGAGGCCTTGCAATTTTGCAGGGAAATCTGGCACCGGACTACGCCGTTGTCAAAGCGTCAGCTGTGGCTGAAGATATGCTCGTCTATAAGGGAACGGCGAAGTGTTTTTCCTCGGAGGAGGCCGGCGTCAACGCCATCATGGCTGGAGAGATTCACGACGGTGATGTCGTCGTCATCCGCTACGAAGGCCCTAAGGGCGGCCCTGGCATGCAGGAGATGTTGAATCCGACGGCCGTCATCACAGGCATGGGGCTGAAGGTGGCACTCATCACGGACGGACGTTTCAGCGGGGCGAGTCAGGGAGCCTGCATCGGGCATATCTCTCCTGAAGCCATGGCGGGAGGTCCCATCGCGCTTATCGAAGACGGGGACATCATCGCGATTGATATTCCCAATCGCTCGCTGCGCTTGGAAGTCAGTGATGACGAGCTTGCGCGGCGCAAGGCAGCATGGAAGAAGCCGGAGCCGAAGATTAAGACGGGCTACCTCGCTCGCTACGCCAAACTCACGACATCGGCGAGCACGGGCGCTGTTCTGCAGTAAGCACGGGAGGCATTCTTGCATATCGTTTTGATTGAGCCGGAGATCCCCGGCAACACGGGAAATATCGCGCGTCTTTGCGCTGTCAGCGGTATAGAACTGCATCTCGTCAAGCCTTTGGGATTCTCGGTCGAGGACAAGTATCTGAAGCGTGCGGGACTCGACTATTGGCACTTGGTGAAGGTGCATTATCACGAAAATTTCTCCGAGGTTCTGCGTCTTTTTGCAGGCCGACAGTTTTATTACTGCTCAAAAAAGGCGCCTCGATCTTACGATGCTGTATCTTATACCGAAGATGACTTCCTCGTTTTCGGCAAAGAAACAGCGGGGATTCCTGAAGCGCTGCTTGAAGAGCACTGGGAGGACTGCATACGCATTCCCATGCGCCTTGGAGCGCGTTCCTTGAACCTTTCGAGTGCCGCTGCCATCGTGGCCTATGAAGCCATGCGTCAGATCGGCTTTCCAGGGCTCGAATCTTCCGGACACTGGCATGAAAATTGAGGAAGACATGATGGGAAAACTTTTGCTTGCAGTGGTGAAAAAACGATTTTGAGATGGGGCTGAATGGATTTGCAAAGCAATCAGGAATTTGTTGACGAGATTCGCAGTCGAATGGCACCGGAGCATATCCTCTTAAATGAACCGATGAAGGATCATACGACATTTCGGATCGGCGGGCCGGCGGACTGCTTGATCTTGCCTGCATCCATGGAAGATGTGGCGTTCGTTTTCCAATGTTTGAAAAGACATGATATTCCCTTTGTGATCCTTGGCAATGGCTCAAACGTGCTCGTATTGGACAAGGGGATTCGCGGAGTCGTCATCAAGTTTAATTCTCCGATTTCTGCCATTCGGAAGAAGAAGAATACACTTACGGCAGGGGCAGGTGCGCTTCTTCGTGATGTATCAGGATTTGCGGCTGAAAACAGTCTTTCCGGCATGGAATTTGCCTGTGGTATACCAGGAAGCATAGGTGGAGCCGTATTTATGAATGCCGGGGCTTACGACGGAGAAATGAAGAACATCGTTTCTGCGGTTCGCGCGATTTCTCCAAAAGGGGAGATCGTGCAGTTTGCGGCAAATGAATTGGATTTCGGCTATCGTCACAGCATATTTCAAGAGAACGGCTGTGCAATCTGTGAGGTTGACCTGACTCTTGCGCCAGGCAATGCAGAGGAAATCAAAGAAAAGATCGCCGGTTTCACCGAACGCAGGGAAAGCAAGCAGCCATTGGAGATGCCAAGTGCCGGCAGCACATTCAAGCGCCCTGAAGGACACTATGCGGGAACTTTGATTGAACAGACAGGACTCAAGGGCTTCACTGTCGGCGGAGCGCAGGTTTCTGATAAACATGCAGGATTCGTCGTGAATGCGGGGGACGCCACGGCGAAGGATGTGCTGGAGCTTATCCGGCAAGTACAAGACCGTGTATTTGAAAAGCATCACGTCAAGCTGTTCCCCGAAGTTCGCATCTTGGGGGAAGCGTAAATCCGGTTTGCATAGATTTCACTGTTTACATTTCTTTCGATTGATGGTAAAATGACAAGAGTCAATTTAAGTCGTTTGTATGAAGAGTGGGCGTTTGCCCACTCTTTAATCTTATGCACAAGAGCCCGTTTAACACAGCGGGCTGCAATATGCGCGGCAAAAGAGGAGGGCTTTTGTGGCAAAACACATAGAAGAGGCCGTTGAGGCTATCGTACAAGAGATCGTTCAGGATTCCAATTTGGAAGTTGTCGATGTCGAGTATGTCAAGGAGCGCGACTGGTATTTGCGCGTCTACCTTGATAAAGAAGGCGGCATTGAGATTGACGACTGTCAGAGGGTCAGCGAAACGCTTGAGCAGATTCTTGATGAAAAAGATTTGCTGACGGAGGCATATATCCTCGAAGTATCGTCTCCAGGGCTCGACCGCGTCTTGAAAAAAGCGCGCGACTTTGAACGCGAGCAGGGGAAAGCGGTAGATGTGACATTCTATGCGCCTGTCGACGGCAAAAAGACGTGGGTAGGAACGCTTACAGGATACGACCGGGGAAAGAATGCCATCGTGTTGGATGGGGAAAAAGAATTGCCTTTGGAAAAAATAGCACAGGTGCGTCTGCACATAGATTTTTAAGCATTGGGAGGAAGAGCTTTGGCCAGCAGGAAAGAGAAGGTAAAGAAGAAGGATAACGACGGGGATTTTTTGGAAGCCGTACATGCCTTGGGAAAGGAGCGGGGCTTGGAAGCAGAGGTGCTTTTCGCCGCAATCGAAGCGGCTTTGAGTTCTGCTTACCTGAAAGACTTCAAGACTGCCGAACAAGTGCGCGTCGCCTTGGATCGCATGACAGGAAAATACCACGTTTATGCAACGAAAACCGTCGTTGAAGAGGTTGAGGACGACGCCCGACAGATTTCTCTTGCAGATGCGCGCGCCATCAATCCCAATTATGAGGTTGATGACAAGATCGAACTGGAGGTGACTCCTGCAACGTTCGGGCGCATTGCCGCACAGACGGCGAAGCAGGTCGTCGTGCAGCATATCCGCGAAGCGGAACGCGGCATCGTCTATGAGGAATTTTCCAATCGTGACGGCGATATCGTCACGGGTCGTGTGCAGCGCGTAGAAGCAAAGAATGTATTCATCGACCTCGGCAAAACGGAAGCTGTCCTCACAGCGACAGAGCAGATCCCGGGGGAAGAGTACCACCACGGCGATCGCATCAAGGCATATATCATCGAGGTCTGCAAGACGGTCAAAGGGCCGCGGGTTCTCGTATCGAGAACGCATCCAGGGCTTTTGAAGAGGCTTTTCGAGCTTGAAGTTCCCGAGATTCAAGAAGGTGTCGTGGAAATCAAGTCCGTGGCGCGCGAGCCTGGCATGCGCTCAAAAATCGCCGTCTATTCCAAGGACGAGAATGTCGATCCCGTAGGCTCCAGTGTCGGTCATAAAGGGATGCGCGTGCAGGCGATCGTCGATGAGCTGAGAAATGAAAAAATTGATATTGTCAAGTGGAATCCTGAGCCTGCAAAGTTCATCGCGAACGCCTTGAGCCCTGCAAAAGTCATTTCCGTGGCAATCAATGAAGAGGCGAAGGAGTCGCGTGTCGTGGTGCCCGGCTATCAGCTTTCTCTTGCCATCGGCAAGGAAGGACAGAACGTCCGCTTGGCGGCCAAACTGACAGGCTGGAAAATCGATATCAAAAATGAAGAGCAGGCTGCGGCAGAGACGCTCGATGAGTCCATGAGCGTCATTGAAGTGACAGGCGAGGAATCCTTTACGGCTGAGGGCGACTGACATGAAAGGTCAGAAAAAGATTCCGGAACGCATGTGCTTGGGCTGTCGTACGGTTCATCCGAAAAAGGATATGATTCGTGTCGTCCGAAGCCCGGAAAATGTATATTCCGTAGATATGACAGGCAAAAGCCCTGGACGGGGAGCATATATTTGCCGAAACGAAGAATGTTTCCGCCGTGCGGAAAAGGAGCATGGCTTTGAGCGGGCTTTCAAGAGCAAGATGGAAGACGCTATATACGAGACGCTGAGAAAAGAAATTTTCCAAGATGAAGCGGCGTCTAAAGAAAGCTGATATCAGCGGGGGTGGATCGATGTCGAAGTATAGAGTTTATGAATTGGCAAAAGAGTTCCATACGGAAAGCAAAGTTGTCCTTGATATTTTAACACGCAATAAATTCCGTGTGGCAAACCATATGAGCAGCGTTGGCGAAGAGGAGCGGGCGGTAGTTGCACGCGCTTTTGCACCGAAGAAGACCGTCTCTGACGCACCGAAGGCGCCTGTGGCGGATGCAGCAAGAAAAGCGTCTCAAAATAAGCCGAGACAGCAAGTCCAAGGTCAATCGCAAAAGAACGCGAATGATCGCAGACAGAATCGCAGCAGCAACGGCTCTGCTTCTGCTGCAGCGACGAACCGCCCGCGTCAAGGCAGTGCACCTCAGCAGAAACGCGGACAGGGAGCGGCCTCCTCAAACGGCTCCAACGCAACGAAGCGACCTTCGCAGGACAAGCGCGGCGGCAATACCAACCAGCGCAACAACAACGCACAGGGCAGCAATCGAAATCGCAGCGGCAATGCCGCAGGTGCCGGCAATGCGAATAATGCGGGCGGTTGGAATAATCGCGGCGGCGCCAACAATCGCGGCAAGTTTGGCAACAAGAACAATCGCGGCCGCAACAACCAACGCCAGAAGCAGCAAGCTCCCAAAGTGGAGATCGCCCATCCGACGCACATCAAGGTTGGCGAGAGCATTGCCGTCAAGGATCTTGCGAGCAAGATGAGCTATACGGCGACCGAAGTCATCAAGAAGCTCATGCTCATGGGCATCATGGCGACGATCAACCAGGAAATCGACTATGAGACAGCGGCGCTCGTTGCCATCGAATTCGGCGTCACCTGTGAGGAATTGCCGCCTGAGACGGATCCAACGGAGATTCCCGAGATCGAGGATGATCCCAAGTCGCTCGTCGTTCGTCCGCCGGTCGTAACCGTCATGGGACATGTCGACCACGGCAAGACGTCGCTCCTCGATGCCATTCGCAAGACATCCGTCTCGACGCACGAGGCGGGCGGCATCACACAGCATATTGGTGCATATCAGGTCATGTGTCAAGGGAAGAAGATTGTCTTCCTCGATACGCCCGGCCATGAGGCGTTCACTGCCATGCGCGCGCGCGGCGCACAGGTTACGGACATCGCGATCCTCGTCGTCGCCGCAGACGACGGCGTCATGCCGCAGACCGTCGAGGCCATTAACCATGCCAAGTCGGCGGGCGTGCCCATCATCGTCGCGATCAACAAGATCGACAAGCCCGGAGCGAATCCCGAGCATGTGAAGCAGGAGCTGTCCGAGCACGAGCTCATTCCTGAGGACTGGGGCGGCGATACCATCATGGTGCCCGTTTCCGCAAAGCAGAAACAAGGCATAAACGATCTTCTTGAAATGGTTCTCCTTGTCGCTGAGGTCAAGGAACTCAAGGCAAATCCGAATCGTGATGCGCGCGGCGTCATCATTGAAGCGCAGCTTGACAAGGGTCGCGGTCCGGTCGCGACCGTCCTCGTGCAGAACGGTACGCTGCGGATCGGCGATTCCATCATCGCCGGCACGACCTTCGGCAAGGTGCGTGCGATGATCAATGATCGCGGGGAGAACGTGAAGAAGGCGGGGCCGTCCGTCCCCGTAGAAGTACTCGGTCTTTCCGATGTTCCTGAAGCGGGAGACGTGCTCGCATCGCTTGACGAGAAGCTCGCACGCTCCATTGCAAGCAAGCGCATCGAAAAGAAGCGCACCGAGCTCATCCGAAGCAAGAAAGTCTCTTTGGATGACCTCTTCCAGCAGATTCAGGACGGCAACATCAAGGATCTCAACATCGTCATCAAGGCCGATGTGCAGGGTTCTGTGGAAGCATTGGCAAACTCCTTGCTCTCACTCAATAAGAACGACGAAGTGCGCGTCAATATCGTGCATTCCGGCGTCGGCGCCGTCAATGAGTCCGATGTCATGCTCGCTACTGCCTCCAACGCGCTCATCATCGCATTCAACGTGCGTCCTGACGCCAACGCCCGTCGTGTGGCGGATGCGGAAAGCATCGATATCCGTACATATCGCGTCATTTACGATGCGTTGAACGATGTCAAGGACGCCATGTCTGGCATGCTCGCACCGAAGTATAAGGAAGTCGTGCAGGGCAAGGTGGAAATCCGCCAGGTCATGAAATTCTCCAAGGCGCTCGTTGCAGGCTCCTATGTCCTCGAAGGAAAGATCACGAATTCCTCAAAGATCCGCATCCTTCGCGACAACATCGTAGCGTTTGACGGCGAGCTCGATTCTTTGCGCCGCTTTAAAGATGATGTGAAAGAAGTTGCGGCCGGCTACGAATGCGGCATTACAATCAAGGATTACCGCGATTTCCAGGAAGGCGACATCATCGAGGCGTATACGATGGAAGAGATTGAGACATCCATCACGGAAGCGAACAAAGAAGCTGCAAAGAGACGCGATCAACAGGAGCAGACGAAGAAGGATGCCCCCGCTGAAAACGATGCTTGAAGGATGTGAGAAGAATTGAGCCAGCTTCGCATAGAAAAGGTGCAGGAACTGATGAAGCAGGAAATCAGTCAGATTATCCTGCAGGAGTTGAAAGATCCGCGCATTGGCTTTGTCACTGTGACGAAAGTGGAGATGACGGGAGACCTTCGAGAAGCGAAGATTTTTGTGAGCATCATGGGAAAAGATGAGGCCTTGAAAGATACCTTGCAGGGACTCAAAAGCTCCTTGGGCTTCATTCGGCGAGAAATCGGCAAACGCATACGACTGCGCTTTACGCCGGAGATTTCCTTTGCGCTCGACGATTCTCTTGCCTACAGCTCGCATATTCAAGAACTGTTGATGGGATTGAACAGGAACGACAAGACGGAAGAGTGAGAACTATGCGGATTTCATTAAAAGAAGCCGGCACATTGCTTCAGGAAGCGCAGAACATCGTCATTACGGCGCATGTCAATCCCGATGGAGACGCCATCGGATCGTCCTTGGGTGTCATGCACTATTTGCGCGATCTGGGAAAGCAGGTGCGCGTCGTCATCGATGACGATATCCCGAGGAATTTCGCCTTTCTCAATGCCTGTGATATCATCGAAAAGCCGACAGTTGCTGAAACTGGCGAAAAAGAGCCAATCGACCTGCTGCTCATTCTCGATACGAGCATTGATCGCACAGGCGATGTGACGGAGGCCTTTTCGCCGACGCGGATCCTCAATATCGATCATCATGTCACGAATGCTCTTGCTTGTCCAGCGGTCTATCTCGACGCGGACAGCGCGGCAACGGCAGAAATCATCTATCAGTTGCTGCAGGAAATGAATGCAAAAATCACGAAGGACATCGCTATGGCAGTCTATACGGGATTGGCGACGGATACGGGATTCTTCCGCTTTCCCAATACGACGCCCTTCACCATGCGTGCAGCAGCCGACCTTTTGGAACGCGGTGCAGAACCGGGCATCATATCGGAAGCCGTTGAAGCGAAGCCGTTTGTGCGCGTAATCGGCATGGCAAAGGCGCTCGAAGGGGCGGAGCTTCTTTTCGGCGGCAAACTTGCAGGCATCTTTCTCGATCGTGCTGCAGCTGAGTCGCTTGATTCCACAGAAGGCTTGATCGACTCTTTGCGCGTCATCGAGGGCACGGATGTTTCCGTTCTCTTGAAGTGGAAAGAGGACGGTGTTTTCCGCGTCAGCATGCGTTCCAAGAAAACGAACGTCAGCAAGGTAGCTGCGGCATTTTCCGGCGGCGGACACGAGAGAGCGGCCGGCTGTACGCTCAAAATGAATTTTATCGAAGCGAAAAGGACGATTCTCGAAGCGCTTGAGAAAGCGATGGAAACGTGATGGCAGCGGGCTTTCTCAATGTGCTGAAGCCTCCGGGCATGTCCTCGCATGATGTCGTGGGACAGGTTCGCAAAATCTTCCATACGAAGCGTGTGGGGCATGCGGGAACCCTTGATCCGGGCGCCGCAGGCGTCCTGCCCGTCGCTCTTGGCAATGCCGCGCGGCTTGTCGAGTACATGTCCTCAACCGATAAATCTTACCGGCTGGAATTGCTGCTTGGCTTTTCTACAGACACGGGCGATGACAGCGGCAAGATCATCGAGTGCGTGGAAGACTTCACCTTGCCGAAACGAGAGGAACTGCTTGCCTCTTTGCAAGGTTTTCTCGGCGTCATCCAACAGCGTCCCCCCGTTTATTCAGCAATTAAACTGCAAGGGAAGAGGGCGTATCAGCTCGCACGCGAAAATCAGACCGTAGAGATGCCCTTGCGACAAGTGACGATTCGTGCTTTGCGCCTTGTTGCATTCCATGCTTCACGCATCGTTCTCGATATGGACTGCTCAAAAGGCACTTATGTGCGCAGTTTTTGCCGTGATTTTGGCGAGAGCCTAAAGATTCCCGCCACGATGGGATTCCTGCTGCGCACGCGCGTCGGCAAATTTCATTTGCATGACGCCTTTTCCTTAGAAGAGCTTGCACGCTTAGGTGAAGCGGCGCTCCTTCCCGTGGAGAAGGCCGTCGAGCATCTGCCGCGCTTCGACATGCCTGAACATCGCATCACGGCTTTCGTCAACGGACTCTCGACGGGCAACATAGATTTCGACGCAAAGGAAAGCATCCTGCGTGTCTATGGGAGAAACCGCTTCCTTGGCATGGGACGCTATGAGGCGGCCAAGCGAGAGCTTTATCCGCTCAAGGTCTTTCGAGAGATGTCGGATTGAAGGCGTTTTGATTACAGGGAGTTTGATCCATGCTGCGATTTTCAAAAATCAAACATCTATCCGATTCCTACCAAGGAATCGTCATTGCACTGGGAACTTTTGACGGCGTCCATATCGGACATCAAAGCATATTGCAAAGAGCGAGGGAACTTGCAGCCGACATCCATGGCGTCAGTATGGCGTTTACTTTCCAAGAACATCCGCTCTCTGTCATTTTCCCCGAGCGCGCTCCAAAGATGATTCGCAATACAGCGTCAAAGGAAGCAATCATAGAAAAGCTCGGCGTGGACATCCTCATGAATGTTCCTTTTACGAAGAATTTCGCAGCTATATCAGCTACAGGTTTCCTCAAACTGCTGCAGGAGAATTTTTCCCCTGCTTATGTCGTCGTAGGCGCGAATTACACCTTCGGCTTCCAAGGAACAGGTGATTCTGCATTCTTACAGCAGCGGGGGGAAGAATTTGGCTTCATATCCCGTATTGGAAATTCCGTGCTGCGTGATGGGAAGATGGTGAGCAGCACTCGAATCCGCTCCTTGATTGCAGAGGGAAATCTTGATCTCGTCAATCAATATTTAAAGTGGCCGCTTGACTATACAGGCATTGTTACTTACGGAGAGCAGCGCGGGCGCAAGCTTGGCTTCCCGACCGCCAATATTGCCTTGGACGATTCTTATGCGCTTTTGCCGAACGGCGTCTATGCTGTCCGCGTGCATTTCAACGATGCTGTTTATCCGGGCGTCGCCAATATCGGCTCAAATCCTACCTTTGAAGAAGTGGAGCGTCGTTTGGAAGTTCACCTTATGCAATTTAACGGCAATCTTTATGGCCAGAAAATCTGCGTGGACTTCTTGGGAAAACTCCGTGACGAAAAGAAATTTCCCGATGTAGACGCGCTCGTGGCACAAATTCATCGCGACATCGAACAGGCGCAGCATTTTTGGGATATGCCCGTTCATGTGGGAGGTATGCCGTATGTCGAAAAAAAAGGTTGATATTTTAGGCGTACATGTCGATTCACTGACGATGGGCGAGGCAGTCAAAAGGATTCAAACCTTTATCGAAGAAAGAAATTCCGTCCTCATCGCTACGGCGAATGCAGAAATGCTCATGCGAGCAACGTATGATCGCGAGCTAAAAAACATCTTGAACGATGCTGCCCTCGTCGTACCCGACGGTGCAGGAACGGTTTGGGCTGCACGCCATCTCGGGCATCTCATGCCGGAACGTGTCGCAGGCTACGATCTTGCCCAAGAACTCATGCGCAAAGCTCCTCAGAAGGGGTATCGTCTGTTTTTCTTCGGCGCTGCTCCGGGCGTTGCAGAAAAGGCAAAGACGAAAGCGGAAAAACTCTATCCGGGCATTGAAATTGTCGGTGTTCGGAACGGCTTTTTCTCCTCAGATGACGAGCCTGAAATTCTGCGTGAGATTCAGGAGGCGAAGCCTGACATACTGCTCGTCGCATTGGGCGTTCCGAAGCAGGAGAAGTGGCTTGCCGCACATTTGCACGAACTTGCCGTTCCTGTATCCATGGGCGTCGGCGGCACTTTCGACGTTATGGCGGGCGTCATGAAGCGTGCGCCGCACTGGATGCAGAAAGCGAAGCTCGAATGGCTCTTTCGCGGGGCTATGCAGCCGAAGAGAGCGGGGCGGCTCATGGCATTGCCGCGCTTCGTATTCAAGGTCATGGCATACAAAAAGAGTGGACAAAGAAAGGGCGCTCGTCTATAATTAGTAAAAGAAGTTTTCTGATATGCTGAATCTGCAGAGATGCTGAGTATCTGCAGATTCTTGTGTTGCATAGATATTGTATGGAGGTAATGCCTATGTCGATATTCCCGGTTGTTCGCGAGGGATATGTCTTCATCCTCAGTGCCCTCGTTCTCGGAGGGATTCTCGGATTGGCAGTGCATCCGTATCTTGCAATACCGCTTGTCGTTCTTGCTTTTTACTTTGCTTACTTTTTCCGCAATCCGAAGAGGGAGATTCCCTCAGATCCCCTTGCCATCGTTTCCCCAGCAGATGGAACCGTACAGGAGGTCGTCTCGCTTGATGACGATGATTTTCTCAAGCAGCGGTGTAAAAAGGTCGTCATTTTCCTCTCCGTATTTGACGTTCATGTGAACCGCAGTCCCATCGAGGGCGAAATCAAGATTCAAAAATATGTTTGCGGCCGATTCAAACCAGCTTACAAAGATTCCGTGGGATTTGAAAATGAGCGCCATATGATCGGCATAGAAAATCCGCGTCTGCGCGTAACGGTCACGCAGATTGCCGGTATCTTGGCACGACGTATCGTTTCTTGGGTCACGCTGGACGATGTACTGGAAAAAGGCGAACTGTACGGATTGATCCGCTTCGGTTCGTGCACGGAACTCGTCGTGCCCGAGGAAGTGGAGATCTTTGTAAAGAAGGGCGACAAAGTGGTCGGCGGCGAAACCGTGATCGGGAGGCTCAGTGAGACATGTATAAAAGCTTGATTCCCAATTTATTGACTTCAGCCAATCTGGTACTAGGGTTTTGCTCGATTCTTTCCACATACAACGCCAATTATACTTGGAGCACCGTATTCATCCTGCTCGCACTTGTCGCCGACGGCTTGGATGGAAGGGCGGCACGCTTCTTCGGCGTGAGCAGTGAGATCGGCAAGGAGATGGACTCTCTGTGTGACCTCGTTTCTTTCGGCGTCGCGCCAGCTTTTCTCGCCTATACCTACTGTCTCAAGGATTTCGATTACTTTGGCTGGGCGGTTGCTATCGCCTTCGCTCTTTGCGGCGCTTGGCGCTTGGCTCGTTTCAATGTGAATGTCGCCGTCGTGCACGGTTTCTTCATGGGGCTTGCAATTCCAGCGGGAGGCTGTCTCGTTGCAACGGCCATCTGGTTTTTTCGTTCCATTGGCATGGAGACGTCATCCCTTGAGCCTGCATTTCCTCTCGTGATGATCGTTGTTGCCTACCTGATGATCAGTGAGGTGCACTATCCGGATTTCAAGGGGAAGGGAGAAAAAATCTTTCTTGCCTCAAAAATCTTCGCCGTACTCTTTTTTGCCGCGATCCTTTTCCTCGGACGCGAAGCAATCGTGAGTGCTGTTCTCTTTGCCGTTTTCAGCACATACTCTGTCTTTGGTCTTTTCAATTTCAGCTTGTCGCTGCTTTTTCGGAAATAAGACATCATTTGTCGCGAAATAAAGGGGAAAGACTTTTATGAATCATGTGTTTGACATCGTGATGGTTCCTTTGCAGGTCATCATACTCTTGTTCACACTGTACTACTTTTTCATCGGTTTCTGCGGCATGTGGCGCAGAAAGGAAAACAAGATCCTGACGCCGAAAAAAACCTTCGCCGTCATTATCGCCGCGCACAACGAAAGCGCTGTCATAGGGCAGCTGCTGCAAAATCTACAATCGTTGGATTATCCAAAGACACTTTACGATGTCTTTGTCATCGCCGACAACTGCGACGACAACACGGCAGAAATTGCACGCGGTTACGGCAGCATCGTCTGTGAAAGGACGCATCCGACGAAAAAGAGCAAGGGCTTCGCCATGGAATGGATGTTCGAGCGCCTCTTCAAGATGGAAAAGAAATACGATGCCGTCGTCGTTTTTGATGCGGACAATCTCGTACACCCACGCTTCCTTATGGAAATGAACAACCGACTTTGCAAGGGCGATCGCATCATTCAAGGATACCTTGATGCCAAAAACCCTTACGATACATGGGTGGCGGGGACATTTGCCATCGCTTTCTGGGTCATCGACCATATCAGCCATTTGGCAAAGACGAACATCGGGCTTTCTGCTGTGCTCGGCGGTACGGGCATGTGCATTACAACGGATGTCCTTGAGCGCTACGGTTGGCGTGCCACATGCCTGACGGAAGACATGGAATTTACGATGAAGTCCTTGGCGGAAGGAATCAAGACGACATGGGCGCACGACGCCATTGTGTACGATGAAAAGCCGCTGACATTCATGCAGTCATGGCGACAGCGCAAACGTTGGGCACAAGGACAATTCGACGTGGCGCATCGCTACATTCCGAAGATGCTGCGAGAGGGGATCAAGCGTCGTGACATACGCATCTTGGATGGTTGTCTCTACCTCCTGCAGCCACACTTCTTGATGATCTCCACCTTCTTCATCGTTATCAGCTACATACAATCAGCATTTCCGCCGTTCTACACGAACATCTACAATATCATTCCTTCCCAGCTCATGACGGCGATCATGCTCGGTCAATACATCTTGCCCATGATCATCCTTCTCAAGATTCAAGTCAAATGGAAGGCTTGGTTCTACATGCTGCTTTACCCCGTATTCATCTATTCGTGGGTACCCATCATCTTCCTCGGTTTCATCCATAGAAACGAACATGAATGGAGTCATACGCAGCATACGCGAGCCATGAGTTACGACGACATCGTCGGTAACGTAAAGAATACGACGATGGGACGAGATGTATCCAATCAATAAGCATTGACAGGCTGCCGCAATCTCTGCGGCAGCCTGTTTTCCAAGGAGCGATTTTTATGTTTGAAATCAAGGTCGAAGAAGAATTTGAAGCTGCACACCGCATCGTGAATTATCCAGGAAAATGTGACCGCCTGCACGGACACAACTGGAAGGTAGAACTGAAGATTTCCGGCAGCAGATTGGATGAATTGGGGATGCTCATAGACTTCAAGGCGGCGAAAGCAATGCTCCAAGAAGTCGTCAATTCACTCGATCACCGCTTCTTGAATGAGCTCGAACCTTTTTCAGAAATCAATCCAACGGCAGAGAATATCGCTCGATATATCTACCAAGAGCTAAAGCAGCGTGAAATATTTTGCAACGACTCCGTGCATCTTGCTGCCGTCTGTGTCTGGGAGTCGCCGCGCGCTTGCGTGACATACACCGAGGACTAAACGTATGGAAGAGAACATCCTCGAAATATTTTCCTCCATACAGGGAGAAGGAAAGTACATCGGTGCCCGGCAAGTATTTTTGCGCTTTGCGGGCTGCAATATCAAATGCAGCTTCTGCGATACTGCATTTCAGCCTGCCGCTTCCTGTCGAGTGGAAGCGATTCCGGGATGCGGCGAGTATGAAGAATTGCCCAATCCATTGTCCGTTCAGGAAGTTGCGGCAAGAATCCGCTCCTTCGTAGTGCCGGTGCGTCATCATTCCATCAGTCTGACAGGCGGGGAGCCGCTTCTTCATGCCGCCTTCATCCGTGCGCTTGCTTCCGAGGTAAATGTGCCGTTCTTCCTCGAAACGAACGGCACGCTCTATGAAGAGATGGCGAGCATTCTCGACATAATTTCCTACATCAGCATGGATATCAAATTGCCTAGCGTCACAGGAAAGCCTCTATGGGAAGAGCATCGTCACTTTCTGCGGCTGCTGCACAATCATGACGCCTATGTAAAGATCGTCGTCGCAGAAAATACGGAAGAAGAAGAGTTTCAAGAGGCGGTACATCTCGTCGCGCACATCGCACCGCAGATCCTCTTCATAATACAGCCTGCAACACCGTTTGGCGGCGTGCATGCGCCAACGGCAAAAAAACTTCTGCATCTGCAAGCGGAAGCCGCCGAACATCTGGTAAACGTCCGCGTCATCCCGCAGGCTCATCGCATGATGGGGTTGCTCTGACCGCGAGATTTTTCCACCTGTACTCATTTTTCAGGTACAGGATTTTTCTTGTATGTACGGTACGTTTCCAACATTTCATCTCGCGTCTGTATGCGCGGCCACAATTCTCCGACGGCATTTTCGCGCATGGAAGCAGCTAAATGATGGTAGATTTGCGGATCCTTTTTCTCCCATGAAGAAATCAGCTCTTTGACCTCCTGGCGCATCGTTGTTCCATCGAGCGGACATGGAGAGGGGATGGGGCTGAACCCGTGAACAGCAATCGCATCACGAATTTCCGATTCACGGAAATAGACGAGCGGACGAATGACTGTGATGCCGGAGCGATCAAGATACGTTTTGGGCGTAAATGTATGAATTTGGCCCGAATACAAGATTCCCATGAGCAATGTTTCCACCGCATCATCGTTGTGATGCGCATAAGCCACCTTGTTGCACCCATGCTCCTGCGCATAGCGATTGATTGCGCCGCGCCGAAAAAATGCGCAGGTAAAACAAGGATTTTTTTCCGGCGTCTCCTCGATGGTGCCAGCTATATTCACCGAAACGGCTTCAAAGGGAATGGAGATCTCCTCGCAAAATGAAGCGATGCGCGCAACAGGAAAATCTTCCGTGAATTGCGGATCGATCGTCAAGGCGCAAAGAGAAAATTTCTTCTTCATACGTTTCTGCAGGATGGCTAACGCATACGCAAGAAATATGCTGTCCTTGCCTCCGGAAATCCCAATCAAGATGCGATCTCCGTCTTCGATCAGCTGAAACTCGACGACAGCTCGCATAAGTTTGCTGAAATAAAGCTGCGGGATATTATTCACGATAGGTCTCCCATCTTTTCTAAGAGTTTTGTTTACTTCCGATAAGTATAAATTATCGGAAGTAAATGTACGGTGTAGCAAATCTGCTTTTATACTACTTAGTATTCTAAAACTTCCACCCATCATCGCAGACAAGACAAAAGCAGCCTCCTTTGCGGAGGCTGCTTTTTTGCTTATTGTCCGCCGTTTACTTTACCACCATGACGGGAACCTTCGACTCTTCGACGACCTTCTGGCTGACGCTGCCGATCAAGGCGCCCTTGAAGAGACCGAGACCGCGGCTGCCCATGATGATCATGTCGCTCTTTTCCGAGTCGGCAATCTTCAGGATCGCCTTCGGCACGTTGCCCGTCTCGACATGCCGCGTCGCCTTCATGTTCTCGGGAATCTTCTCCCAGATGCGGTCGAAGACGAGATGGCTCGGAATATCCTTGTTGATGTTGCTCGCCACATAGACGAAATCGAGACTTGCATTGCACTTCTCCGCAAAGGCGATCGCCTCATCCACGGCCTTGCAGCCGTTGACAGAACCATCGACCGGCACGAGAATTTTGTTGATGCTGCCCATATAAAACACCTCCAAGCGAACTTTTTTCCTCTGTTGTCTACTTCTATATCAAAGCGAAAATTCCTTTTCTCTTTTGGTATTTTTCTGAAAAATTTTCCGATATTTTCTTGCACCGTAAAGAAAGCCGTCGCTGGAATGCGTGATGCCTCCAACGACAGTTCTCCTACTGCATTTCACTCAATTCTTCTTTTCCAAAGAAGGCGCACCCTTTCGCAGGATTCCCACGGCAAGCTCCGCGTTTTGAAATGCGCGTCTCCTCAGCTCTTTCAAGAGGGCGGCATTCTTCTCGCAAAGCGTATCGCGCTTCTGCCACTTGCGCCGCACTTCCGCCATGAGTTCATCTGCCGTGATGGTCTCAAGTTTCGCGGCGGGCGTCTCACCGATGGAGTCAAGGAAACGATCGATCTTCGGATCGTACGATACGCCGACGAGCGGCACGCCCATGACGCCAGCAAAAATCAAGGCATGAAGGCGAATCGCGATGAGCAGATCCATATTGCCGACGAGTGAAAGAAGCTCCGCTGTCGAAAACTCGCCGTCGAGAACGATGGCTTCCTGCTTCATCATCGCAGCGATCGTCTCCGCCGTCTTGACATCCTCGGGATACTGCATGGGCAGAAAGACGAGATTCGCACCAAGCTCGACGGCGATGCGGTCGGCCGCCTCAGCGAAGGCTTCCTTGTAGCGCTGCCAGCCCTTCCACTCGCGCACGGATATGCCGACGAGCGGCTTGTCGTCCGTCACGCCGTTCCACTGCAAGACCTGCCATCCCATATCCTTCGCAACGGGATTGATGGCGAGCACCGGATCGGCAGTTTCGACGATTTTAGGGCGATGAATGCCCATGTCCGCAAGCTCTGCCAAAGAGCCGTGGTCGCGCACAGTGATGAGGCGCACGCCGTTGCCGATGAGCCGCATCATCGTGCGCGCCCAGAAGCCCTCGATCGGACCAATGCCCTGTGCATAGAGCATGACGGGCCTTCGGGCGAGAAAGGCAAGGACAATGATCGCCATGTAGTAATAGAGACTACGGCGACTCGTGACATTCTGCAGCAGACTGCCGCCGCCCGACACGAGGAGGTCGGAAGCGCGCAAAGCCTTCCATATATCGGAAAACGAGAGCCATGAAACAGCCTCAACACCGTGGCGGCGCTTCGTATCCGGAGGGTTCGCTGAGATCACCGTGATATTCGTTTGCGGGTCCAGTTCGGATAGAACCTCGATCATCGCGGCGAGCATGGCTTCGTCACCGGCGTTTTTCGAGCCGTAATATCCGGATACTACGATGTTGCTCATTCCTTTGAGAAACGCTCCTTTGCCGAAGATAGTATCATTTGCGCGAGGTGCACGAGCACCATGAGAGCTGCGCCGATGCCGCAGCCGAGGACGATGCCGCCGATGCCGCGCACAAAGGACATGTAAACGGGCGTGCGCATGTGTGCAAAGGTCTCGACCATCGATCCCTGACCGATCGTCGCTACGAGCACGAGCGCAAAGAGCAGCATTGTCGGCCACTTGCGGCACCACGCGAGGACGGCGAGCATGAAGGCCGGATGGCCGATCATCAGCTCCTTCGAGCGCGGCCGCGCATAGAACGCCTGCTCCAGGATCGCACGGAACTTCAGCTCAAGCCCCGAGACGGGCATGCCCGACGTATGACCGGAACGTGCGACGAATACGACGGCGGCAAGAGCCACGAGCACGAAAATGAGAAGGGATTTGAGTTTCACGGGCATATCGAGAATCTGGCGAAGCTGCGTGAGAGCGCCCTGTCCCTCCGCCATTCTGCCATCGAAGACGTCGTAGCGCGTCAAGAATGCGATGGCGACGAGGACGATGGGCAGGACAAACGTCAGCTTGATGCCGCGGAAGATGTTGAATTCAAGGAAGTACTCGACATCAGCGAGCGCCCCCGACAGATATGCAGCTCCGACATAGGAGAGCGCCCCCGTCACAAAAAGGGCGACGGCAGCCGTTCCGATGATGCGCCAGAGCGGCGCTTTCGCATCGGGCTCCATGCCGCGAATGCGGTCGAGCTGCCATATCACGGCGAGCGCGGGAAAGAGGTTCGCGCTCAAAAACGCCGCGAGAATCCGCATCTTCGCGCCGCTGCCCATGAGGATCGGCGCGGCAAAGACGAACGCCAACAGAGCAAAGAGCGCGTAGAGCGTCCTCGGCTGCAGACGGTGCGTGATCAGTGAGAGGTAGAGCACGACAGCAGCCGCCACGCCGAGCATCAGCACGGCACGCAGAGGACGCGGCGCATACCAGTTTTCAAACGTCCCTGCAGGACCAAGCGCGAAACCATGTGATTCTACGGCTTCTGCCGTCGCCTTGATATAGTGCATGTTCGTCTCGAAGAGCGTCATGCCGGGCGCAGGTTTCTCGTAGATGCGCAGGAGGTTGATGCGAATGTTGCGCTCCATATCCGTATTCGCCCAACGCTCGACCGCCGTCTCGATCTTGAGCTTCGGCTGCTCGTCCTTCGGGATGGTGTAAAGACGCGCGACATGGTCGTAGCCGACGCCCTTGGAGATCTCGGAAAGCCCGTCCTGCTTATAGAACTGCAGCTGCGTCGTATCTTCGATGAGTCCGAGGACGAGATTGCGCTCCTTGAAGCGATCGATCGTCGTCTGCAGCGACTTCGGAGCGCCGAGCATCTGCGAGCCGGAGAATACGACTTCCGAGATGCGGTAGTCTTCCAGACGGCGGAACACGGCATCGACATCGTCGGGCGTGCAGCCCAGATAATTCGTCGGACGTGCGAGCACGAAGAAGCCGGCGTCATTGACCGCCTGCATCTCGTCCGTCGGCATACCGAGATCCATCTTGAGGAAGGTTTCGTAATTCGCCTTGACGACGAGGATTTCCACGCCGTTGACTGTGACGGCGTTCACACGAGCAGCGCCCAGGCGGCGCAGCAAGTCCTCCTTGACCTCCTTGTAGGTACGCGCATCATGCCCGACGACACAGACGTCAGATCCCTTGATCGTACCGTTCTCGATGAGGGTGCGCCACGCGGGATCGGTCAAGATCCCCGCATGGTAATTGGCTACGAGTTCACTTCCCGCGAGCGCCGTCACCTTTCCATTTGCATTGAGCTTCTTGAAGGTCGTCTCGTAGACGGCGAGCGACGTGATGCCCGCTTCCTTCGCCGCCTGCAGCACTTCAGGGACAGGTTTCCCCTCCTGCTCGGCAAGCTGCACGAGATCTTCGTAGTCAATGGCGAGATCGACCTGCTTGTTGACCTCCTCCGCACGCCAGCGTGCGACGTCGATGAGGAGCGCCGCGACAAGGCCGACGAAGATGAAGGCGATGAGCACCTTGTTGTATTGAAATTGCTTCATGTATCCTACTCCTCATTCCCTCCGGCAGAGAGGCGCACGACGATGGCGCCCTTCCTATGTTCGACGCTCTCGATTCGCGTCTTCAAGGGCAGTGCATCGAGCTTCGCGATCTGAATGTCGCCGAAAATGTCGCCGAGATTTGCCTTGCCGATCAAGGCGTTTTTGATGTCGAGCCGCGTCATGTGAAAGTACAGCGCCTGCGCGTCCTCGACGATCTTCCCTTCGAGCACGACATCCGCCATGCGCCCGAAGATCTTCACTTCCGCTGTCGCGTGCACGCCATCTTCGTCAATCGTCACCTTGATGTTGTCAAGCTTGTCGATGCGCTTCGCCAAAAGATTGCGCAGAGCATCCTCGGAAACGACGCCCGTGAGTTTCAAATCCTCGGCAGAAATGAGATGCACGCGGTGATCGAGGAAAAGATCTCGCGACGAAAAATGCACGCCGCTTCCTGTCAGCTGCACGCGCTCCATGCGCAAATCGCCGATGCGAAGCCCCTTCGCATCAATCTTGAGAGTGTCGATCTGTCCCAAGAGGAACAGGATGCCGGGCGTGCTCTCAAGCGTCACCTCGGCGCTCTCTGCCCCGCGATCCCTGAGCATCGTCTCTGCTGTCTGCCGCGCCCATGCGGGCAGCAAAGTTTCGCCAAAGACGAGAAGGATTGCCGCAGCGCCTGCAACAAGCATCAAAAGTTTGCGCAAAACATCACCTTAAATCTCAAATCTCATGATTCGCCTTCGCCGCGAGGAAGGCCTCGATGAAGGCGTCGAGATCGCCGTCCATGACCGCCTGCACGTTGCCCGTCTCCATGCCTGTGCGCATGTCCTTGACCATCGTGTAGGGCTGAAATACGTAGGAACGGATCTGGCTTCCCCACTCGATCTTCTGCTGATCGCCTTCGAGCTTCTGGATCTCGGCTTCCTTCTTCTCCTGCTCCAATTCAAAGAGCTTGGCGCGCAGCATCTTCATGCACTGTTCGCGGTTCTGCAGCTGCGAGCGCTCGTTCTGGCACTGCACGACGATGCCCGTCGGCATGTGCGTCATGCGCACGGCGGACGACGTCTTATTGATGTGCTGACCGCCTGCACCCGAAGCGCGGTAGGTGTCGACGCGCACGTCCGCCATATTGATCGCGACCTCGACGGCATCGTCAATCTCGGGCATGATGTCGCAGGCAGAAAACGACGTATGACGACGCGCATTGGAATCGAAGGGCGAGATGCGCACGAGGCGATGCACGCCCTTTTCCGACTTCAAATACCCGTAGGCGTTGTGCCCGTTGATGAAGAGCGTCGCACTCTTGACGCCCGCCTCGTCGCCGGGCAGCAGATCTGCCGTGACGACGGAAAAGCCGTGGCGCTCCGCCCACCTGCCGTACATGCGCAGAAGCATCTGCGTCCAGTCCTGCGCCTCCGTGCCGCCTGCGCCCGCGTGCAGCGTGAGGATCGCATTGTTCGCGTCATAAGGGCCGGACAAGAGGACTTCGAGCTCCAGTTCGCGCACGGCAGTCTTGATGGTCTCAAACTCCGCCTGCACTTCAGGCTCAAGGCTCGTATCATTTTCTTCCAGCGCCATTTCAAGAAGCGCCTGCGCATCGTCCGTCTTGGAAACAATCTCCTTGTACTTGTCGACGCTTCCCTTGATCGCGGCAAGTTCCTGATTGATCTTCTGCGCCTCTTCCGCATTGTCCCAGAAGGTCGGCTCACCCATCTTGTATTCGAGTTCGGCTATCTTTTCTTCCTTTCTGGCGACGTCAAAGTGAATCCCCCATTTCCTTGAGCTTCGCTTGCATCGCCAAAATCTCCGGCTTCCAATCTTCGAGCATCTTGTCACATCCTTCAAAAAGCTGCCCGGAAGGGCAAGCCCCGCCCCTGCGGGTATTTATATTTGTCTTTTAGCAATACCTTGCCTAATTGTAGCAGATTATCCACCATACGTCAAAAAGAAACCGCCCCCAAGGGGGCGGCTAAGCGGCGGCAAACCTGCCAACCATGCCAAACGAACCATATCTATCGCGAGGCCACGCTCGCGCCGACCATTTCGGCTCTCGCCTGTACCTTCCGCGTGGCAGCAGCGACCTGCTCTTTGGTCAGCAGAATGCCCTTCGTCGAGGCGAAGACGACAGACGCGCTGTCTTGCTGCTGTATCGGAGCTGTTCCCGCCTTCGTCTCGTCCTTTGCCTGCTCCTTCATCTTCGCAACATCCTGCTCCGCTTCTTCTTTGCCTGCTGTCTGGCGCAGCTCCTTCTCCTTGACAGACCCCGCCTTGACCTCGTCCTTGGCATCTCCTATCAAGTCATCCACCATGCGCAACGCTTCCATATCGAACGCATCCATGGAGCGCGGCGTCTCGCCGACCGCCACCCCCTCCGCCTCTGCCGCACGCTTTTCCAGCGTCCGCTTAAGCTCGTAAAGCGACGAGAGCTTGTCCTCGGGCGAAAGCGCGATGACCTCGCTTTTCAGCTGCTCCTGCTCCTTTTTCATGGCGAGCTTGTCGTCCTCGGAAAGGTTTTCCTCCGCAAGGCTCTTCTCTATTTCACCCAAGCGATTTTTCATCGACTGTACGGTCTCTTTCCTGTCGTCCAGCTTCTCCAGCTCCGCCCGCGCACCTGTGGCTTCGCCGCTGCGCTCCAACAGTTTGGACGGCTCTTGCGCCGCCCTGCTCTTCTCGCGTGCCGCCGGGCTAAGCAGAACCTCTGCCGCCACCCCCAGATGCACCGCTGCGTACTTCATCGCCTGCTGCGGCTGCCGTGCGCTGTAACCGTAGCTTCCCTGCCCCTGCACCCAAGGGCTTCGCTCTATCTTCATCATATTGCCCCCCATCACATATACAGTTCCATTATAACACAGGCATGGTTAAGCGTACTATACGCATCGCGAACTTCATCTTTTGAACCAAATCTCAAATCATTAAACACATCTGTCATTGCATTTCGCAAATTCTCAGGACCATCAATAACAATACGCCTGCCATACTCATACTTGGCATGAGCCGCCCATGTATCTGGCGTATTCGTCGGATACCCACCACCCCAAGCCTGGTTTACATTATTCCTTATATCATGCACATCGACAGCATTATCGTTACTGGTGTTATAATCGTAATTATTCAGTAATCCTTTTGCTATATCCCTAGCCTGAAAAATATACCCTATCGTATTTCTAATTGTAGCCGATACATCTTGATTATTTACATTCGAACTCGCACTCAGTACTAAACTTTCGCTAGACAAACTGATCTGATACGCAGGCTCGGACGATGTTTCATCAGATACCGTTGATGCGACTTCTGATGTCACTGATACTTCCTTGGCTCGCGTTGATGCATCTACTGCATTACGAGCCGCATTACTAATTGAAACGCTCTCCATAATTCTCTCCTCCCATTCCAATCAAGTAGACCACTAATAATTCGACATACTAAGGAAACAAATCCTTTGCCTTTTTATCGAATGGTTTTTCAAATTGTTAAGCCTTTAATTAAAAAATATTCCCAGCAACTGTAAAAAAGGCAGGCTATCTTGCGGCTCGCCTGCCTTTTCCCACACTATTGATTTCTGCCACAACAGTTCTTGTACTTCTTGCCGCTGCCGCACGGGCACGGATCGTTGCGCCCGATGTCGTTCTTGTTGCGCTGCGGCTTCTTCTTCGTCTCGGCGGCACTGGATTCCTCGCCGTGCGAGGCGCGCGCCGTCTGCAGGCGGTCTTGGAGCTGCTGCTGCTCCTGCGTCACGATGCTCACGCGGTACATGAGCTTCGCGATGTCCGTTTGAATCGCAGCTTCCATTGCCTCGAACATGTCGAGCGCCTCGATCTTGTACTCGACGAGCGGATTCCTCTGCCCGTAGGCGCGCAGGTTGATGCCCTCGCGCAGCATGTCCATGCGATCGAGATGCTCCATCCAATGATTGTCGACGACGCGCAGCATGACGACCTTCTCAAGCTCGCGCATATTCTCTTCGCCGAAGAGCTGCTCACGCGCCGCGTATGCTTCGTGCGCCGTCTTCCTGAGCGTTTCTTCCAGCTCGTCGCGGCTCATCGCCTCAAGCTCTTCCTTCTTGAGCTTGCCCTCGGGCGCGTAGATCTTCTCCGCGTCCTCGATGAGTCCGTCGAGCGTCCACTCCTCAGGATATAGCTTCGCGTTCGCGTACTGATCCATCTCGCTCTCGATGATCTTGTCGAGCATGAAGAAGATGTTTTCCTTGAGGTCTTCGCCGCGCAGAATCTTGCGTCGCTCCGCATAGATGACCTCGCGCTGCTGGTTCATGACATCGTCGTATTCGAGGACGTGCTTGCGGATGTCGAAGTTTCTGGCTTCGACCTTCTTCTGTGCACGCTCGATCGAACGCGTGATGAGTTTGTGCTCGATCGGATCGTTCTCGTCCATGCCGAGCCGATCCATGATGGAGGCGATATTGTCCGACGCGAAGAGACGCAGAAGGTCATCTTCCAGCGACAAGTAGAACTTCGAGCGGCCGGGGTCTCCCTGGCGACCCGCGCGGCCGCGCAGCTGGTTGTCGATGCGCCGCGATTCGTGGCGCTCCGTGCCGAGGATGTAGAGGCCGCCGAGCTCCTGCACGCCATCGCCGAGCTGGATGTCCGTGCCGCGTCCCGCCATGTTCGTCGCGATCGTCACGGCGCCCCGTTGACCTGCGTCCTTGATGATCTCCGCTTCCTTCTCGTGGTATTTGGCATTCAGGACGTTGTGCTCGACGCCGTGCTTCTTCAAGATGGCGCTGAGCTCTTCCGACTGCGTGATGGACGTCGTGCCGATGAGGATCGGCTGTCCCGTCTTGTGAATCTCTTCGACCGCCTGTCCGACGGCACGGTATTTCGCACGCTTCGTCTTGTAGATGGCGTCCGGCTCGTCGACGCGCTGCACGGGACGGTTCGTCGGCACGACGACGACGGGCAGCTTGTAGATCTTGAGGAACTCGTCCTCTTCGGTCTTCGCCGTGCCCGTCATGCCGCCGAGCTTGTCGTACATGCGGAAGTAGTTCTGGAAGGTAATCGACGCGAGCGTCTGGCTCTCGCGCTGAATCTTCACACCTTCCTTCGCCTCGATCGCCTGATGCAGTCCGTCCGAATAGCGGCGGCCCACCATGAGACGACCCGTGAATTCATCGACAATGATGATCTCATCATCGCGCACGACGTAGTCGCGGTCGCGCTTCATCAGAGCTTTGGCACGCAGAGCTGCCGTGAAGCAGTGCGAGAGCTCCAGATTCTCAGGCGCGTAGAGGTTCTTGATGCCGACGATGCGCTCCACCTTCAAGACGGCTTCATCGGACGGCGCAACGGTCTTCTGCTTCTCGTCGAGCTTGTAGTCCTCGCCCTCCTTGAGCTGAGCGACGGCGCGTGCCATGACAGCGTACATGTCCGTCGACTTCTGCCCGGGACCTGAGATGATCAAAGGCGTTCTCGCCTCGTCGACGAGAATCGAGTCGACCTCATCGACGATAGCATAGTGGAGGTCGCGCTGCACCATCTGCTGCGGATGGATGACCATGTTGTCGCGCAGGTAGTCGAAGCCGAACTCGTTGTTCGTGCCGAAGGTAACGTCGGACGCATAGGCGAGCTTTCGCTCAGGGAAGTCCATGTCGTGCGCAATGAGGCCGACAGAGAGTCCGAGGAAGCGATAGACACGCCCCATCCACTCGCTGTCGCGCCGTGCGAGATAGTCGTTGACCGTGACCATGTGCACGCCCTTGCCTTCGAGCGCATTGAGATAGACGGGCAGCGTCGCGACGAGCGTCTTGCCCTCGCCCGTGCGCATCTCCGCAATCTTGCCCTCGTGCAGGCAGATGCCGCCGATCATCTGCACGTCGAAATGACGCATGCCAAGGACGCGCCTCGACGCCTCGCGCACGACGGCAAACGCCTCGGGAAGCATATCGTCAAGACTCTCGCCGTTTGCGAGACGCTCCTTGAACTTTCCCGTATGGCCTGCAAGCGCATCGTCACTGAGGCTTTCGAGCGCCTTTTCGTGACCGTTGATGACGTCGACGATGCCGCGCATCCGCTTGATTTCCTTATCGTTGTTATCTCCCAGGAATCGCTTGATGAATCCGAGCAATCCGTATCACTCCTCGTTCCCGCAGCCGCCTTCGCGGCGCAGACTGATGATAGAGAGCGCCTTGCGGCGTCCCTCCGAAAGTATTGAACACCTATCCTAATGATTCTAGCAGACAATCGCCCATAAGTCAAAAAATCCTCTTGCTTCGTTCCTTGAGCATCGCCTTCAGATGCATGCCGGGCATCGTGAAGCCCCTGCCCATGACCTCGTTCGCCGAAAGAACGATCATGAAGGCGTTCTTGTCGATGAGATTCGCGATGAGCTTGACCTTGCTGATCTGCGTGAGTGAGCAGACGAGGAAGAGCACGTTGCGCTCCTTGCGTGTAAACGCGCCCTGCCCATGCAGAAACGTCACGCCGCGCCCGACCTCGCAGATGATCGCCTCCGAAATCGGCTGCACATGGTCGGAGATGATGAGCACGACCTTGCGGCTGTTGAAGCCCGCGACGACCCGATCCGTCACGGCAGAATTCATGAACATGCAGATGAGCGTGTAGAGCGCGGGCATGACGCCGAAGAGCGCGGCGGCCAAGAGCATGATGACGCAGTTGAAAGCAAAGATCACGCTGCCCATGTTCAAAGAGTAATACTTCTTCACGATGGCGGCGACGATGTCGAAACCGCCCGAACTGCCGTTCATGCGGAAGATGATGCCATAGCCGATGCCGTTCAGCACGCCGCCGAAGATCGCCGCGAGCATCGTATCGGGCACGGGCGCATAGGCATTCAGGAAGCGCGTTGCATCGACGCAGAAAGAAAAGAGGACCGTGCCAAAGGCGATATCGAGCGTGTACTCGCGCCCAAGCGTCTTGTACGCCGCCGCGAGAAGCGGCAGATTGTACAGAAACATCTGCACGCCGATGGGAAGCGAGAAGAGATAGTAGAAAATCATCGCAATGCCCGCGATGCCACCCGACAAGAGGTGCGCGGGCACGACGAAGAGGTTGATCGACGAACTGCTGATGAGACAGCCGAGCAGGATGCCGAGATAGCGGAAAACACGCCCCTTCAATGTCAAACTCCTGAGATGGAGCATCAAGATGCCTCCCTTTCGCGGCCTTCCCAGCGAAGCGTCGGTGTCTTATCTTTTGCCAGTGCACTCATGTCAATATCCCTGCCTTCCATGGAAAGCGCATGGAGATCCGTGTTCTCCCATTCGCTTCTCTCCTCATCCGTCAGAGCGTCCGCCTCTTCCTCCGTCAGCGGCAGGCTCGTCAAGCGCCACGAGCGCAGACTGCCGTTCGTCGCATCAACGCTGAGAATGAGCCGCTGGCGCTGATCTTGCGGATTCTCGTAGACATAGCAGACGCTGCCGTCAAGAAACGTGCGCTCCTTCTCGCCGAACGTCGCGCGAATCTTGTACGCAGTCGCGCCGTAACGCACGCCTGCACGCGCCGTATAGTCCTTGCTCTTGACGAGTATATCCGCGACCTTGCCCGTATCGGCAGAAATACCGACTTCGTAGCCATCGGGGAATGTATAATAGCGCATGTGGATGTCCCAGACCATGCGATCCTTGTCAAAATCTGGCTTGCCGAAAGCCACGAGCATCTTCTCCTCCGAGTCGCTGAGCGCTATACCCTTGACGGTGAAGTCCTCAGGCATCAAAGCGCCCTGCGCCTCTGCCGCCATCGGCAAGACAAGAAAAAGTCCGAGAAAGAACACCACCCATAAACCATGATAGAACCGCATTTTTTCACCATCCTCATACTGAATATCGTATTGCATCAAGATTCGCGAAAGTGCTCCCTTGGATTCTATAACACGAGCGCACAGTTGTCAAAAGAGGAAATACCTCAAACTGCGACTAATGTGATAAGGTTAGTTGTAAAATGAAATCGGACCCTTAAAAAGGGCAAACAGAAGCACCTGCAGTAGAACGTTTTCAATAAAACAACGCCGAAAGAAGTATCCTGCATGTTCCATGAACATTCTACCACATATTGTTTTATAGCATAAATATGACATGTCTGTTATAATGGAAGCAACGGATTGATTTTCTTTATTTACATCTAGGTGATTGAAATGAAACGACGTCATACTTCGGCAGAGTGGCAGCAAACGATTTTTTCTTATATCAAAGACTTCCTGGCGAAAAAAGGTTATCCGCCATCTGTGCGTGAAATCGGCGATGCTGTAGGATTGAAATCCAGTTCCACGGTTCATGGTTATCTCGCAAAAATGGAAGAATCGGGGTTAATAAAGCGAG
>ERZ773069.108-NODE-108-length-61165-cov-44.747685_pt1 | contig 61165 bp, 45 predicted proteins | sample MGYA00580619_ERZ773069 | MGnify/ENA primary metagenome ERZ773069 (study PRJEB29015, sample SAMEA2738007) | human oral metagenome | biome: human oral; feature: human-associated habitat; material: dental | place: China | collected 2108 ...
CGGGGATAAGCGGCATGATAAGCAGGATGAAGGAGAGCACCAGCGAAATATAGGTGATCTTACGTAGCACTCGATGATCCCGCAGGAAGTACAGTACAACGGAGCAGAGGATCATTGAGAAGCCTGTCCAGAACAGCTGGGACTCGCCCACTGGGGCCTTCTGCATGGCGGGATCCTTGTCGATGCGGAAAATCATCGCCAGCCCGATTCCGTTGAGCGCCACAACAAGCGGCAGAATAAACGGATCGGCGTAACGCGCCCGGAATTGAAGCACCAGATGCGCGATGAGCGCGCACACGCCCAACACCACGGTACCTTGAATCCACGGGTTTTTCCCCATATCCCACGCCGTTTCGGGGTCAATCAGGTACATTGAAAATGAGCCGATGCCGACCGCAACCACGAGCAGAACAAGCTCAATCAGGCGACGCGAACGGGGTATGTGTGCATCACGCAATAGCCTAGCCACGATTACCACCTTCCGTTGCTGAAGTTTTTTGACCTGTCTGCGCGCCGGACGAAGCCGCACCGGAAGGCTGTGTATTCCGGTCATCCTGCAGATTCACCTGAGCTTGCATGCGGTTTACGATAACCCGTGCATCGTCAAGATTATCCGCGTGAATCGTATTCTTCAAAAGCGTGCGGGTATGTTCAGGCAGCTGTGAAGTTTCCACTTCGCTTTCCTCGACCACATGGGAGAGATGGATTGGCCCTAACGACTGCGGAACGCCGTTATAGACGGCGACTTTACCGTTATTTTCGCCAACGTAGTAGCGGCCCTCAACCCATTTCAGCCCGCTCCAACCCGCAATGAGCGCCAGCACAAGGATTACTGCTGCACTCACCAGCAGAATCGGGCGCCGACGGCGTCGAATCGGATCCGCCAGAAGCTCTTCAAGCTCGTCCGGCAGCTTTGCGGGTTCCTCGGTACTCATCGGCACGCGCTGCGCCAAAGAGGCCCGATGCTCCAGGGTGCGGCTCGTCACTGCCGGAATACGCCCGGTCTCTGTTGCCACGGCAGCGCTGCCCACCAGCTGATGCGGGCGAGAACCAAGTTCGTGGCGCAAAATCGCGGCATTTGTGCGGGCAAAGTACACCGCATCCTGATCGCTCGCGTCGCCATCGTGAGGGAAGGAATCTGTGAGGTCACGGGCGCGGCGGAACTTCTTGAGCGCGCGGTCGTGATCGGACAGACCCTCTTCGGCGTTTACTTCCTCGGTGATTTCCTCAAGCTCAGAGGTTGTCAGTGAGGTATCGATCTCGCCGGTCTCTGGCAGGGCAGAAGGACCTACAGGTTCGTCGGCGGGAAGTTCTTCGCGGTCAATAACCTGTACAACCACGACCGTCACGTTATCGGGTGCGCCGCCATCGAGAGTCATCTGGATAAGAACGTCCGCGATCTCACCCAGATCATCGGTGGAACGCATGACGGCTTCGATCTCTTCATCAGAGACCACTGCCTCTAAACCATCGGAAGCAAGCACCCAGCGCTCACCGGGAATAGCTTCTAACGTCTGCAGCTCAAGCTCGGGGGAGGCATCGACATCGCCAAGCACGCGCATAATCACGTTGCGGTGCGGGTGATTCTCCGCTTCTTCGGGAGTGATGCGGCCCTCGTTGAGAAGACGCTGCACGAAGGTGTGGTCGGTCGAAATCTGCTCGAAACCGCCGTCTTCATCGGCGCGTAAACGATAGGCCCGCGAGTCGCCAATATGGGCCATCTCGATCTTTTCGCCGTCCACCAGCAGAGCGGTACAGGTGGTACCCATGCCCGCAAGGCGCTGATCACTGGTTGCCAGGTCATTGATAATGGCGTTGGCACTTTGGATTTCGTCGGCGAGGTATATGCCGCCGGTACCGTCAAAGTCGGGGTGGTCCAAAGGGGTCAGGTTCAAAACGGCGGTAGCGGATGCGACGTCACCACCGACGTGCCCGCCCATGCCATCGGCAACAACAGCAAGATAACGTCCACCGTACCCGGAGTCGTCATTCTTGCTGCGTTTCACGCCCGTATCGGAACGGGCTTCAAAGCGAAAGGCTATCTTCAACGATTACCCCCTCAGCTGCATAGTCGTTCCGCCCACACGGAAATCGACACCCGGCTCAATAGCGGTAGCGCGGGTCAGCTTTTGGTTGTTTACGAATGTGCCGTTGGTTGAGCCCAAATCCTCCAAGAACCAGCGAGAACCCTGTGGGAACAGACGGGCATGGCGACCGGAGGCGTAATCGTCCTGCAACGAAACCTCAATATCATTGGCGCGACCGATAGTAACCGGGGAGTCACCCAACTGCATCATAGCTCCCGCCTGCACTCCCTTGGTGATCACCAAGCGGGAAGGACGTGCAGGAGGAGCTGCAATATGCTGCGGTTGCGGCTGCGAGTCTGCGGCAGATTCTACGGGTACGGAGCGGAAGTTCTTACCCAGCCCCAAATCGCGGCGGGCGGCTGCCACCACGAAAAACACAAAGAACCAGAGCAACCCCAAAAACGCAAAGCGCAGTATGGTTACAGTTAGCTCGGATGCCATTAACGTATACCTCCAGAGGCAATTGAGCGGAAGAGAACTCGGGCTCCGCCCAACTGTAACACCGCTCCATCTTGGAGAACGGTAGGGGTTTTCAGCGGAAAACCATTCAGCCGGGTTCCATTGGTTGAGCCCAAGTCGGTGGCAACATAGTTGCCTCCCTGGCGGGAAATCTGTAGGTGGCGGCGCGAAATACCCTTGTCAGCCAGACGCACGGATGCATCGGAACCGCGACCGATGACGAGAGGTGCCCCAGAAAGCTCATACCGCTGCCCGTTAATATCCACAAAAGCATGATGCGCCGCGGCACGTTGCTGCTGCGGAGGATTCTGCGGGGAACGCGGTTTCGGCGCGGACGCGGCAGATGCCTGCTGTTGCTGCTGCTGAGGCTGTTCCGTGCGGCGCGGCGGAGTAGCCCGCGGTTTTGTAATTCTGGTCGGCAGACCGGTATCACGAGCCGGGGCAACAGGGGCGTAGTCGGAGGCGCCGTGGGCGGCACCGGCGGGAGGAACATAGTTCGTCGCACCCGAGGGCGGAGCCTGGAACGCCTCAAAACTGGGCACAACCTCGAACTCGTCGGCTTCGAGATCGGCAATAGGACTGAAGGTAATACGTACAGCCCCAATCAGCGAATACCCCTGCGCACGCGCATGTGAAATAGCAAGATTGCACAGCTCAACCGCGAATGGGTTGCCCCACTCCCGCACGCGCGAAAAATCGGCACTCGAAAAGCGAACGTTGAAGATATTTGGTGCCATTGTGTGACCGCCCTGGTCCACATATGAGGCATCATCCATCGACGTGCGAATACGGTTAGCTACATCAGCCTTTGCGAAGGTGCCAAAGCCTTTAGAAAAGCCGACGGTACGACCGATGCCTTGCTCCAGTCGTTCCAACTTATCAAATAACTTCATTGCCTCCTCCTTTATGGCTCGGGCCGGATGTCACCCCTGGCATCCCGTGGTTGGGAACCCGAAGGGTTCAGTCTAGCTTTTGTAGCTGTGCATTTGCTGTGTCAGGTGTGAGTGCACACACCCAACTCTATTCTAGAGGATAGTGTGACCACCATGCCGATAATATACTTTTTACTCGTAAAATATAGACTCGAAAACCCCAAATGTTGCCGACACAACAAAAAATCCCCGGCTCATCAGAACCGGGGATTGCTGGTGCGCGAGGGGGGAGTTGAACCCCCACGCCCTCACGGGCACACGGACCTGAACCGTGCGCGTCTGCCTATTCCGCCACTCGCGCAAGTGTCATACGACTCAAAGAGTCGCAGGCAACATATAGAACTATACAGGCTCCGTAACAGACCGTCCACTTCGGTATTCGTGAACTTACTCACCGAAGGTTGAAATTGTCATAGGATATGTTATTTTCCTTCGTCGTGAGGGTTCGAGGCGGTATCGGCCTGGTCTGCGGCGGCCGCATCCTTTTTCTCGCGATGCACGCGCAAAAACCACGCCAGCGCACCAAAATAGGGGAGTACCAGAATGAACAGAAGCCACTTGAGCTTCTGAATCTCGTTGAAGTAGGGGCTGCGATGCACCGTAAAAATGCAGTACAGCACCGAGGCAATCCAGATAAAAATCAGGGCAAGCACCGTGTACTGGTAGAGTGCCTGCGCCGTCGGATTCTGAAAAAGCACGAGAGGAAACACTGAAAAACCTAAAGTCAGCACGTCTTTAGTATGCCAGAGGATATGCCAAGCGCCCGAGAACATAAAATTTATGTCCTCGGGCGCTGCGGGGAGAGTTATCTAGGTGAAACGTTATACATTCGCAGCCTTTTTGGCGCGTTTGGTCGCAGCCGCCGCATCACGCTCAGCCCAGAACTCGCGGGTGGTCACCTCATCGGTGCCGTCCCAGGCCGCAAGATTCTCAATCTCAGGCATATCGGATGCCTTGAAAATAGGCTCCACACCGGATTTACGCTGCCGCTCGTAATTCTTGAGTACCGCAACGACCTTCGGCGAAAGCCACACCACCGCAATCAAGTTCACAATCACCATGCCCGCGTTGAGCATATCCGCTGTGGTCCACACCAGCTCCAGCGATGCAATTGCTCCGAAGAATACGAAGCCCAGCACCACCAGACGGAACACCGTCAACGCCCCGGGCTTCTCGGTCACGAAGCGAATATTCGATTCGCCGTAATAGTAGTTGCCGATGACCGAGGAGAAGGCGAAGAGGAAAATCGCGATGGTTAGGAAGTGGGTGGCCCAGGTGCCGAGCTGGTGGGCAAGCGCATCCTGAGTCAGTCCAGCACCGCGGGTCTTATTGCCATAGGTTGGGTTCGACAGAAGCACGATAAACGCGGTGACCGAGCAGACCAGCATCGTATCGAAATATACGCCCAAAGCCTGTACGTAGCCCTGCTTTGCGGGGTGCGAGATAGTTGCGGTTGCACCCGCGTTCGGGGCGGTACCCATACCGGCCTCGTTCGAGAGCAGACCGCGCTTCATGCCCCAAATAACGGCGCCCATCGTGCCGCCCACTACGAACTCGCGCAGACCGAAAGCACCCTGGAAAATCATGAGCAGAACGTTCGGGATTTCGCCCACATTGAGCACAACCACGAACAGTCCCAGCAGCATGTACAGAACCGCCATGAACGGCACCATAAACTCGGTGACCGTAGAAATGGTGCGGATACCGCCGAAGATAATCGCCGCCGTCAGTGCGGCAACGAAAAGGCCTACCACGATGCGGAAACCCATATTCTCGGTACCGGAAATACCGATATTCAGGGAGTTCGCACCAGCTTCCACGATCGCATTGGTTTGTACCGCGCAGAACACAAAACTATAGGTGAGCACGATAAAGCCCACGAAGATCAGGCCCAGCCAGCGTGCATTCAGGCCACGCTGCATATAGTAGGCAGGACCGCCAATATAGGAATCCTTGCCGCGTTCTTTATACAGCTGACCCAGCAGGGATTCGGCAAAAGCGGATGCGCCGCCCACGGCAGCAATGATCCACATCCAAAACACCGCGCCGGGACCACCCATTGCAATAGCGATCGCTACGCCAGCAATATTGCCGGTGCCCACGCGGGATGCCGCCGAAACGGTGAACGCGCGGAACGAGGAAATGCTCTTGCTCCCATCGGCTTCGTGACCGGACGGGTCGGTGAGCACGCGCAGCATCTCGGGCAGGGAACGCCACTGCACGGCACGGGTGCGGATCGTCAAGAACAGGCCCACGACAATCAAGGCAACGAACAGAAAGTTTTCCCATATCCAGCTTTGAATGCTGTCAACCACGCTGGTCGCACCAGCGGTAGAGGCGTTAATGTCCTGAATATAATTCACAAGTGAGTCCACAGGTTTTCTCTTTCGTCACGGCATAGAAGCGTAATAGGGATAGCAACTATGCGGGCATGAAGGCGCGAAGGTGCAAACCGGGTAGACCGCACGCCAGGGAAAGAAATTCCCTTTAGAAATTACAGGTACTTATTGTTCCGTTGATGAAGGGTTTACGGCAATCTCATTGGGGGTCTTGTCCACATTTGTAACGAATAATTAATATAGCCGGAACATGGGTGATACTCCGTTTGACAAGCAAAAACATCAAAAAGTTATGGCTGAACCACAATTCATATCAAACATCGTTTAATAGACATAAAAACACTCTCCAGTGGAGAAAATGAATTTTTGACTACATGCTACTTCACGGGTTTAACAAACGGGAAAGAAAGCACCCCGCGAATCTGGGTCTGCGCCATGAGCATCGCCAAACGGTCAATGCCGATGCCCAATCCGCCCGTCGGGACAAGCCCGGTCTCAAGGGCGTACAGAAAATCCTCATCAATCTGCATGGCCTCCGGGTCTCCCGCCGCGGCCTTGAGAGACTGCTCGGTCAGGCGGCGGCGCTGTTCTAAAGCATCCGTCATCTCGGAATAGGCGGTTCCCATCTCCATACCGTTAATCACCAGATCCCAGCGTTCCACCAGGTGCGGCTTGCTACGATGCGCACCCGCCAGGGGAGAGGTCTCCACCGGAAAATCTGTATAAAACGTGGGGAACACGGTCTTCGCCTCTACCAGCTCACCGTAAAGCTCCTCAAGAATGGCGCCCGCGCCCATATCATCACGCACATGAATCTGATGCTCATGCGCCAGCTCAAGCAAAGTCTCAAAATCTGTTTCACTCGAAATATCGCGCCCCAGCGCACGCGAAAGGGCCTCGCATACCGAAACTGCCCGCCACTCACCCGAAACATCCGTGAGAGTACGCTCGGTACTGCCCTTCTCGCCCAGCGGAAGTACCTCAGAACCATAGACGGCCTGGGCAACATTCTTGATGAGCGTTTCAGTAAGCTTGCGCATGACCGTGTAATCTGCGTAAGGCTTATAAGCCTCCAACACCGTGAACTCCGGGTTATGGGTGGCATCCGCGCCTTCGTTGCGAAAATCCCGCCCCAACTCATAAACAGCGCCCAAACCGCCAACCACCAGGCGTTTAAGATACAGCTCGGGCGCTATACGAAGCGTCAAATCCGCGCCATAGGCGTTAATAAAAGTTTTGAAGGGGCGCGCGCTCGCACCGCCATGAATAGTATTCAGAATTGGGGTCTCAACCTCGGTGAACCCTGCATCATCGAGCGTGCGGCGAATGGCAGTGATCAGTGAGGAGCGCATCCGAAGGTTTTCAAGCTGCTGCGGATGCACCAACAGGTCGGTCGAGCGTTTGCGGATGCGCGCCTCCGGATCATTCAACGCCCCGTACGGAATGGGGTGCAGACACTTCGCCGCCATCTGCCAGCCGTGCACAATGACAGATGCGGTACCGGTGCGGCTAGCCCCCGCCGTGCCGGTCACGAGCAGAATATCACCCGTATCGACAGCGGACTTGAGAAGCCGAAACTCGCGCTCACTTACGAGGCTGCGCTCGGCAATAATCTGTACCTGTTTGCCTTCCTCAGACAGGGTCAGGAAGATAACCCCGCCGTGGTTGCGGATAAACCGCACCCTGCCCGATACAGTAAACTCCCCGCTTGGAAGCGTATGGCCGCTCAGCCCATCGTGCACCTGCACCGTCGAATACTCGCACGTGACTCCCAGCGGGTACGGGTTCATACCGGCATCCCGAAGTGTCTGAAGGTGACGAATACGGTGCTTGGTCTGATCACTGAAGCGGTGTTCGGGGGCCTGCGCCTCGCTTGGACGCACGCGCTCAATCTCGTGCACTCGCGCGATCTGGTCTTCGGTCAGGCGGTGCACTTCATGGCGCTGTTTACGTGCCGAAAAATCGGGCAGGAAGCCCTCGGCAACCCCGGCCGCCGCCGCAACGTTCAGGAAAGCCAGCGTCGGTTCCGCAACCATATAGCGCGGCATCCACTCCGGGGCGAACTTGAGATTGAAGCGGTACAGTCTTTCCAACTGAAGGAACCTGTCTAAAACCCCCAGCGACCGGGAAGCGAACCTACTCCAGGCATTGGCACCGAACTGATCTGCGTTCTCGTACACATGGCGGAACATAGCAAAGTTCAGTGAAACACGCGTGATGCCGTAGTCGGGGGCATCCTCCATAAGTTGGGCAACCATATATTCCACGATGCCGTTAGGGCTGTCGGGGGAGCGGCGCATAACATCCAGCGATATGCCGGTGCGGCCCCACGGCACGAATGAGAGGAGTGCAACCATTGTGCCAGCAGAATCATGCGCCGAAACAAGCAGATTGCGACCATCTGCGGGGTCTGAGAGCCTGTTGAGCGCCATCGAGAACCCGCGCTCAACCTTGCCGTGACGCCAAGCGTTCACGTTATTTTCCACCTCGTGCAGCTGCTCGGGTGAGAGCTCACGATGCCTGCAGATTTTCAGCGTGTAACCGGCCTTACGAACCCGCTGGTGGGCGTGGCGTACCTCTGTAAGCGAGGTATTGTTCAGGCTAAAACGTGAGACCTCTAGAATGGCTTCGTCCCCCATGCGGATTATGCCCAGTCCCCGGCGTGCGAAGGCTCTGGCGCCGTCTTCGCTCACGCTGATGGCGGCAGGAATCCACCCGTAGCGGCGCACCTGGTGCATCCACCGGTCGATTGCGGAACCCCAGGACGCCGGATCGCCCACCGGGTCGCTGGAGGCCAAACATACAGAACCCACTTGCCTGTAGGTGACAGCGGCGCGCATATCCGCCGAGAAAATCACCTGCTTATCGCGGCGTGTTGCAAAGTACGAGAGTGAATCGTTCCCGCCATATTCCTGTAAAAGTTCGCGCAGGCGCAATTCCCGATCGGCGGTCCAGGTATTAGGGACACGGTACCCCCGCACCACCACATACACCGCGATCAGTGCAAAAATTCCATAGAACACGGATGCTGCCCCCACCACCGTGGCACCCGGGTTTGCACCCTTGAGTTCGGGAAAACTATCGAGCCCTAACCCCTGCTTGAGCAGGTGGGGAACCGTAACTCCCGGCACGTGATGCCCAAAATACCAGGCCAGCAGGGTTGTCACCGTTAGCCCGCCGAGGAAGACCATGCTCGCCAATACCCATGAAATTCGGCCTATATGCGCCGGGAAGGCAGAGCGTGCCAGGATGAGAAGCGGAATGAAGATAGCCGCCACGATAATAGCCACGGTGTCGAGTGTGGAGGAGAAAAATTCTTCGCTTGGCATCACGTTATCGGGGAAGAAGAGCAGAAGCGCGCTTCGTGTCCCGATGAGGATGCCGATGACCTGAAAGAAGATGACGGCGTAGAGGGCGGCCCGTTTACGGGTAATCAGCGCGGATGTCATGACCACCATGATGACTGCGCTCACCAGCGTATGACTTGATGGGATGTTAAGCAGGCTCGCGGTGATTTCCCACCAGGTGAACCCGTGGCCCCTGCGAAGCGGGGAAATAATCCAGGTGAAAAGCGTCAGAATTGTCGCGATTGAGTAGATACCGATAACCCAGCGGGCGATGATTTCCGCATAGCGTGATGTCGTGTGATGGGCTTCTGCGCCCCGTTTCTGATGTGCCATAAACCGTTCTCCACCAATCACTCGGTACTTTTCATTCTACGGACATACCGTGTGTATGCGCAGAACCTGAAGACGTAAGACAGCGCACCTTTGGGGTGGAGGTTGAAAGCGCTGCCAGGGGTTGCCGTGCAGGGGTGCTTTGAATGCCATATGGCATACGCGGTAGACTCGCCGATATCGATATATTCCAAAAATAGAATATATCTGAAAGGGTGCAGCATGGTTAGAGGTGTTGGGTTGGATGTTTAGAAAAAAGCTCTCAAACCTGCGAAATATCAACTATATTCTGGAATGAGAATATAAAAATCCGGTGGTGATTCTTAGGGGTGTCACCACCGGATTCTTAACGCTTGGGCAAGGTACTTACCAATACTCCGCCGCAAAACACAGTCTGGCTAAGACTGTGATTTACGCTGCTGGAACACATCCGGAATACCATCCATATCGGCATCTACGCTCTCCTTTTCCGCCAGCAAACGGTAGTGCTTATTGCGGCGGGAGAGAATCAGAGCACCCAGAATTGCGGCGGTTACCGAACCACAGAGAATAGCGATCTTGGCATCTTCACCGTGCGGTGATCCACCGGAGAAGGAAAGCTCTGCCACCAGAAGCGACACGGTAAAGCCGATACCGCCGGTAACCGCAAGGCCTATGACATCAATCCACTGCACATCCGGGTCTAGGTTGGCGTGCCTGAACCTGGTAACCAGCCAGGTGGTTCCCGTAATACCGATGGTCTTGCCGAAAACGAGGGCGAACATAATACCCAGGGAGACCGAGTCGGTGAGGGCCCGCTTAAGACCGTCAAAACCGCCCATAGCAACACCGGCGCTAAAGAAGGCGAAGACCGGCACGCAGATACCCGTGGAAAGCGGGCGGAAACGATGCTCGAAAACCTCGGCGAGACCCGCATCCGCACCCGCAGCTTCGGTACGTTTATTGAATTTAACCGGAACGCAGAAACCAAGCACCACGCCGGCAATGGTTGCGTGAATACCGGATTCAAGGAAAAGAGCCCACGTGATAAAGCCTAGAGGTAGAAGCAGAATCCACGCCGCGGCGGGCTTGAGGTGCAGCATTTTTTCGCCGCGATAGGCGATAAAGGCGAATAGCGAGATAGGGATGATCGCAAGGAGCAGGTATTCGCCATGGAATGTGCCGGTGTAGAAGATTGCAATAATGCAGATAGCGATCAGGTCATCAACCACCGCCAGGGTAAGAAGGAAGATGCGCATTGCCGAGGGCAGGAACGTTCCCACGCCCGCCAATACGGCAACCGCGAAGGCAATATCGGTTGCCGTGGGAATAGCCCAGCCATGTATAGCGGTGGGGCTGCTGAAGTTGATAGCGGTGTAGATGATGGCGGGGGTTATCACGCCGCCAAAGGCCGCTGCGATGGGAACGATCGCGGTTGCCGGTGATTTGAGGTCACCGATCGCGAACTCTTTTTTGAGTTCAAGACCGGTCAGGAAGAAGAATATTGCCAAGAGACCGTCTGCCGCCCAGGTGCCTATCTTCATGTGAAGGTGGTGAAATCCTGGAACTTCGGGACCTAGAACAGTATCGCGCACCCCGAAATAAATATCTGCCAGTGGGGTGTTGGCAAGAACTACCGCGAGGACGGTCGCCACCAGCAGGATGCTGCCGCCCACGGACTCCGTGCGCAAAATATCTGCAACTCGCTTAGAGTTGCTGTAGGATCCGCGGCTGAAAACTGTATTTTCTGAATTCGGTGTCTGTGATTGGGTCATATTCTCTGTAGTTATCCTCCGGATAGGAATAATTCTTACTATTCTAACGCTCCTACCTAGGAGATGGTATTTTTTGCTTCTAAAGGTATAAATATACTTAACCAATATATGCCATTTTGGGCATATATTCTATAACGTAAGCGAAATTTCAGGGTTAATATAAATATTCTCGCCCCTGCCGTAATATCGGCTCGGAGCGAGAATATAAAAATTATGCAATTATGAGGTGTGAGATACCTTAGGAACCTGCAACGGCAGGAGCGGAGCTGTCTTCGCCGTGCGACTCATCGAGCTCACGAGCCACATAGTTTTCGATGTCGAAGAGGTTTCCGTTTGCACGCTTTACGATGGTGACGAGAGTTTCCATCGATGCAACTTCCTCAACCTGTTCCTTCAGGAACCAGAGGATGAACTGCTCACCCAGAGCATAGTTTTCGTTGCGTGCTGCGGAGAAAAGAGCCTCGATCTGACCAGTGACTTCCTTTTCCTGTGCCAGGGAAAGATCCACGATTTCCTGAACATCCTTAAAATCATTCTTGACGCTCGGAACTGCGGGAATCTCAACCTTGTGGCCGCGATCCAGCTTGTACTGAACCATCATGAGGGCGTGCCCACGCTCCTCCAAAGACTGGCGGTAGAAGTAACGCGCCAGCTGAGGAAGGTCCTCACCATCAAGCCAAATCGCCATTGAAAGGTATTGGTGGGATGCGGCAAACTCGTGACCGATCTGTTCGTTGAGCAGATCGTAGAAGGACTTAGACATAACTTTTCTCTCCTTGAAATTAGGGTGTGTGTTCTATTCGCGTAGGGTACAGTGCAACGCTGTCGAACCCATCATAGAGGGCCAAATCAGCACTGTATAGAGAGAAAAGGCTAATCTGGAGGCGTATTTAGGGATTCCTGAGCTCGGTCTATCACACCACAACAGAACCGTTATGATGTGCTCGCAAGCCTCGGAAAATCCGGGTGCATTCGTTCGTGCAGGTTTAGGCGGGGTAACTTCCGCGCCGTAAACTCGACGATGAAATAAGTTTAGAAGGCTTATCGCCCAAGATGCTTTCGCCGATATTAGCTAAAGCACGCACCTGATCTTCCGTGAGGTGGTCGAAAATCTCGTGACGTACCTGTGCTACGTGACCGGGTGCCGCATCCTGAAGCTTCTGCAAACCTTGAGGAAGCAGATGGCAAATGCTGACACGGCGGTCTTCGGCGCTGAGTGACCGGGACACGTACCCGTCTTTCTCCAGTCTGGCGACCACGCGCGAAAGACGCGCCGGCAGAGTGTTTGTGACCAGTGCCAGCTGCGTCATTGTTAACTCGTGATCCTCTGACTCTGAGAGTCCAACAAGTACCATGTATTCGACATAGCTCAAATCGGCATCCTGCTGAAGCTGATTATCGAGCTGCCGTGTGAGGTTGAAGATGATCGAGCTGATAAACAGCCATCCCTCACGTTCTTCTTCATTTAGCCATTTGGGCTCCGCCTTCTCTGGAAGATCGCCAGAGACGGTGGTTGCTTGTTTGGGCATGAGTGTTCCTCCTCGCACCTCCAGCTTTTAAACTGAGCGCATATATAAGGTGTGTAAAGTTCATTGTACTTGTTAAGACAGCAAACCCTCAGATATTGCTCAAAACTTGGTATGTCTTTCCTTAAAGTACACACTGACGGCACAAATTTGTCCGAAATACGTCACACCATTGTCGGCGTGTCTTCGACAATTTGCCCGGGAAATAGCGCTTCCCGAATGAAATCATTGTAATGATTACCTGTAAAAAATACTTGATAATTCAAGGTTTTACACGTAAAGAAGGTAAAATTTTGAGGCTACTTAGGTAGTACTCGCCAGGAATATTACAAAATGATTAAAAAAATTTGGGAAAAAATACCATTTGGGTTTGCACATGATAAATAAGCGTGTACACTGGTATGCATAACGGGGTCGAAAAAGAAGCCCGCGGGGCGAGACCGGAAGCTCAAACCGACAGGGTTCGACTCTCTATTTATCGGTGATTGTCGTCGGTGTGCAGGTAACCTGCATTTCTACCGGCGGTTGTGCGGTGCGGGTACTGTTCGTGGTTGGGCGGTCCCCGCGCCGTTCTTTTTAAGAATACCCTAAGCACCCCGCCCACACTAGCAAGAATGCCTCATAGGTGGGCAAGCGCACATCAAAAAGATTATGCGGTGTCTACCTCTCTAATCCCCCGATATTTCGGGGGTTTTCTATTAATTTTTTCCCCCGACGGTCACGGTCTAGGGGGATTTTTCATGCCTTTCTGCACGGCGTGGTGCATGGTGGCTTATACGGATTGTGGGCAGCACGCTAGACCCATACCTTAATTACCCCAGCAGAGTAGGATGCGCCCGGCGTGTCGCGTTCCTACGCATTCTGACGTTCACAGGGTGAAGGCACCTCTCTCACGACGCGGAACGACAGGGGCAACGTATGTGTGTTCTAAGGGAGGGGAGCGGCTGATATGACCCGCATGAACTCTTCTCAGGGCTTTATCCACAGTACTTTTCCACAGTGTGGAGAACTTACATGACTGTTATTAGGGAATCTGGCTCACACACGCATCACGCCCACTGTGTCTTAGAACGCGCCCGTTAATCCGTGCAAATACACGAAAAAACTCTGAGATGAAAATTTTCGGTGGACGCATCCAGAAATTTGAGGATATCGAGACAAGTTTTAAACAGATACTTTCCACACCTGTGGAAAACTTTGTGAACAATTTCCACCGGTCATTATCCACAGAATAGGTTGTGCATTATGCACACACTAAATTTTGCTTGTGAAAACTATATGCGGTACTAGCACGTGAGTTTTTATGGGCGAAAAGACGCTAAAACACAGCGAACACGGTAAAAATTACACGTAACATAACGACACTAATTTTCGGCTTTTGGCGTCATAAATCGTCCCTATCTATGCGCGATAGAGAATATCATTATGGGTTATCCACAAAGTTTATCCACAGCGTGGATAACTTACATACCTGTTATTTGCGGGTCTGGACCCCGCAAAAATCCGGCAAATACTCCGAAATCGTGATGAATTTGAAATAAAATCCACGGGTTTATCCACCCCTGTGGAAAACTTTCTCCACCCTATGCACAGCATCCCCGCACAATGCCCAGAACCCACTGAACTCGCAGGCAAACGCTGGTACTCTTGTAACGACGCCATCTTCTGATTGAAAGGGCATACACTATGGCTGAAAAGTACACTCTTCCCGAGCTCCCCTACGACTACGCGGCGCTCGAACCCCACATCTCCGCAAAGATCATGGAGCTGCACCACGATAAGCACCACGCAGCCTATGTTGCAGGCGCGAACGCTGCACTAGAGCAGCTTGAGGAAGCACGCGCAAACGGCTCCTACGGCAACGTTTCCAAGCTGTCCAAGGATCTTGCCTTCAACCTGGGTGGTCACACCAACCACTCGATCTTCTGGAAGAACCTTTCCCCCGAGGGCGGCGACAAGCCCACCGGCGAGCTCGCAGCGGCTATCGACGAGTTCTTCGGCTCCTTCGACAAGTTCCGTGAGCACTTCACCAACGTTGCCCTCACCATTCAGGGCTCCGGCTGGGCAATTCTCGCCTGGGACACCGTGGGCAAGCGCCTCATCATTGAGCAGCTGTACGACCAGCAGGGCAACATCTCGGTTGCACTGATTCCCGTTCTGCAGCTGGATATGTGGGAGCACGCCTTCTACCTGGACTACCAGAACGTGAAGGGCGACTACGTGAAGGCATTCTGGAACATCGTGAACTGGGCAGACGTCGCTGAGCGCTTCGCACGCGCAGTGTCGCAGACCAAGGGTCTGGTGCTTCCCGAGTAGTCCTTAAGAATTAACGATGCGCTCGCACTCAGGGCGTATCGTATACGGGCGGGTGCCCGGCGCCTCTTCTAACGAAGGCGCCGGGCACCCGCTTTGCGCTATAGAACTCACGGGTTAGTGGCTACACGGTGACGAGGTGGTATACAGAACCGCGATGCCCTGAGTGTGCTCGCTGTTCCGCTATACCTCGTTTGACCAATTTGGGCAGTGCATACCGAACCTGCCGTGCGGTTAACTGGGTATCTTCTACGAGATCGGCGACCGTAGCGGGCTTCTGCGCTAAGGCAGAATACACCTGTGATTCTGTGGCGGATAGTTCCTGCGGTACGTCAACATGCTGGGAAGACTGTGCCGCCCGTCGATCCCGTGTGGACTGTGCATCGTCCGTGGAGCGGTAAATGATAACGCGTACCTGAATACCTTCATCAAGGATGCGCGCCTCGCGCAAACCAGCATTGCGTAAGGCCTGCTGTGCCGCCAAAATACCGCCGCCTTCTCCCTCAATGAGCCGGCGACCGTCGCTGAGACGAATATTCTGGCAGATAGCGTACAGTGCCTCATTCACAGCCGCAGGGCGGTGCACAAGACCGACCTGACTAGGTAAGATACCCCAAAAACCACCGGGGCTGATGATCTCAACACGGCCACGCTTGATAAAAATCTGCACGAACTTGCCCGAAGCATCCTGCTCATAACTGCGGTGCACAAGGGCATTCGCCACGAATTCGCGCAGAGCCACCAGAGGAATTTCGGGCTCATCCACCAGACCCGCCCCGTCAGGGGTTGTTACGGTGCGGTTTTTGAGATTACGCACAAGCCAGGCAAGCGCATCTTCAAGCATGGCAGGAATAGGGCCTTCGCCCCGAAAACGGTCATCATTACGGGCTGTACCGCTCATAGACACTACGCCGATAATACTTGCCCCAGAATAAAACTGCTGCGGATAATCCCCCAGAGCACATAATCCGGCCAAGGTTAAATTGTTCTGCGCGGCGGCGAGAACATTGCGTTTGTGCAGAATTCCCTGGTCAGAGTCATGCCGCAAACGTGCTGAGGAGAGGCGAACCTGACGCAAAAAGTCCTCAGTGTACGGCTCATCTAAATCTTTGATGGACGTTCCAGGAATATTTCGTAGGTCATTCTGTGGTTTATGGCGTTGGGCATACATAAGGCTTAGCGCGTAACTATCCATCGGGTAGTCACCGTCTCCGAGGCGTTGATACGCCACATTACCTTTAAAGCAGGGGCGTTCCTGTACCGGTAACCCTGGAACAGATACGATGAGCACCTGATGATCGCCCAGAACCATATCGGTGGTTTCTACCGCGATTTTTGGTTTGAGATTCTGCGCGGCGTCAATAATTTTTGCTCGTAAATCTTCAAGATCGTAAACCCCCACGGAGGCAAAATCCTGGGATTCGTCCACGCCGCATATGATGGTGCCGCCGTCAGGAAGGTTGGCAAAGCTACAGATAGTCTCAGCAATGGACGATGGGTAACCGTTATGCGCCGACTTCACCTCAACGGTCAGGCTATCCCGACCGAGGAGGCGTAGCTCATTCAGAGTTTGTGTCACTTCTTCAGGCGTATACATGTAAATATTGTAACTCTGAGAGTGACAATATGAGTGTCTGACCGGGCTGAAAGTTACAAATCTGGTGATTTTGGGTGACAAAATGTAACTTTCAGATGGGTTTTTGTCACTTTGGCATGAAAAACGCGAGTGAAGGTGACAAAAATGTAACTCTCGATGGCAATTGTGTAACTTTCACCGAGGAGTCAAACGAGTCCCCTTTGAACTTTGCGGATATCCGAAGAGTACACATACTCGCGGGATGCCCTCGAAAGCTAAAACTGGGACGGGCCGATGTTCGCTAAGCCGCGCCGAGTTCTTGGGCGAGAAGCGCCATTTTGCGGCCGCGACCCCAACGGTAATCCCCGATCACGCCGCTCTCACGAATCACTCGGTGGCAGGGAATAATCATAGCAACCGGATTGTGCCCCACAGCGGTTCCCACAGCGCGGGCGGCACGGGGGCGGCCAATACTCTCAGCCACAGACCCATAACTTTGCACGGACCCCTGCGGAATATTCAAAAGCGCACGCCACACCTGCACCTGAAACGGCGTACCCTTCAAATGCAGGGCGATGCGCTCCCCGCCTCCACCGAAAATACTTAACGCCTGCTCGTGAAAAGGGTGCTCGCCCTCGTGCAGCTGCGCATTCGGGTATTCGGCGCGCAGGTTCGTAAGAGCCGCATCCGGGTTATCGGCGAATGCCATATGACATATGCCTTTATCCGTTGCGGCGATCAGCACCGTGCCGAAAGGGGATGCGGCGTAACGCCAGACGATGCGCAGGTTCGCCCCGCCGTTCTTGTACTCGCCGGGGGTCATGCCCTCAATGGTAACGAACGCATCGTGCAAGCGCCCCGTGCCGCTGAACCCGCTCGACCAGGCCGCATCGAGCGTGCTCTGCTGCCCAGCGAGCGCCGCCTTCGCCCGTTCAAGGCTGATATGCTGCAGCATTTTCTTGGGGCTCACCCCCGCCCACTGCTGGAACTGCCGCTGTAGGTATTCGGGGCTCACATGAACCGCCTGGGATACCTGCGCGAGCGTGGGCTGATCTGCGGCGTGGTCATACAGGTACTCGATAGCGGCGGCTATGCGCCCGAACTGGACGGTCTGCTCAATCGGGTCTGTGCTCGCTGCGGAACGGTCTGTGATGCTCAAAGATTCTCCTAGTTCAAGGTCTCAACACTAGAGAATACGGATGTTCCGGACGGAAAACGACCCGATTCTTGACCTTGTGCGCGGGAGGCGTAGAAGTGGAAGTACTCTCATCGCTCCCGAATAAAAAACTGCTCCCGGATTGGTGAGGTCGGCTGAAGCGACCGAGTAATTACCCCGTCTGTGAGGCGAAAAGCCGGGCGAAATAGGAGTCGCGCGCCATTAGTTCGGTGTAGGTTCCCGATTCGACGATTGCGCCCGCATCCATCACGTAAATACGGTCGGCGTGGCGGAGGGTCCATGCGCGATGCGAAACCAGAATCGTCATATGATCCGCCGCAATCTCGCGCAGAGAGGCAAAAATATCTTCCTCCGTTTCGGCATCAATCGCGCTGGTGGGTTCGTCCAGAATCCACAGGTCGGTATTGCGCAGAATCAGACGTGCCAGCGCGAGCCGCTGCCACTGCCCGCCCGATAGACCGACCCCGCCCCACTGTTCACCCAGCTGTGTGTCCAAACCTTCCGGCAGGGCACGCACAAACTCGGTGGCGCGGGCCTTTCCGAGTGCGTTCCACAGTTGCTCGTCGGTTGCGGAGCGCCCGAAAATCCCCATGAGGAGGTTCTGTCGAACCGTCAGCTCGTAGCGTCCAAAATCCTGGGTGAGAATAGTTGCCAGCCGGTGCCGTTCGGCGGAATCGAGAGCATTCACCGGGGTGTTGTCGAAAAGAACACGCCCCTCGTGAGCGGCGAGCATGCCCAGAATCCCATGTACTAGCGTGGTCTTGCCCGCGCCGTTTGCCCCCACGAGCGCGATTGTTTGACCGCGCTCAATCTCGAAGGATACCCCGCGCACCACGGGTTTTTCAGCGTTGGGGTAAGCGATGGAAAGGTTCTCGATGCGCACACGACTAAGTGGTGCATCAAGAGTGGCGACCGCTTTACGAGACGGGTTTTCGGAGCCTTCCAGAAACTCTCGATACCGTGTAATTCCGTTAGCCCCGGCGCCGAGCGAGCTCATATCGTGACTCGCTGCAGCCAGCGACATCATGGCGGAAAGTGCGCCCACTATCGCACCAGAGATGATACCCGCGCTCGCCCCGGAGGACACCAGAAAACCTAGCGCACCCACCAGGAATACCGCGCACATTACCCCCGATATTACCTGCAAACGCAGGGCATATGCGGTAAGTTTCACCTCTTCATCAGCGGCCAGCCCGCGTTGCCGGTTAGCCCGTGCCGCAAAGAACCAGCCTGCTCTCAGGGTCGAAAGTTCTTCAGCGGTATTCGGGTAAGCTATCTGGTTGGTAGCGTACCAGGCCCGGTGGTTATGCGCATAAATGTTATCCCAGGTCTGCTCGTTGCGCCGCGTGTACAGCCCCGCTACGAACGCCAACGGAATCAGGCAGAGCAGAAGGCATACCGCCGCCGCAGGGCTGACGCGAGCCACCATGACGCAGAGCGAGCCCACCATAAGAAACGTGAAGAGAAGTACGCCAGTGCTGGTTACTTGGGTGTGCAGGTGACCGTTGGCGACCGTATCCTGGGCGGCACGCGAGCGCTGCGAAAATGAGCCGCGCGAAATCTGCTCGGGGGTGAGGGAGGCGAGCCTGCGGGCGATCGCCCGGATACCTGTTTGCGCCATACCCGCCCGCAGCGACATATCCAGCGAATTAGACACCTGCTGCAGGGCAAGGTTACCCGCCAGCACGCCCCCGGTTACGCCCGCCCATGTGAGTGCAGTGTGTGTATCCCCGGCGCTGAGCGAGTCGGTGATTGCGGCTATGAGGAACATCTGTACACTGGGCAGAAACGAGAGCACTGTGAGAAGGGCGAACGAGCTGAGGACAAGAATGGGATGCGCCCGCAGCGCATACCGCAGGACCCAGAGAGTTTGTCTAATCGTTTTTAACACGATGGTGTCCCTTCTTCCGCAGACCCGATGTTTTCCGTGGATCCGGCACCGTCAGCAACTAACAAGTCTGACGGCGTGTGTTTTGGCGCATCCTCTATCTGTGAGGCAAAAATTTCGGCGAACCGCCCGCCAGCGCCTAATAGTTCGGCGTAGGTACCCGATTCAACGATGGTTCCGCGATCCACCACATGAATGACGTCCGCGTGTTTGAGAGTCCAGGCTCGATGTGAGACCAGAATTGTCATATGATCCGCCGCAACTTTGCGCAGGGTAGCGAAAATCCGCTCCTCAGCGTGGGCATCAATAGCGCTGGTTGGTTCGTCTAGAATCCATAGGGCGGTATCACGCAGGATCAGGCGCGCCAATGCGAGCCGCTGCCATTGCCCGCCCGATAGACCGACCCCGCCCCACTGCTCACCCAGCTGGGTGTCTAAACCGGCAGGCAGGGCGCGAACAAACTCGGCGGCGTGGGCTTTGCTAAGCGCATCCCAGAGACGCTGATCGTTTGGCGGTTCCTGGCCCTGCGCGTGAGTGCCCAACAGCAGGTTTTCCCGCACGGTCAGCTCGTACCGTCCGTAGTCCTGGCTGAGCAGGGTGGTGTGCTTAAAAACCTGCTGCACGCTTAGCGAGTCGACCGGAGTATAGCCGAAGAGCACGCTGCCCGCGGTGGTGGGAGTCAGCCCGAGAAGTCCGCGCACCAGCGTAGTTTTCCCCGCGCCGCTGGCACCGACCAAAGCCACTATCTGCCCGCGTTTTATATGCAGGTTCACGTGGTGCAGCGTCGGTGCATCCGCCCCGGAATAGGTGACGCTCAGATTGCGTACAGTGAGTTCGCGCGGAGAATCACCGGTTGCGGGCGGATTATGATGCGTTGTCCCTGAAGCAAGCACGTAGCGCGGATTATCCACAAACGCGCGATACTGGGCAATCGACATCGCCCCGTTCGAGACCTGCCCGAAGGCGTAGCCAACATCCTGCGTGGCCGCGATACAGGTGAGCGTGCCCACCAGTGCACCGGCAATCTCGCCCGCGCTCGCCCCGGAGCCGATCAGGCAGTAGAGCGCACCCATCAGCAACGCCGAGCAGATGAACCCGGCGAACCCCACCACGATGCCGCGCACCGCCTCCAGATTATATTCCCGCCCGGTGGCACGATCTCGTGCCCGCGCCACACCGTCGGCGAAGAAACCACCGGCCCCTAGGGACGCGATCTCGCGGGCTGTGCTGGGGTGGGTGAGCGCATCCAGAAAATATGCTTCTTCACGGCGGTCCTCATAAACCTGCCCGTAGATACGGTAGTCACGTTTCGCCAGCAGAACCATCGCGGCAGAGAGCGGAACCATGCACCCCGCCACAAAGAACGCAGCCGGAAGGTTCGTGCCTGCAATTGTCGCGCACAGCAGCAGAACCATCGCCACGGCGGCGATGAGAGTCACCACGGAATTTGCCTGCGTGGGGATCTCCTGCTTCGTAAGAGATTCACGGGCTGCACGAAGATGCTTCTGCATCTCGGGTTCACTCATCACCCCGGGATTCACTCGTGCCAGGGTGGTATTGAGCTTCTGATGCGCGGCGGCATTCACGCGCGCCTTCGTCATGGTGAAGAGCGACATGCTTGCCCGTTGCACCAGAAGGTACGCCGCCACGAGGACGCCGATTACCGCGGCCCAGGTGAGTGATGCTGCAGTATCGCCAGAGGCCACCGAACCCACCGCAGCATTCACCAGTACCACCTGCGCGCTCGGCATGAACGTGAGAAGCAGGGTCGTACAAACCGCGGCAAGGAAGGGAACGGGCACTGTGTGAAGGGTCATGCGGAACGCCCACGGGATGGAACGAAGAATGTTTATCATGACATTTCCCCAAGGGTTTTTGCCGAAAGGCTGAGTGTGCGGTCGATGCGGATGCGCTCGCAAAAATCCTCATCGTGGCTAACGATGATCAGCGCGCCGGTATAGGCATCGAGCGCCTGCACCAGCCAATCCACCGACGAAATATCTAGGTTATTCGTGGGCTCATCCAACAGAAGAAGCTGCGGCACCGGGTCGGTGAGCAGAACCGTCGCCAGCGCGGCACGAAAACGTTCACCCCCGGAAAGCTCCCCAATATGCTGATGCACGCTCTCGCGCCTGAACAGCAGCCGCGCCAGTTGATCGCGAAGATGCTGTTCGCTCGCCCCCGGGTTCGCCCGCTGCACGGTTTCAAGGAGGGCGCGTTCAGGATCAAGCGTGATGCGCTGCGGCAGATATGCGGCGTTGCCCAGGCGGTAAAGCACCCGGTAAGCAGGCGGTACGGGGGAGCGGTAGTCGGGGTCATCCGCGTGCGCTATTGCTTTGAGAAGCACGGTCTTGCCGCTGCCGTTTGCTCCCGTGATGCGCAAATGTTCGGGCCCAGTCAGGATAAGAACCTCGGGAAAGTCTTGGCGACGGGACGAATAATCAACTTTATAAGGTTGTGTTTCATGTGAAACAGTATTTTGGGTGTGTGCATTCTTAAATTCGGCACTCTGTTGCGCAGACGCGCAAGAGCCTTTCCCCACCCGCTGTAATTCCAGTACTTTCCGCCCCGCCGGGAGTGCATCCTGAGCAAGTTCCAGGTAGATACGCTCCTGCACGCGCAGGTTCTCTTGGGCTTCACTAACTGCCGCACGCGCATCCACCACCATGCTTTCGTGTGCCGCGCGAAGTTTCCCTGCGGAACGTTCTGAACTGTTCTTATCTAGGCCCATCGCCAGGCCAGGTTTTCGCTTCGACCGCTCAAAATCGCGGCCTCGCCGAACGTTGCGATCGAGCTTAATCTGGTTCTCAATGCGCTCGCGCTCAGCCTTACGCGCCTCATTTTTCGCCTCACTCACGCGGCGATGCGCGGCGCTCTCCTCGGCCTTCCGCGCCGCCCGGTAGGTGTCGTAGTTGCCCTCATATATGCGCAGATGCGCCCGCCCCTCACGGTCGGTGTGCAGCTCAGCGATTGCATTCATGCGCGCGAGCAGATCGCGGTCGTGGCTGATGATCAGCGCCGGGCAGGCGAGGGTTTCAAGTGCCGCGAAAAGCCGATTCTTCGCGGCAGAATCCAAGTTATTCGTGGGCTCATCCAGCAGAATAAACTCGGGGTTCGAGCGCAGAAGCGCGGTGAGCGCGGCAGTGACCGTCTGACCGCCCGAAAAGGTGCTAAGGGGGCGCATCAGAAGGTCGCGAATGGCGTGTGGGTCGGCGGCATCCGTGGTGCGCGCAGGGTCAAAACCGTACTCGGCAAGGGTCGCGAGAGTGCGCTCTTCAATATCCCAGGCGTCGCCGATGGTGTCATAAAGGCTGGGGGAGTAGTCGCCCGATTCCAGTGCATCGAGCGCTCGCAGAATTTTTGTAATTCCAAAAATATCGGCAAGATGCTGATGCTCGCTCAACCCCAAATCTTGCGGCAGATACGCTATGCGCGGTGGGGCGCTGATTGTACCGTGACTAAGCTTTATCTCGCCAAGAATAAGCCTGAAGAGGGTAGTTTTTCCGGTGCCGTTATTGCCGATAAGCCCGGTGAGTGGCGCGGAAAATACGGCGGAGATGTCGGTGAAAAGCGGGGGTTCACCCGGATGCGCATACGAAATATGGTCGAGTGTAATGTGGTGTGGCATGGGCCGAGTTCCTTCGAGTCGGTGCTCGGGTCCCTGTCATCGCAGCGCGCGTTAGGTGTGAGGGCATGAAAAAACCCGAGCATGGTGTGTAGATACACGTAAGCCCGGGTAGTGGGTGTGCGCATGAAAGCGCGCTGACCTGGTGTTTTGATCCGGGCTATGCTCGGGAACCGTTCATGTGGCGGTGACTCCTCGTGTGCCGATGCGCTTCCGTGCGCCTCGGTGGAATAGATAAGGACAATCCGGAATGTGACCCGGATAACCTCTAGTGTAGGGAGTGGCAATAGCGCCTGTCAATCATGGGGCGCATTAATCTTTCGGCTTGCGCGCCACTATCGCCAGGTGGTCGCGGTGCCGCCCAGAGCGGCGGGTGTGAACTTCTTCCACCGTAAACCCAGCCTTCTCGCACAGCGCGGAAAACTCTGGAACGCTCACATAATAGGCGGTTGTCACGGCGTGTGCGAAGGGCAAGCCGTGTTTGCCCAGAAACATCCCCAGAAGAAGGCTTCCTTCCGGCATCAACAGCCGATAGAACTCGGTGAGTGTGCCGGTAAGGTGAGCTGGCGGCGTGTGAATGAGCGAATACCAGGCGAGAACTCCAGTGAAAGACCCGTCAGTATAAGGCGTGTGTGCCATATCCATGACCTCGAAGCTAAGGTTTGGGACTTTATAGGCGGCGCGGGCGTGGGCAATAAATTCGGGGGTTACATCTATGCCGGTGACGGGCTGGTCTGTGGAGGCGAGCAGGCGCGCCCAATGCCCGGGACCGCATCCGGCATCAAGAATACTGCCTGGCACGGATGCGCCCCACGACGTGATCAAGGCAATATCAGTCGGTTCCATCTGATCGAGCGACCCCAGCGCCTCACAGTATTCCGCCGCCCGCGCCCCATACCTGCTGCTGACTGTCATTGTTTCCTCACGTGGTGTTTATTGTGCAACGCGATAGGTCGTGTTCCGGTTTCCTTGGCCGCCTTCACGCACAACAAGGGAGAGTACAAAAACGGGAGCGTTTTCTTCATGCGATAGCACTTTACTGCTCCCGCATGAAGAAAACACCCCCGGATTCAGAGTGTCTGAGTATTCCACCAGTTTTTAAACGTGGTACCAGTACTCCACGCGATCGAAATAACGACCCCTGAGCGACGCAACTTGCCGCTCCCAGAACTCGTCTAAGACTCGCGGCGTTCGCGGTACATGCCCAGCGGGCCCGCGTCCGCATAAGCCTGCGCAGTGTTGTAACGGTACAGGCGGGGCGGGCGGTGGCGGGTACCCTCAATACGCCGACCGGTATCAATAATCGACTTTGAGGCTGCAATCTGGCGGCGGAAATTCGCGGGATCCAACGGGCGACCGAGAATTGCCTCATACACCTCACGCAGCTGTGCCAACGTGAACTCATCGCCCAAGAATGAGTGCGCAATACGCGAATATTCGACCTTATTCTGCAGGCGGTACAGGGCGTACTCCACAATCTCGTTGTGGTCAAAAGCCAGCTCGGGAAGCTCATCTACCGGGAACCAGCGAATATTTTCGTGCACGCGAGTCTGCGAAACCTCAGTCGCCGGGATCGAAGCCCAATAAACCACCGAAACCACGCGCTCATGATCCGCCCCAGGTGCCGGAACCGGCGTGCCGTTAATGCGCGCCGCACGTGCCTCCGGGGCACGCAAAACATCACCGAACGCATACAGCTGCTCAAGGTACCCGGGCTCAAGACCGGTCGCGCGCTTGAGCGTGTACCCCGCCGCCTGCTCTAGAGACTGCTGGGACTGCAAGGGACCGCCGGGAAGCGCCCACTGACCCTTGTAAGGCTCGCGCAAACGGCGCACTAGCGGGAGCCAAAGACTTGGGCGCGCACTATTCTTTTTGTGGCGTAATGCAAGAATCACGGTAGAAACCGCTAACGAAACCGAACTGTGGTCGGCCTCGTGTTCTTCGGGGACCTCAGCTGCGTAATGTGGTGATGAGTTCATCCATGACTCCTGTACTTATTTTTGTGTGCCCTATAACCATTTTAAGGGTAAAAACGGCGTTACACGACTTACGGCGCGCGCATCCGACGGATACACGCGCTGCATGGTTGGACTCTTGAGGTAAAGCGGCTAATTCTCGATGTTCAGCTCGCCCATAGCGTCCCAACCGTCACCGTCGATCTGGCGGGAGATAATCTTCGGAGTCTCGCGCAGAGCCGGGCGCATATCGGCTATGGCTTGGGCGAAATGCGCGGAGTTCACGTGAGCCGCCGCGCCGTCGTCCTCGAACGCCTCCACCAGTACAAACTCGTTCGGATCCTCAACGCTGCGCGACCACTCAAACCACTTGTTACCGGGTTCGGCACGGGTTGCCTCGGTGAAGTCGCGGGTTAGATCCAGCCATTTTTCGGCGTATTCGGGCTTGACGGGAAATTTCACAACAATAAAAATCACAACGACTCCTAATACGCAAGATATGGAACACTTCTATTCTTTCACAGGATGCGCCGTGCGGTCAGAAGCTCTAACGCGCGAGCAGGTCGGATTTCGCCGACAAGGTAGGATTTTCCAACCTCCTCGGGCCAAAAACCACCTGCTCGCGGCTAGTCGTGGGGTGTTCACGGGCGTAGGGTTAAAGGTATGACTACTGCACAGATAAAGTTCCTTGAGACGGATCCCGCCATGATCTCCGCCGAAACTACTCTGCGGGCGGCGGCGAGTGATGTGTACGCCCTAATTGCCGACCCCGCCCGCCATACCGAGCTTGACGGCGGCGGTTCGGTGCGCGGACTGATATCCGGCGACACCCCCGAACTGCGCGAAGGCGATACCTTCACCGAAAAAATGTTCCTGGGCATCCCGTACCGCATGTCTCCCACGGTTGTGCGCGCCGAGAAGAACCAGATCCTCTCCTGGCGCATGCCCGCCGACCACTACTGGACCTGGGAGATCGCAGATAACCGCGACGGTACCGTGACCGTGCGTGAAACCTGGGATGCTTCCGAGGCGAAAATTTTTGGGTTCATTCCCGCTGCGCCTGTATTTCGTACGGTTGGTGCGTTCGCGCGTAACCGCCGTAATATTGCGCTGTCGCTGGCGAAACTGCATCGCACCTTCGAAGGGTAGAGGCTGTTTCTTGCCCGCTTCTTCCCTGCGAGCAGATAGTATTTCGACGAAAAGATAGCAATCCGTTACCTGCTCGTCGAAATACTGTTTGCTCGCGGTGTTATACCGCCGATACGAACACTACCGCGCCGCACGCCTGAGAATGTCGAGCGCATCCAGCAGAATATCCCGATCGGCCTTGATGCGTTTGCGCGCCGCCGGGTTCGCCATGCCTCCCGCAAACGCCGCACTGTAATACATGCCGTCCCCCAGCAAAAGCACGGTGCGCGCCATCTTATCGTCCCCAATCTCCGCGCGAATCAGCTCATACCACTGCCCCTGGATCTCGTCCATGAGTTCGCGTGCCGCCGGGTTCTTATCCTGCGCCAACCGCGAGAGGGCAACCAGGCATATATCGAATGGGGTGCCCTGAAAGGTTGAGGTGTTGATGTAATAGGCGCTGGCCCCCTCGGGTGCGGCGCGCATCTTCTCAAGGTCTTCGTCTGCGTAGGTGCGGGTGCGGTCTAAAAGCGCCTCAAAGAGCGCCTTTTTCGAGCCGAAATGATAGAGCAGCCCGCCCTTAGAAACTTTCGCTTGGGCGGCGACCGCATCAAGGGTGGCGGCACGTTCACCGGCCTGTACCAGCAGATGTTCATAAGCGTCTAAGATCTGCTCGCGCGAGTTGTTGGCGCGGGTTGTGCGGGGTTCGGATGCGCTGGCTGGGGTAGTCATAATCACCATTCTACGGATTAGAAACTTTACCGTCTAGTTGGTATAGTTAGTGTGTCCGTGGTTGTCTGCGCTGCGTATCCTTACTACCCAAAGCAAAGCCTCTAGCAGCAACCCCTCTGCGGGCTATGAGCACTTGCCGCCCGGCGCATCTGCCGCAAGTGCCGAAAACTCCCAGATGCGTGTGAACACAACGATGAACAACTCATACCCCGTCACCGAGGCGCTGCCTATTCACGCGCCCGATCAGAAAATCAAACGGTGGATTGCCCTGACCGTGCTCATGCTGCCGGTGCTGCTTGTCTCGGTCGATAACACCGTGCTCGCATTCGCCGTACCCTCAATCGCGCAGGCGCTCGAACCATCCTCCAGCGAGCAACTCTGGATCGTAGACGCATACTCGCTCGTGCTCGCCGGGCTGCTCGTACCTATGGGAAGCCTGGGGGACCGCATCGGGCGGCGTAAGATCCTGCTGATCGGCTCCGTCGGGTTTGCAGTTATCTCAGCACTCGCCGCTTTCGCGCCCACCGCCCTGTTGCTTGTCATCGCCCGCGCCGTACTCGGATTCTTTGGCGCCATGCTCATGCCCGCCACGCTCTCACTCATTCGCAACATCTTCCGTGACCCGAAAGAACGCCGCACCGCAATCGCAGTGTGGGCGGCAGGCTTCTCCGCCGGTGCAGCACTCGGCCCCGTCGTGGGCGGATTCCTGCTGAGCCATTTCTGGTGGGGGTCGGTGTTCCTCATGGCGGTACCCGTACTCGTACCGTTCCTTGCCCTCGCACCCATGACCGTGCCCGAATCGAAAGACCCAAACCCCGGTCCGCTCGATATGGTGAGCATCCTGCTGATTATGATCGCCATGATCGGCATAACCTTCGGTCTCACCCATATTTCCGAAGCGGGTGTGGATGCGCTCGCGCTCAGCACCGCGCTTATTGGTGCCGTGTTCGGGTTCTTCTTCGTGCGCCGTCAACTGCGCCGCGGGCGTGCGGGAACCACCCCCATGCTCGATGTTCGCCTCTTCAAAAACACCGTGTTTACCGGGGGGATTTTGGCGAACCTGTTCGCCATGTTCGTAGATGTTGGGTTCCTGCTCTTCGTCTCGCAGCATTTGCAGCTGGTTTCGGGGTACTCTCCCATGCAGGCTGGACTGTTCCTGATTCCCGGGCTGGCGTGCACCATTGTTGCAGGCCTGTACGCCGCTAAGCTCGTTTCGCGGTTCCACCCGGCGGTGATTGTGTCTTCAGGGCTTGCCTTGGGTGCCCTCGGGTACCTGTTTGTGGTGTTCTTCGGTTCGCGCAACGACCTTCTGCTCATGCTTTCCTTCATGTTCTTAGGGTTGAGCGTGGGTGCGGCGCAGACCATCTCAAATGACCTGATTCTTTCCAGCGTTCCGGCGAATAAGGCGGGTGCTGCGTCAGCGATTTCTGAGACCGCCTACGAGTTCGGCACCGTGCTGGGTACCGTGGTGATCGGCGGCATGCTGACCGCAATTTACCGTGCACAGGTGACGGTTCCCGCCGGTCTTAATGCGGATGCGGCTCATGCGGCGGGCGAAACCCTCGGCGGCGCGACCGCAGTTGCCGGGCAGCTTCCCTCGGATCTAAGTGCCGAGCTGCTGCATTCGGCGCATGCCGCGTTCGATTCGGGCGTGCTGGTAACCGCAACCTTTAGCGCCGTGCTTCTGGCGGTGCTGTCGGTTTTCACCTACCGGATGCTCCGCTCGGCACCCGCCGAACTGGAGAAAGCAGAGCACTAGGACGGAACTCCGGTTTCACTGCTAAAAAGAGCCCTGATGTGAATAAAGTGGCGAAAACACTCTTTATTCACATCAAGGCTCTTTTAGCGCGGAAGTAGGCGCCGGAAAGACCGCAGAAGACGCATAATTCAGGGAATAAAATTTTACGTGGAAACCAAATGAACGCGGCAGAAAGAAGCTCAGATGTTACGGTAGAAGTACCAGCTTCAGCGAGTAGGTGCCGCAGCTTACGCGTTCTTTGCCGCCGCATACGCGCATTCAGGCTACTAGGATGCGCACAAGGGCAGTCGCTACAGTCGCCGCGCGCCGGGAGGATAACCACGTGGATATTAAAGACTGGATGGCGCCTATGGTCACGCTCGCCATCGGTGCCAGTACCATTTTCATCTCCTATAAAAACTACCAATCGCAAACCCAAGCCAAACCCTCGGAACTTGCTCGCTTAGAGCTGTGGAGCAAATTGCTTGCGGAAGCGGGAATTGATATTGGCGACCTGCCGCCCGAGGATGAAATTACCGCCGAACAGCGCGAGATCCTTGAAAATTACCGGGTTTTCCTCAAGCGGGCATCGCTCGAATCGAAGCTGCGTAAGGTCGGTATCGAGAATAACCGCCTATTCAACCTGCTGATGAAACGCGCGCATTCTCCCGTAAAGCCTACCCCCATCGGGTTTGGCGACTCCATTATTTACTATCGTCTTATTCTGTGGCTTTTCGCATTTATTTGGATTCCGATAGCCACCATTTTCCTGGGTATTCCGGTGCTGATCTCGTTCGGTGCGTATTTGTACCGCATGTTTATAACCCGCAGTGCCGATAACTATGTGGACTATTCAATTCCGGTTGGCTCGCTCGTCATTATCATTATTGGGCTTCTCGCCGTTGGTGGCCTCTGGTATCTGCAAAACAAGATTCGTTCGGCGATTATCGCCAATAACGTGTACTTCTATTTCTGGGACACCTACGGCGCCAAGCGAGGCAGCCGCGATTCCGTACAGTCATACACCGAGCGGCTGACCGCAAAAACCTACTCTGACCTGCTCTTTATTGGGCAGCACGAGTTTGCGCAGCAGTTCCGCGAGAACATGTACATGGCGGGCATTCAAGAGATTGATGAATACCCGCGCGTGCTCAGCGATGTGGGCATGATTCCGCGTAACCACCAGGTAGTTGAGGCGACCGCAGACTACAACTGGCTTGACCGCATCATCAACTGGATGCGCGCCAAAATCGGCATGGAACCGAAGCCTGCACGCGTTATCTACACCCTGGAACGTAAACCGCCGAAGGGTGCGGGGGCAACTGCGACATCCGGGCTTGACGTGCAGCTTCATGAGCTCAAACCGGGTAAGAAGAAGCGTTTTAGGCGCAAGCGCAAGAAGGGGCGGGTGCTTATGCAGGCTGAACCAGCGACGGATGCGGTGCCCCTCTATACCGAGCACCCTGACGATGCGGCGAGTGACGCCTCGGAGGCTGATTCCGTGGCAGCTTCGCAGCCTCAAGTGGTGAACGGCCCGACTCTGACCGACGAATTGGTTGAGGACCTCAGCACCGGGCAGATCCCGCTGGTTCAGGTTCGCAGAGAGCAGGGGCAGAAGTCACAGAAGAATACGGGCGCCGGGGATGCTGGCTCGGCAGAAACGTATAGCATAGACGGTGCCGCTGAAGGTGTACGTGCGGATTCTCCGAAATCGGCATCGGAAGGTTCACCTGAGTAATACGCATATCTCGGGGTGCGAAAAAGGCTCTTTATTTTAATAAAGCGTTAGAAATCTTGCTTTATTAAAATAAAGAGCCTTTTTAGTATCAGATAAATTTAAAAGTATTATTTTTTGAGAATATTCAGGGAGCTTCCACGGAATACCCAGGCTATAAGCTTAGGGTGAAGCCATGACTACTAATAAAGACCTTCTAAAACCTGAGCATGGAACGGTCCAGGCTCAAGATATTCATGAGATAGAGAAAGAATCAGCGGCAGATTCGACTGAGGAGCAGAACTCGTTTCCTCCTGCTCTTATAGCTGTGCAGATTACAAGGACCCTCATTGAGGCCATATTAGCAATACCATGGATCCCTGACGCTCTTGTTTTATTCTTTTTTTCATGGCCTTTTGGTTTGCATTTTGTTTTGCAGGCTGTGGCATGGTCACGGACAAAGAAAGAAACTCGGATCGCGTGGGTTATAGGAACTAATCTGTATAGTCTGCTGATTGTGTCGCCTTATGGGGCTATTTGTGCTACTGTTTTTATCCAATTGGCCTCTGACAGTGCACCAGGTTTAGAGGGTTAGGCGCTGCCTTGGGTATTAATTCCTCCTGCTTCTGAAGCTGTTATCAGCATCATCATGATCGTTGTGATGAGTGTGATCAAGAAAAACTCTCCGCATGATTTTCAGGACAAGGGAGTCACTGTCGCTAAACCTCGAATATATGATGATGCTCTACACAGTTCTCAGGGAAGGATACACGAGGTGGGTGATGAATCAGAATCCTTGAAGAAGCATCATGAAGATCCGATTGTAGAAATTCCTTGGCAGCACGTTAACGTTAGGTCGCAGAAGAAAGATTAGGGTGAACAGCAATGAGCACCGATAAGAATTTTTCAGCCGCTGATAATAATGATCCGCAGCCTCTCGTGGAAAAGCAAAGTGCATCGAATAATCCGGAGAATTCCCAACAAGAGCCTAAATATACACAGCTGTATGGTCTAGAAGGCACCGACGGTATTTCCTTGAATCCCCAGGCGTCCCCGGGGTTTCAGGGCGCTGAGGTAAAGGAAGAGCCTCATGAACGCATATCAAAACAGTTTGATATAGACCCCAACACCCGCGAGCCTCTTCTCATAGCACAGGCTATCAAGAATATTCTAATTATTATTCCTGCGCTCATCATACTGGTTTTTCTTGTCGGTGGATTTATTTTCGGTTTGATTCATGAGATTGATAGTATTTCCCTGACTATCATAACTATTTTAAACATTATTGCACTGCCCTATATAGTTCACGTTATCTTGCAGATTGTCGCGTTTATGCGGTTTAGGAAATCAGTCAAGTTTCGGTGGATACGAGGTGTCAATATTTACGGCCTTATTGTTGCCCCGATCTCCGAGGTTACCTATGTGCCGTTTATGCTAGAGCGGATTCTTAGGTCATATTCATCTACCGAGAGCTCTCTTGCAATAGTGGGGGTTATGGTAGCCCTTTACGAAGTTATTTTGGGCATCTTAATGATTATTGTTATGACAAATAGTATTAAAAAGACAGACAAATCTTCAGAACAAAAGCAGCATGAGGTATCCGAAGGGGTGCCTGATGAATCGCTCTAGAATCCTTTTGCCTTCGGCTGCACTTGGCGATTCCACGCCCAAAATCCCGTTCCGTAAATTCCTTTTGGGTACACGCGTAAGGTGAAGACAAGTCGTCGTTGAGAGCATACGCGGTGCTATGGTTGAGCTACCAACGACACCACCGAAACACATAGAGAGGAGAGCATGATGCGGCAGCTTTACGCGGCGCAGAAAATCTTCAAAATTACCGACCACTATGTCGTCACCGACGAAGGCGGGTACACGGTATATCAGGTTGATGAGAACTACCGGGTTCTCGGCAAAAACATGAATGTGACGAACGTTGAGACCGGCGTGCAGTTCACGCTAGAGCGGCAGCTTGGGCTCGGTACCGTTTTCAACGTTGGCTTTTCCACTGGCGACCAGCTGTATATGCGCAAACGGTTTAAACTTGCTGGGCTCAACATAGAGGCCTACCTCAACCAGACTCCGCTTCAGATCGGGGGTAGTTTCTGGGAAGGTAACTTTGAGATTGTTCTTGAAGGAGGTATCGTCGCCGCTATTCACAAGCCTAGGTTTAAGATGCGCGACAAATATCAGATCACTGTGTACGACCAGCGTTTTCAAGACGTTGCTATTGCAGTTCTCATTGTTGTTGATTATCTATCTGATCAGCGGCAGAAGAACAGGCCTAGAATTAGTTTTCACGGATCCTAAAGTCCCTCCTATGCGTCAGGTTTGATGAGGCGCGAGCAGATAGTATTGTGGTGAGCAGATAATCGATTGTTATCTGCTCGCCACAATACTATCTGCTCGTGGGAATTAAAGCGTGCTTATAGAGATTTACTTCTTGAAACACCTAAGAAAAAATATTTAAAGAATGAAGCATTTATAAAGACTTACGAACCATAACGTTATATTTTTATGTGACATGCCCGAATAAGAAATATTACATTTAAAAGTTTTGAACAATGACCACTCTGATATAGAGCATAAAATACATGAACTTCTGTCTTGCGCGATGTGGCAAAACAGCCTTAAAGGGTTGAAAACTCGCCTGTGTGGCTTCTACGGTAGGGGCAGAGGCGTTCAGGAAAGCGCTACGCAGTAAATGCATTATATGAGGTGACCAAACATCACTTTGAGATGTGTTGCTGGTATGCAGCTCTTGTATATTCTGGGCACCCTAAATAAAATCCTCGCTTCGGAAGAGGAAATGTCATAACCCTGCGCCTTCTTTTATGAGGCGTTCACAGATAGTACGCAATCCACAATGCTTTTTGTAGTTCTACAGTGGCGAGTGCGCGTATCCAACCACCATGTGAAAGGAAGATAAGTAACATGACTCTCGAAAACTCTGGACTTTCTCGCCGTAAGCTGTTGCGTACTACCGCTATTGGCGTTCCTGCTGCTGGTCTGCTCGCTTTCGGCTCGACCCTTGTGACTGCAACAAGCGCGAACGCTGTTGAGGTTGACGGCTGGTGGGGTGCTGAAACCTCAACGGGCGTCCAGCGTTTGATGATCGCTATGTTTCCTAAAGATCAGGAGGTTTTTCCCGTAGCTGTTGATGGGGTAATAAGCTCTCAACCTTCTTTTATGGCACCGTACTGTCCAGGTATTGTCGGTGGCTGGGAATGGGTAGATCAAGGCCATGCAGAGGGATCAACAACTATTACTCGTATGCATGAGTGGCTACATAAGTATCATGAAGGGTTGACCTGGGCAAATACGCATTGGATCGGTGATTCGCTTATTACTGCTCTGCATAGGCACTACGGTTACACCAGCGTCACTGAGGTTTCGGCAAAGAAATACGGTCTTAAACCCGGTACTCTGCCTGGTGGTGGCGGAGTTATTAAAGGTCTGCAAAACGAAATTAACCAGTGGGTTGGTTAGTTTAAATCCTGACGATAGCGCCTTGTCGGGGCTTGTTTCCACATAAGAATCCTGCCCCGACAAGGCTTTTCTAACTTCCTATACCTGAAAATACGCAAAGGAGGGTATCACTATGTCGAATGAACATTCTGGTATTTCACGTCGTCGCTTGCTGCGTACCGCATCCATAGGCGTTCCCGCCGCAGGCGTTTTGGCGCTGGGGTCCAGCATCGTTAGCGTCCCGGCTGCTCAGTCGCTTGAGGCTGATGGTTATTGGGGTTCTGAGACAACCTCGCAGCTTCAGAAGTTTTTCTTCAATATATTTGCGCAGGAACTCGGTCAGCCTACATACGGGTATGAAGATGGCGTCGTGAAATATCAGCCTGCATCTCAGCAGTCCGCAAACCCCGGGCTGGGCAGCGGATGGCAATGGGAATCCGATGGGGGAGCGCAAGGCTACGACTTCACCATCTATTACCTGCAGCGTTGGCTGGGCGGCGTTGAGGCTGACGGAACGATTGGCCCCAATACCATCAAAGCTCTGCAAAATCACTACGGTCTCACGGCAGATGGTCGCCTAGATGGACCTTCGGAGACTATCAAGGCTTTGCAGAACGAGATTAGCCAGTATGTCGGTTAGCTCTGCGTGAGATTTGATGATGCGTGAAAAGCACGTTGGTGCTTCTCTGCGAACATATATTTTCGTCCTGAAGGAGAATAAAATGACGAACGAACATTCTGGTATTTCTCGCCGCAGGCTGGTGCGTACCGCTGCTGTAGGCGTGCCTGCTGCAAGTTTGCTGGCTTTCGGCTCCACTCTGGTGACTGCAACAAGTGCGAGTGCGATTAGCGTTGATGGTTACTGGGGTGAGGAAACCTCGGCAGGGCTCCAACGCTTTATGAATGCCGTGCGTGGGGCCGGGTTGTCGGTGGATGGAGTTATTAGTTCTCAGCCATCAAGTATGGCTCCATCCTGCTCAGGTATCGTCAGCGGTTGGGAATGGGTCGATGATGCACAGGCCTCTGGTTCCCCAACCATGCTGGCCATGTATCAATGGCTTGGATCCGGAACTCATGGGCAACATCTTTTCCTCAAAATTGAGGAATGGGGTGGGAATGTAACTGGCTACAGCATCACAGGCGTTCATATCAAGCTTTTACAAGAGCATTATGGTCTGACGGCGGATGGAACTTTAGATAGTCCATCACCAACTATTGAGGCTTTGCAGAACGAGATTAACCAGTACGTCGGCTAAAACCCGGTGTTGCTCTTTCACCAGTTAGTGCACAGTCCTATTCGAACTAATTGAGGAGAAAAAATGATATTTCGTAAATCTGATCATCCTCGTCGTAAGTCGATGCGTGTAACCTTGTTCGTGACCCCCATTGTGGGTGCCCTGCTAGCGCTTGGTTTCATGACGGCTCCGGCGGCGAATGCAGGGATTGCCGATAACTCGACAGGCGCAATGCAGGCAGAATCTGAGCAGCTTCATCAAGAAGCCCGGGACGCTACAGATCTAGCAAATAAGTTTGACCAGGATAACATCGCGATTAATGATTCTGCCGCTGCGGATCTGCGTGATGCTGCGCAGAAGGCTGAAGCGATGGCTCAAGAACGAGACCAGGCAGTTCAGGCTGTTGAAGATGCTGATCGTGACGCCGCCAGCCTCTTTGAATAAATAATTCGCAACTAAGTTGTGTGAAGAAGTGATATTGGGGCTTGTGAGCTTTTGACTGGTGCCAAGATTGCTTCAAACCTTTTATGAGCCTTAGTTGAGGAAGGAGTATTATGACTCTCGAAAATACCGGACTTTCCCGTCGTAAACTGTTGCGTACTACCGCCATTGGCGTACCCGCTGCGGGTATGCTCGCCTTCGGCTCGACCTTGGTAACCGCGACGAGTGCGAATGCGCTTGAGGTTGATGGTTACTGGGGAAGTGAAACTACACGTATGTATCAGAGGCTCGCTGCGCTTGAGGTGGTAGATGGCATCGTCTCAAGTCAGCCTGCGTCTCAAGCGAGTGCTAACCCTGGGCTGACGAGTGGCTGGGATTGGGTTTCTGATGATGCCGCCTCCGGTTCAGAAACCATCAAAGATTTGCAGCGCTGGCTCAAAGTGACCCAGGATGGGCTCATGGGCTCGCAGACTATATCTGCACTTCAGGCGCGTTATCACCTCCCTCAGGATGGGGTATTGAGCGAGGAGTCTCCCACCATTAAGAAGCTTCAGTCAGAGCTTATCGCGGTTACCTATGACTAATTCAACATACTGAAAATACATCGGTTACCCGATTTTTCTCCGCAATTTCTATATATGTGAGGAGGATAAAAATGATGAACGAACATTCTGGGCTTTCTCGCCGTAAGCTGTTGCGTACCACCGCTATTGGTGTGCCCGCTGCAGGTATGCTCGCCTTTGGCTCGACCCTTGTGACCGCGCCAGCTGCGAACGCTGCTATAGAAGCTGATGGTTACTGGGGTACGGAGACGACGGAACTTCTCCAAAGTTTCCTTATGCAAGGGGTTCTTGGTCAGTGGTGGTTTCCTGGCTATCCTTTTGGGGATCCTTCGGGGACTATTTCTTCTCAGCCAATATCACGTGCTGAGGAGAACCCCGGTCTGGCTTCAGGCTGGCAGTGGGTTTCCGATGAACAGGTGAAGGGCTCCGGTACTATCGCTAGGTTGCAGCGTGAAAAGCTGGGCTTCGAGAAAGGCGACGGGATTATTGGTCCTCAAACGATTAGTGCTCTGCAGACCTGGCTTGGGCAAACCGCTGACGGCGTGCTTGACGGACCTTCGCCAACGATCGAGGCTCTGCAAAACTATCTGAACTCTCATGTACCTACGACTTAAAAAATAAGTTATCGCGAAAATGGCGTGACATGTTCTCACCTCGTATGTGGTGATGTGAAGAAGGAATATTATGACTCTCGAAAATACCGATCTTTCTCGCCGTAAGCTGCTGCGCACTACCGCCATTGGCGTACCCGCTGCCGGTGTGGTTGCTTTGGGAGCGAACCTGGTGATGGCCCCAGCTGCGAATGCAGAGACTGACTTGGGTGCCAAGATGAAAGTAGAGTCTGAGAAGCTTCAGGAAAAAGCTCAGAGGGCTAAAGAACTAGCAGACAGCTTCGATCTTGATGCCGCAGCATTTGATGATCCTGCCCTTGAGGCTGCCGTCAAAGATATCAGCGGCCAGCTGCATGATGCTGCTCAAAAAGCCGAAACGTTGGCTCAGCAACGAGCCCAAGAAGCTCAGGCTGTTGAAGATGCTGATAGTGAAAATGCCAGCCGCTTTCAATAATTCGTAGCCAATTGTGTGAGGAAGCGAGATTGGGGCTTGTGAGCTTTTGACTGGTGCCAAGATCGCTTCAAACCTTTTATAAGCCTTAGTTGAGGAAGGAGTATTATGACTCTCGAAAATACTGGTATTTCCCGCCGTAAGTTGTTGCGTACCACCGCCATTGGTGTACCCGCTGCAGGTATGCTCGCCTTTGGCTCGACCCTTGTGACCGCAACGAGCGCGAATGCTCTTACAGATGATGGGTACTGGGGCTCCGAAACGACGGTTGAGCTGCAGAAGCGTCTCAACAGCATAGCTGCCGTAAACTCTGCGGTGGAGGGCGGTCTTTCCCTCGACGGGCAGATCGACAGTCAGCCCGCATCCCAGTCCAGTGCTAATCCCGGTTTGACGAGCGGTTGGCAGTGGGTTTCCGACGATGCCGCCTCCGGCTCAGAAACCATCAAAGATTTGCAGCGCTGGCTCGGGACGGATGTTGATGGTTTGATCGGACCCTCTACAATCAGTGCTCTGCAGAGCTGGTTGGGTCAAACCGCAGACGGGGTTCTTGACGGTCCTTCACCGGCCATTGTTGCGTTTCAGCGCAAGCTTATTGAAGGTAACTACTCTTAAGGCGTGAGAACCTGCACAGCACACAGTCTGTAACCTGCTCGACAACACGGTAGTGCATAACCGTACCCTGACTAAAAAACGTGTTCAGGTGAGTTACGGTTAAAAACTACCAACCGGTTTACCGGTTTCGCATCATGAGGTTGCGGCGTTGGCGCTTATCCTAATGGCGCTGACTCTGCACCTCATGGTGTTTTAACACCGCATAAATAGGAGGACATATGACTGAACTGGGTACTTCACGCCGCCGATTCCTGCGCGCCGCCGCTGTAGGCATTCCCGCTGCGGGCGCGCTCGCGGTTGGTTCGACCCTGACCGCTCCGGCTGCGAACGCTGCGCAGACTTCGTCAACCCCGTCGAATCAGAGCCAGAACCCCGAAGCTCAAGGTGCGGCCACTAACGCGCAGTACCTCAGCGAGAAGGCGAAGAACTTCCATATTCTGCTTGATATGTACAAACAGGCTGGCGACGCAGTAGACGCAACCCAGCTGACCCAGGAGGCGCAGCGCATTCGGGGTGCAGCGGACGAATCAAACAGCCCGTTCCCCAGCAAGCCCGTCTCGTGGGCTGGGGTTCAGCTGGAACGGGACAGGATGCAGCTCGCCGCCAAGATCAACTACGCCGCCACGCGTGCCGAACAGTTGGCCGATGAACGTACCCGCGCTGGCGGGGGAGTGCCGCAAGGCCAGGATGCGGTGCGCCAGGCTGCACAGAGGCGCGTGATTTATCGTGTGCTCAGCAGCGCATCCCGAGACACTGATGCGTTGGTGACCAAGCTCGAAAACCTGGCGAAGGGTTGGTAAAGCAACGCTCATCATGAGCAGATTCCTGCATAAAAAGGCTCTTTATTCCAATAAAGAGGCGGAAAACCCGCTTTATTGGAATAAAGAGCCTTTTTACAGTGCGCAACCCCCGGCAAACATGGCTGGCTCCGGGAAAGAGAGCGAAAGGAACCCCTCCGGGAAGGACGGTAAAGAACCCGGAGGGGTTAGCTTAGGGGGCTTACACCCTACTTCTTAATCGGTTCGCGCGAGATAACAACCTTCACCGCGTTATGCTCGGCGGCGTTTGCGAACAGGTCGTATGCTTCTTCGAACTGGTCGAAGGTGAAGTAGTGGGTTGCCATTGCCTTTGCGTTCAGGCGGCCCGAACGCACCATATTCAGCAGGTTACCCACGGTGTTGCAGTTCACCAGACCCATGTTAATGTTTACGTTCGAGATCCACATGGTGTTAATCGGCAGCTCTACCGGCTTGCCGTGCACACCCGCGTTCGCAATGTTGCCGTAGGGGCGCACGATCTTGGTGCAGGTCTCGAAGGTCTGCGGCACGCCCACGGCCTCAATCGCCACGTCCACGCCCAAACCGTCGGGGGAGAGGGCCTTAATTTTCTCGATAAAGTCCGGATCTGCGGCGTTTACCTTATCGGTTGCGCCCAGTTCCAGCGCCTTGTTCATACGGTTATCGTCCATATCGACGGTAATCACGCGCCCGGCACCGCACAGATTTGCCGTCATGATCGCGCCCAGACCCACCGGACCGGCGCCGATAACCGCAACCGTATCGCCGGGTTTGGTGTTGCCGTTGAGAATACCCATCTCGAAACCGGTCGGAAGCGCATCCGTGAGGAAGAGAACGTCTTCGTCGGTCAGTCCCTCGGGAACCATGTGAACCGACGTCTCAGCGTAAGGAATACGCACATACTCAGCCTGGGTGCCATCAATCATGTACCCGAAAATCCAGCCGACGCCGCCCACGGTCTGGCAGTGCGACGGCTTATTATCCTTACAGTATGAGCACTTGCCGCAGTTCGTGACTGCCGGAATAATGATGCGGTCGCCAACCTTCAAATCAGTGACCGCAGAGCCGACTTCGGTAATCGTGCCGATAGCCTCGTGGCCCAGGATGCGCCCTTCTTCAACCTCGGGAACGTCACCCTTGAGGATGTGCAGGTCGGTGCCGCAGATGGTGGTGGTATCAACGCGAGCAATGACGTCGGTAGGTTCAAGGATGGTGGCGTCTGGAACTTCTTCCCAAGCTCGCTTGCCTGGACCGTGGTAAACAACTGCCTTCATGGTGACTCCTAACTGAGATTTTATGAGGGGCTGTAGCTACAGCATCATCGCTTATAGTCTCAACCTATCAAGAGTTCTTTATAGGTTGTACCTTCATTAAACCGGAAAAATCCGTAACTTCCTAGATGTTACGCAGATTACATTTAAGGTTGTGGTGACTGTAAGAATGGCAGGCTTATGCGCGATGCGCTCTATACCGCGATCAGGTGGTTTAGGTATGCCTTGAAAGTCGAAAACAGCCCTACGCTCATGGCCTCAGCCGTTGTTCCGGACTATATCTGTGCTGTATAGTTAGGGCAGTGAGGAACCCATACTGGCAGGTCTGGGTGCCTCACTGCGATGGCGTTCATCAACTAGATTTACCAGTTGATAACGTCTACTAGGTTAGCAATCGCCCGGATCACGCGTGCTAGTGCATTTAAGACACGCGCGATGTCACGGGCGATTTTGTGCTTAAACGTGAGCAGGTGGTTTTTGGTACGAGCAGGTAGGAGAATACTACCCGCTCGGCCAAAAACCACCTGCTCGCGTACATGCAAGAGGGAGAGCGATACCGCACGGGTACCGCCTCATAGCTTAGATACTTGCGCTATGGCCCACCTTCACGTGGCTGTGGCGATCACGCTCAGCATCGTGATAATCCGACTTGAAGCCCTTGAGCACCACCTCAATATCGTTTTCCTTCGCATAAACATTGGAGAAGTCCTCAATCAGCTCCAGCACATCGCTGGCAATATACGAAGAGTTCTCGGCATTGATCGTGACCTTCGAGCCGGGGCGAATATTCTTCAGGGTCTTCTTGATAGCCGCCTTGTTCAGGAACGACACCTCTTCCGCCAAATCCAGCGTGATTTCGTCGGCCTCTGCAAGCTCCTCACGGCTGAGGTAGTAGGCACGCTTCATATTGCCCTGCAGCACGAAGAAGATACTGATCGCCAGGCCAATACCCACACCCTCCAGCAGGTCAAGGGCAACCACGGCCACCAGTGTAGCGGCAAACGGGATGAACTGGTACAGGCCCTTACGCCAGAAGTGGAAGATGGTCTTTGGGTTCGCCAGCTTATAACCCACCACCAGAAGCACGGCGGCAAGGGTCGCCAGCGGAATCAGGTTCAGCACGAACGGAATAGCCAGCAGCAGAATGCCATGAATAATCGCGGAAAGCTTATGGGTTGCACCCGCGTTCGCATTCGCGGACGAACGCACCACCACCGACGTCACAGGCAGCCCGCCAATAGCGGAGCACACCATGTTGCCAACGCCCTGTGCGCGAAGCTCGCGGTTGGTGTCGGTGATGCGGCGGTGCACATCCAGACGATCGGCTGCCTCAATAGAAAGCAGGGTTTCAATCGATGCCACAATAGCGATCGTGATACCGGTAATCCATACATGCGAGTCTGTGAAGCCGGAGAAATTAGGGAAAGTAGCCAAAGAAGCCATATCGCCCCACGACTTCGGCACAGGAAGCTGAACGAGCTGATTATTCGGAATTGCCAGGCCGCTATTGGTATTGATGAATATCCAGTTCATGAAAATACCCACGGCAACCGCCACGAGCGCGGCGGGCAAAAGTTTAAGGTTCTTCAAACCGGGGATTTTATCCCAAGAAATCAGGATGATGAGGGACACAACCGTCACCAGAATCGACCCGAGATGAAGGTCTGCGAACACGTCCAGACCGTCTTCTCGCAGCTTCAAATCGCTGCCGAACGCTAACGGAAGCTGGTTAATGATGATAATAACGCCGATGCCCGCCAGCATACCCTCAATGACGGCAAGCGGAATGTATTCGGCGATACTGCCCACGCGCAGGAAACCTAGAGCAAGCTGTATGGCACCCGCGATGAGACCCGCGCAGAGGAACAGCTCGAACGCGCCCAAACTGGTAATCGACTCAAGAACAATTGCTGCCAGACCTGCTGCAGGACCGGAAACGCTGATATTCGAGGTACTCAGGAATCCGATGACGATACCGCCAACAATACCCGAAATAACCCCCGAAAGCGGCGGCGCGCCGGATGCCAGGGCGATGCCCAAGCACAGCGGCAGTGCCACGAGAAAGACTACCAATCCCGAGGCGAAATTTGATTTAAAGAGAGCGCCTAAAGGCTGTTTTTCTATAGATTGATTGACCAAAACCGATACTCCTTGATGTGTTGTCTGTATATTGTGGTGCGCCGTATGCCGGTGTGCTCGGGGCAAAAGCTCGCGCGAGCGGGTAGACTCTCACCCGGCATCGGGCGGTTGAGGGGGGTTACGCAGACTGTTTGCGTGCGTTAACCACCCATTCGGAATTGGTCAGGTTATAAATGCTCTGAATATCGGCCAGAATATTCTCAAAGTCGATATCCAAATCGATCAGACGACCCGTGCGCATATCAAACACCCAGCCGTGCACGATCGGGTAGCCGTCCAGCAGATAACGCTCCTGAACGCATGCCATCTTGATGATATTCAGGCACTGCTCCTGCACATTCAGCTCGACCAGGCGGTCGTACCGTGCGTCTTCGTCGGCGATCGCATCCAGCTCTTTGCGGTGCAGACGGTATACATCACGAATATTGCGCAGCCACGGGTTCAGCGGACCCATATCTTCGGGCACCATCGCAGCCTTAATACCGCCGCAATTGTAGTGGCCGCACACGATAATATGCTTAACCTTCAGGTGTGAAACCGCATATTCGATAGCGGAACCGGCGTTTAAATCCAGCCCGTTCACCAGGTTAGCGACGTTGCGATGAACGAACACTTCGCCCGGTTCCAATCCCATCAGCCCCTCTGCAACCACGCGGCTGTCGGAGCATCCAATGTACAGAAAATCGGGGTTCTGACCATCCGCAAGCTCAGTAAAATACTCGGGATGCTGTTGCTTTTTCGTTTCAAGCCATTGTTGATTATTCTCAAAAATGACTTCGTAGGATTTGCTCATGTCTCTTCCTTTCTTTGAATGTTGGTAGAGGATTTTTCGCGCAGAATCATGGCGGACAGTCAGAAGGAAGGGTTGGAAGGGCTGCCCGTCTGCGAAAAAATGGTGACAATCACGGAATATGCACAGAGTTCTCCCTCAAACAGAAGGAAAGTAGATGTGTCTAGAAGAAAATCTGTGAAAATATGCCTGCTAGAAATAAGGCATATTCCGGATTAAAAGATCGTGAGTGCCTTTATTCTGTTACTCAAAATCGTACGGGAGTTCAAAAACTACCCGACTATTCTATGAGACCGAATGAGAAATCCGGTCGCCACCCTTAGTTATGTAATGACAAAAACTAAGTTCAGCCTATCCTAGCAGGTGAGCCGCCAATGTGCCACCGCGAAGGTACGCGCGGTGCCGCCGGTAAAAGCCCTCATGGGCGGCAGAAAAACACGACGATAAACGCATGGCCACACGCCCCGTAAATGGTAGGGTGGTTGCTAAAAATAGGCTGCATATGGGGGATAGCATGGCGGACAACTACACATACCGGGATGTTTCCAGCGGTGAAGCATTCCGCGAGCACCTGGGCTCACTGGGCTGGTCGAAACCACGCAAAAATCAGCCCGTATTCATCCAAGAATACGGTGAAGACCTCATATTTCGGGCTGCTTTTCTCTACGCAACATTCAACCATACGCCGGGGAACTACAGCGGTATCCCGGCGTTTTATGTGATGTCTAAAAAATGGCGTAGAATCCTGCGAAAAATATCGGCACACCTCGATCAGCCTCTTAAATCTGTACCCTCCCCGGATGACGGCGATCTGTACTTTATAAGCGTTGGCCACCCCCGCTACCACGAATTTGTAGATCACGAAGCGAGAATGACTTACCTGAGGCCCGATGGGACGCTCAATATAGATGCATTCACTCGTTTCAGCACCGCCGCTCATCGGTTCATGGAAACCTTTGATCTGGCGGATTATGTGGCACTCACTGAGCAGGAGCTGCAGCAGCAGCGCCTCGATACCGTGCTGCCGGATGTGCTCGGGTATTTGTCCGTAAATACGATGAACGACCTGCGCGATGAGCTCTACCGGAACGTGCACGCACATCTTACCGACCGCGGCGCTAAGCTCTTCGCGGATCAGCACGTGCTGCTCCGCCGGTGGGATGTTATCGCAGACTATTTCTCGCTGACCTGACAGGCGACGGTGAGAACCTTGTGACGGGCGCGGCAAAGCCCTAAACCTGGGCAAAGCCTAAACCGGCAGGGAGCGCGCGGTTTCGGAAATGTGCCTGACTCGTTGGCGCATCCAGGTGAACACCCACACCAGCACGAAAGCGGCGACCATCGTCAGCACAATCGTGCCGCCAGTCGGCAGGTTAAACGCCCACGAGAAGTACAGCCCCGCCGTCGAACACAGCACGCCGAAAACCGGTGAGAACAGCATCATAGTACCTAAACGGCGGCATGCAAGCCGCGATGCGCTGGCCGGAACCACAATGAGCGCAAGCACCAGCACATTCCCGAGCGTCTGCAAAGAAATCACCACGGAAACCGTCACGAGCACATACAGCAGAATATCCAGCCACAGCACCGGCAACCCTAACGCGCGGGCACTTTCACGATCCAGGCTCACCGTCACCAGCTGCCGATGAAACAGCCACAGAAGCAGCAGAATCCCGGCGGACATAGCCGCAGCCTGGGCAATATCGCCGCGTGAAACCCCCACAATCGAACCGAACAAGAAATCCTGAATCGACCCCGAATACCCCGGTGCCAGCGAAATAATCACAATACCCAACGCGAACGAACCGGCAAAGAAAATACCAATCACCGAATCCTCGCGCAGCTTCTGATTCTGGCTAAAAATGGCAACCAAAATCGCCGTAATAACGCCCGCGATCAGGCCCCCGAACACCAGGTTGCCGCCGATAACGAACGCAACCGCCAAGCCGGGAAATACCGAGTGAGCCACAGCATCGCCAATAAAAACCATGCCGCGCATCATCACATGGCACCCCACCACGCCCGTCACCAAAGAAGCCAAGGTCACTGCGGCGAGGGCACGCGGCAGAAACGCCAGGGAAGGGTTGAAAAGGTCAAACAGAAAATCGAGGGGAGTAATCATGCCGCTGCCTCCTGCGGGGTTATACGATGACCGGCAGGATGCCCCTGCCGGGTGCCGCCGGTCGAGTCGCCGCCTGCGCCCGGTACAAGTATCTCGGGCGATGGGTTCGCTCTCGACTTTTCGTCGGTGCTTTCACCCTCGCCCGCAAGTTTGTGCCCGTGCACCCAGGCGTAAAGCTGCTGCGGCGAAAAATCCTCGGCTTTGCCGTCCAAACTCAAGGAACCGCGCACCCCGCACAGTCGTGAACAAGACTCCTGCGCCGCCACAATATCGTGGGTAGACATCAGAATCGTCACGCCCTCGCCCGCCAGCTGCCGGTACAGCTTAGTGAGCGCGGACTGGGTGGGCGCATCCACCCCCGTGAAGGGCTCGTCAAGAAGCAAAAGCGCCGGTTCAACCGCGAGAGCACGCGCCAGAAGCACCCGCTGCCGCTGCCCGCCGGAAAGCTCGCCGATGGGACGGTTCTTCAGCGGCATTAAATCCGTGCGTTCCAAAGCGTGAAAAACCTTGACCCAATCCGCAGTTTTAGGGCGACGAAACCAGCCTATCTCGCGGGTTCGCCCGGTCATGACCGCATCCTTGACGGTGATGGGGAAATCCCACTGAAACTGGTGCTTCTGCGGCACATAGCCGATGCGCGCCCGCGCGGTGCGCGCAGTACTGCCCAGCACCCGAATGCTCCCCGAGGCAGGATGCAGCAGCCCCATAATGGCACGTAACAGCGTGGTTTTTCCGGCACCGTTCGCCCCGAGAAGACCCACAAATTCGCCGGGGTTCAGGGTGAGTGAAAAGTCCCGCAGCACTGCCCGCCGCCCGTACCCCGCATAGAGGTTCTGGATGCTCAACGTTGGATTTTCACTCCCCGGCGCAGGGTCGTTTTTGGACCCTAGCACGGTGGTACCTTTACTCATCCCGCGCGCCCTTTCCGCTTGTCATGATGCGCTCGGCCTGCGCCTGCGCGGCCTTATTGCGGCGCATCATGAAGAGCCCCGCTGCGGCAAGCACCGCCACAGCCCCCGCGCCGAGCGCCACCGGCAGGACAGGGAACCCGCCGGATGAGGCTCCCGGACTATCGGAAGCAGCCGCAGAGTGCGCGCCCTCCGAGTTGCCCGCCGGTGCCTGATCCGCAGCCTGCTGCGCCAGAGTGTACACCTCATCTGCAGTCACCGAATCCCCGATGGCGAACTTCATATATTGGGTATCGGAAACAACCGAACCATCCGCAAGTTCCGCACGGGCCGTCACCTTTAGCAGATAGGCGCCGGGCTTGGTAAACACCCAATTGGCGTGGGTATGCGTGTTCTTCTCAACCCATATATCCTGCGGCTCGTGCTTGGACGAATCCCACAAAACCTGCGGCTTCGAGAAGTTCCCGTTCTCCAAGTACAGCGTGAACTGCCCCGGTCCCTGAACCTGCTCCAGGGTGAGGATGACCCCGCGCGGGGTTTTCTGCACAAGCCCCGGGTCCTGAGTGGTCCAGCCGGGCCAGACGACCCCCTTCGTCTCGGTCTGCGGAATCACATACACCTGCTCGCCGGGCTGCGCACCCACAAACGAATAACGGTCATCATCAGGAACCTGGCGCAGGGCCGCATCGGAGCCGCGGTACAGAACATCATCCACGCTGCGCCAGATGGGTGTAGCGGCATGATCGTCATGGATCATGAGCTGAAACTTACCGTCGGTAAAACGTGGACCCATATCAACATGCCCACTCGAAATTTCGGTGCGTCCCGTGCCCACCGGCTGCTCGGGCGAGAGCGTTTGCTGCAGAGCCTTCTGCTCTTTACTGAGGTTATCGCTCGTGGCTGCCGTGCTTGACGATGCACCCGGCGCGGGCGTGTGATCGGCATATGCCGGATTGGCTATAGATGCTGTGAGAGCCACGCATAAAGCGAGCGAAAGAACCTTCTGACTAGTTTTTATTCCAAAAATAGAATATTTCATGTATGTCTTCTTCCTCAATGTTGATGGATGTATATGCATATGTGGCTATGGACGAGAATACGGCTTCACCGCCTAGCCGCTCGCTGGATAGCATATGCGTTGGCGCGCATCATGTCTGCATAATGGGGTGCCTCATCATCGAGCGAATCGGAATATAAGGTACCCACCTGAACCCCGTTTTCATGGGCGACCTCCCGCAAAACTGGGCTTCGCGTGCGAGTATTCCGATCAAGGAATATAGCCGGTACACGCAAATCCCTGATAGTGCGCTGCAGCCGCTGCCGCTGTTGGATGCTCGGCTCACTGCCCGCCACCGGCGTTACGAACCCCGCCACCGTCAGCCCATAAGTACTTGCCAGATAGCGGTACCCGTCATGGGTGGTAATCAGGTTTTTCGAGGCTTCGGGCAAAGACGCATAGATGCCGCGAATCTCCCAGTCCAGCTCATCAAGCTCGCGCATAACACGCTCGGTATTCGCCGTGTACAGGCTGGTTCCGGGTGGGTCAGCCTCGGCGAGAGCATCACGCATGACCTGCGCGGCCGCCTTCATGTTTGGCACCGAATGCCATATATGCGGGTCTATCTCGCCGTGCACATGTTTGCCGAGCACCGCCTGCGCCAGCAAATACACCTGCCCCCGATGCTCGCGCGAAGACCCCCTCAAGAACCCGTACTGGCCGCCCGCAGGAACCTCCTGCAGAGTGCGCGAAGGAACCGCAATGATCGTGCGAGCCAGGTCGTGTTCGGTGACTTTTCCGCCGCTATCGGTGCGAATCACAAGCCGTCCTGTATATGCCTGAACGGCTATATCCGCATGTCCAGAGGCTAAAACGGTCGTATTTGAACCCAGACGAGAGGCGGCCTCGGCAGGATCCTCACCCACCACAACGTGCAGTGTCCCCTGTGCCTGCCGCACCCCCTCGGGCGCGTTGCGGGGCGTTGCCAGAACATCAAGTTCGTACACACCGGCATCCGCAAAAGCCCACGAAAGATGCGTATGCGCCTGCAGCGGAAGCTCCAGCGACCCCATATCACCGGTGCGCACCCTCACACCATCCTGAGCGGATTCCTGCGTGCCGCGCGCCTGAGAATCGCACATCATCTCGACCGCGCCGAAGGTCTGCGTAATAAACGCCGCAACCTGCCCGGGCCCCTTCACACGGGTAACCGAAAACGCGACCGAAGCATCTGAATCTGAGGGCGACTCAGCGGAATGGCTGGCGGATGCGCCCGAAGACTCGGCGCCCTCAACGCGCAGCCCCAACCAGATAGAATCCAGCGAGGCATCCTCCACCACGGGTTCAAGCTTGCCGCCGTACTGCTCAATCCTTTCGGCAACCGCAACCTGCGCCGAACCCTGCGGCAGGTTAGAGCTCACCATCGTCGCCATTTTGCGCTGTTCCAGCAATAGACCGTTGGTGAACGCCAGCCGTGCGTAGGCGACATCGCGCACATCCCGCAGGCTCGGCTCATAGGAATGCGGGTCTGCACCATTGGGAATGAGGGCATGTACCCGCGCACGCTCGCCGCCAACAGCACGCGCCACATCCGCCAAAATCGGGGTTGTCGCCACCACCTGAAGATGCCCGTCGGCATCAAAACCCGAGGACGTATTCTGTGCGGTGCAGGCGCTCAATGCCGCACAAACGGGTAGAAAACCCAGGAAAGCGCGGCGGCTGAGCGGAAGTTCGAGTGAGAGCTGCGGTGTACAAGACTGACGGCGTGAACCTCTAGAGCTCATGGCGGTGCCGACGGCGCACGGTGTACACGATCATGCCTCCCAGCGCGACGGCAAGCACAGAGGTGCTGACCATAAACGGATTAAACCCAGCCCCGGTGTTGGCAAGCTTCCCGGCGGCAGCGGCCTGCTGCGCATCCTTAAGCTCCTGGTTGGTGAGGGCGCAGTCCTTGCCCGAGGCGGTCTTGCCGACAATGCGTACCTTCGTGCCGTCCGGCTTCGTCACAATACCGCTGGCCGCATCCACGGCGCCCCGCTGGGATTGCTGTTCGGCAGGTTTATGAGTGGTTGAATTTTCGGCGTTCTCAGGCGCGTTCTTCTCATGGTGCGCGGGCGCGGGGTTCGCCGTATTATCGGCATTGCCCACCGTAAAGTTCAGGGTCGATGTACTCTCGACGGTCTGCCCGTTCTTCAGATGCACCTGCCAACCGATCGTCACCCGGTAGCGGCCCTCAGCGGTAAACACCCAGTTGCTGTGTTGGTGCGTATTCAGCGGAACCTGAAATGAGCCGCCACGAGAATCGAAGACTTTCTGCCCGGCAGATCCGAAGTTGCCCGAAAGGAACACCGACATTGAGCCGGGACCGTCGAACCCCTTCAAACTCATGGTGACCGGTCCATCGGCCTGTTTGAGAAGTTCGGGATCCTGGGTACTCCATCCCAGCCACGGCACGCCTGCCTGCTGGGTTGCCCCAATCATGTGCACGGTACTTCCAGCGGGGGCAATATCTTCCATGCCCGCCGGGAATTTCAGCTTCGCAGCATCGCCGAGGACGAATTCTAAAGAGCCGGGTGACACATGTTTGGGCGGGCTGAACCGATCGTCTTTCACAGCAGAGCTCAGTGTGGAACCGTTCAAGACCGGGCCAACGTCAAAATGCCCCTCGGTAGCGCGATCCGCTGCGGTATGATCCGCAGTTGTTACCATCGGCAGAGTGCCGGGAATATTCGCAGGGCTTTGGGTGCTTCGTGACTGCACGGAATCCTTGACGATAACCTCGGTCGGAATGCACTTCTCGGATTCGGTTCCGGGATAAGAGCCGCCGCGAGAACCCGAAGAGGGTGCGGTATTGCCCGAAGCCCCTGAACCGCCAGAACCCGCACTCCGAACGGTCGGCGCGGTAACATTTTGGGCATTTGACCCGTTAACCGTGCGGTTCGGTGCGCCGGCATGCTGATCGGCTTGCTGCGGTGCCGGGGCGGGTGCATCGGGCGCGGGGGCATCACCCGTTGCAATCTGGGGGTTGGGTGCCGCATCCGCCGAAGATTCAGGATGAGCCGGGGTGGCTTCCACACTCGACGAATCCTGATGTGCGGGCTCGATCACCTGATGCTGCGCATGAGAACTACCCACGCCATGATCTCCCTCTGATGAGCGCTCATTCGGGGCAGCATCCCGATGCGCCTGCTCACCGCCCTCCTCACGCTGCGGCGGAGCGGCAGCTGAATTGGCGGAGTCCTGCGGGTTTTGTGCCCAATGCCCCTGCTCGAAAATATCCTGCGGAACTTCGCCCACCACAACGGTGTAGGTCGCCTCGGCGTGAACCTGCGTGCCGTCCGCTCGCTCGGCGCTCGTGCGGAAGGTGAACCGGTAGGTTCCGGCGGCGGTAAACGCCCACGCAGCATGCACATGAGAACCCGCCTCAAGCTCGTAGGGCGCTAACCGATCCGCCGTGCTGAACATGCGCGATGCTCCGGAGAGATTCTCCTGAAAAACCTCAGCGCGTGCACCTTCGGGAACCTCGCTTTTGATGAGGTCAACCGTAATTTTATTGTTTTTCAAAGTGCCCTGCGGAATGTTTTCGGCACTGAAGCCGGGGTAGAGAAGCCCATCGGTATGCTTCTGCGGAATGTACCAGATGGGGGTGCCTTCGGGGGCGATGAAATCATATCCGGCGGCTAGGTGGGTTTGGGATTGATCGTTGGCAGGCAGGTTGAAAATGGTGGTGGAGGGGTTGAAAAGGCCTTCACCATCCTGTGTTTCGGCCTTGGAGTTTAGGGTGAGTTTTCCGTCGTGAAGCTCGGCGTTGAGCAGTTCGGTATGCACACCACGCACAATGTAATTCCCGGTGTAACTGCGCGGTTCTGCCTGTGCTGCACCTGTGCCATGTTCTTCGTGTGCGAGCGCCGCCGGTGCCGTGTTGAAAGCGGGCAGAGCGGGGGAGAGGGCTAGTGTGCATCCCAGGGCGGTGGTTCCGATGATGGTAAATGTTTTGCGACTGCGTTGTTCTCGCGGCGGGGTTTGCGGGGTGGATCTGCGCATAGTTTTCCTCCAACGACGGTGTGGTGTGTGAGTTCACGACGCATCGGCGCGTGTGATTATGAGAATCACTATACATATCTATTTTGATTATGACAATTATTCTCAATTAGTGATAGGCTGTGTATGCAAAATGAGAAAGGTTGTCATGTACACGAAATACACACATCGTCGTGCGCTGAGTGCATCCCTTGCTCGTATTTCCGCAGTAGCTCTGCTGGCTCTCGCTGGCGCATCGCCTATGCTCCCCGCGCATGCGGGACCCGACGACGGGCGCATTATTACTACTCAGGGCCATGTTGATGCCCCGAAAACCTACTGGGAAAACGGCGGTTTCGCACTCAAAAACGAAGCAAACCCCTATAAGACCGGTGCCGATCTTTATGACCTCGACAAGACCGTCAACTGGGTGGGGAAGGGATGGGATGGCCGCAATGGCGCATCCCAATACACTCTGACCCTCACCGATTCACCCAATCTGCGTTTTCTGGGCGAACCCGGGCAGACCCTCTACATGGCACCCACCCTGACCTGGGGCAATCATGATCCTATCTGGGCGGGGCTGGGTTCATCCGTCAAAATCCCTATTGAAAAATTCCGTGACGGCATTTATGCGACCGATATTCTCTCGGTTGAAGGCCCCGGTCGCATGGAGCTTTTTCGCTACAACCCCGATGAAGGACCTGCGGATGTAAACCGCATCCTATCAAGCACAAGTACCGGGTGGCACTCCTGGCTGCTCAGCAAAGGAAGCCACACGCATAACACCACAACCTTCACGCGACCCGGGCGTTATGTGGTGACCTATCGCACGGTAGCGCGCGGCACGGACGGATCGATCATCCAATCCCCGCCGCAAAAACTTGTGTGGCAGGTGGGCGGGCGTAAGCCCATTCTCGGTGACGGAACCCCGAACGCGGTACCGACCATTGAGCGCTACAATGCTGCACCCGTCGGGAACCTGGACTCCGCTAAATACGTGCTTTCCGTGGCACCCCACAAGCTCGATCCCGACCCCGCGAAGAACAAGGATGCCGACGATAAACTCAGCGACATCACCTTCACCGCGGCCGATAAAAACCTCAGCGGAACGCTCACCCTGTACAACAACGGGTATTTCCTCACCGACCTTGAGGTAAAGAACGGCACCGCCACCTGGAGCGAAATGATGGGCGGCGAATCCTCGCATCTGCAGGCTGTCTTCACCCCAAGCGGGAACGAGGGCGCGCGCTGGATTTCGCATAAGCTCGCCTATGAACCCGGGCATGCCGAGAGCGTATACAGTGACGACGGTACCGGAGACTGGCCCGTTGAAGAGCCCGATGAGCGCAATACCGTGCTTCCCACCGCCCAATACACCCCCGCCAGCGGCGACTACACCGTACGTACCGTGCCCTCCACACGGGAAGGATACCGCACGCTTGAGGTGACCTTCGCCGACCCTAACGTTCGCGGGTTTATCCGGGGTGGATTCTACGCCCCCAACGACTACGAATACCCCAAATTCGATATAGAAACTACGATCGACAACGGGGTAGCGCGCTTCACCTACCGGGAAGACAGCTACTTTGAGAACAGCGAGCTTATCGTGAAAGTGCTGCCGCATCCTGATATGAATGCTCGCGCTTCACAGGTGAAACTCACCCAGAATTATCAGCGCGGCGGCAATTACAGCGCCACGGGAACGCTGGGTGCGGATGCGCCCGCCGCAAACCTCCAGCCGGGCGACTCGCACACCCCGGACCCCCAGCCAAGCCCCTCCACTGACCCGAGCGATCCCGACCCCAACGATGCGCCGCCCAGCGCATCCCCCGCCCCGGCGGCTCCCGAGAAGCCGAGCGCAAACCCGACTCCCTCGCGAGATGGGGAAACACAACGCACGCAAAACCCCGCACCGAAGGCACCCGCCCCCATGCCAACCTGCGAGGCGGGCAAGATCGACGGCCGCTATAAAATCGGCGATGGACACCTAGACCTTCAAGCACAACTGCGTGATAACCGGCTGGAACTGGGTCTCAAAGACGATAGCGGACTCATAGATGCGGACTCGGTGGTACGCCCGTTGGATACCGTGGTGTGGACCGTCAGTGATCGTGCCCGCCGCAGCCGCAACGAGCACATGAACTCGCCCAAACTCGACTTTATTGGACCGGTCGGAACCGCGTTTTACGGGCTTCCACAAACCCAGATGCGCGGGTTGCCCTGGCCCGGGTACAGCACCCAGGATGTGGACTACAGCAGACTCGACGGCGGCGTAACCCTGCACGTTGTGCCCCGCAGCATGCCGAAGGGCGCGCGATTCGGCGTCTTCACCGAGTCGTTGACCGGCCCCGAGGTTCTGCTGGATTCGACCAAAAATCAACATAGTATATCGATCGACTACGCAACCCACGCGCACGCCAACTGGGTATTTACCGAGCCTGGGCATTACATGTTTGACATTCAGTACACCGCAAAACTCAAAGACGGTACTGAGATCACAAGTAAAGTCCAGCAGCTTGCCGTCGCCGTCGGGAATGAGGCAAGCAACGCATGCTCCTTTACCACAGCGTCAGAGTCGGGCAAGGGCACAAACGACGGTTCATCCTCCGACCAGAATGCCGGGCAAGACTCCTCGGCACGGGTGGGCACCCCTCAGGGCGCCGTGCGCGTTCCCAATGCCCCGGCGGATGCGGCGCATCCGCACAACCCGACTGAACCGCAGGATGCCTCGGCAGCCCCGCAGAACGGTACAGAGGGCACGAACCCGCAAGGTTCTGAGCAAGCGGCGAACTCGGGAACAGCCCAGAGGGCGGGTACCCAGGTTGGTGCAACTACAGAGAACGGCACGGTCACCGGATCGTCAGGGAACGGCGCATCGGGCGGTTCAGGTTCGGGCGCATCCGGCGTGGTTCAAGGATCTGCAGGCGGTGCATCCGCGGGCTCGACCGCGCTGGCGCATACCGGATTTGCCGTGATTCCCGTGGTGATCGCGGGTGTTGCGCTTCTGGGTACTGGTGCCGTTTTGGTGATCCGTCGTCGGCAAAAGTAGCCGCGGCGTAAGACACCGAACATACATCACGCCTTATGACCTCACCGTTTTTGCGAAAACGGTGAGGTCATAACCGTTTAAGAGCGTGTTGAGCAGGGGTTTTGGTGGGTAGAGCACTAAGAGCGCCATCCGTTTTATACTCCCTTAAAATCCCCGCTGACCGTGAGCAAAAGGCTGAATCTTGCGGATGCGCCGGTTACACTAGGTATAGCCATAGCCGTGAGACCTACCCGAGCACTAGAGCGTGAGGAGCAACCGTGGACGATGCAATAACTGGCATGCGCGAAGGAGCGCCGCTAGGATCCGCCTTCACGCTCATTCGCGCGGTAGGTTCCGGCACGGTCGGCACCGTCTGGGCGGTCTCACGTAAAGGCTCATGGGCGCTGTATGCTGCTAAATTCCTCAAGCCCGAGTACCACAAAGACAGCGAATTTCTTGAGCGGTTCGTGCGCGAACGCACCGTGCTTTCGCAGCTGCACCACCAGTACATCGTGCCAATCGAAGACATGGTGGTCGAGGGTGACAACCTGGCGATCGTCATGGAATACCAGCATGGCGGAAGCGTGCGCGAGTTTTTGCAGAAGCAGAAGAATCTGCTGCCTGGCGAGGCCTTCGGCATTGTTGAGCGCGTGCTTTTGGCGCTGGAATACGCGCATCGTTCCGGGGTTCTGCACCTAGATATTAAGCCCGATAACGTGCTTTTATCAGGGCATTATGGCGATGCCCTCGTGGAGCAGGTGCGGGTTGCCGACTTCGGTATCGCCACGCTCATGGGGCAGACGGAGAGCCAAGGTTTTTACGGTACGCCCGCCTATATGTCGCCCGAGCGTAAAGCCTATGGAAGCTCAGATTCCTCAGCCGATATTTATTCCGCCGGTGTTATGCTGCACGAGCTTCTGGTCGGCGCCGTTCCGCTGGTGGATGCGGATTCTGCCGTTCAGATCAGCGATCACCTTCCCGAGGATGTGCGCACCGTCCTTGAGAATCTTATGAGCCTATCGCCCAAGAACCGCCCGCAGGCCGCGCAGGCTGTGGCGCAGGTTCGGGCTCTGCGCAAGAAATACCAGGATGCCGACCGGTTCGAGTATGAGGAACGTGCCTCAGAAAATCAGAGCACCGGTGGTCGTCAGCGCACGGTTATTCGCGGCGGCGAGCAGGCACCCGCTCAAGCCGCGCAGGATAACTACAGTACTCAGGTGCCCGAACTGGGTGAAGCCTCGCATCAGACGATTATCCGCCCGGTGACCGAGGCGCCGGTTGTCGAAGAGGAAGAAATCGACGAAGAATTTGAGAATGAGCAGCCGAGAACGGTTGCCTCACAGCTCAAACGCCCTCTCGTGTGGGGGTCGATATTAGGTATTTTGGCGCTTATTTGCGCGTGCGTTTTCGTCTTTATCAACAGTTCCGGTGAGAAGAAGCAAGAGGGTCCGAAAGAGCATTGGACCGCATCTTCAGGCACGAATTCGCCCCTGCCGAGCGGCTTAGGCACCCGTCTTGAGGCCGACTATGACCCGTCGTCTCATACGGCGACCGTGAAATTTGAGTACTCGACGCAAAAATCCGGGCTACACGGCGATATTCTGCAGGTTGTTCCCGGGCTGAGCACCGATTCCTGCCCGCAAACCACGTGGAACCAGGCTAGTGAGGCCGAGGAGATCCGCAAAAATCAGGCCGCCATTACCGGGCTGGACACGAAATGCGCCTGGAATGTGAGTAACCTTAAGATTCCGGCGAACTCAGCCGTAACCATGAGCGCCAAGGTCGATATCGATATTCCCGATCAGAAGAGCCTCGAAAAATGGTTGGGAGAGATCACCAAGAAAACCCAGACCGCCATTAGCGACCCGGACGTGAAATCGGCTTCGTACCCCATTCAGCGCATCCAGAAGATTGAGGTGCAGGTGCCCAACCGCGTGGTTAACCAGTCGGCGGTACCGGTTACCCTGCTGCCGGTGTGGCCCAGCGGCAAGGATGACCTGAACCCACTCATGAAGCTGCCGCAGACCGGCACGCCCTCCCAAGCCATTACCTCGCTGGCGCCGGACACGGGCGATATCGCCTTCACAGACGGATGCTCCGGTCACCTGTCGATTTCAGCGGATCAGAAAAATGTGACGGCCCTATCGGTTGCTCCCCAGTGCAAGCTCAACGTTCAGGTGGGTAACTTCACAAATCTGCAAAGTAACGCTTTCAGTATTACATCACGGTAATTGAACATCTGTTGATCGTGCGACAGAGCGTTAAGATTGGCATATTTCCCGCACATTCTACTCATGGCGCGGTAGAATACCTTTAAGTTGCCTCGAACGGTTTACTCAACGCCACACACATACGATGCAACATTACTGTCCATAAAATCAGCCACCTTCCGGAGTGCCATATGTCTACACGCTTCGACGCGTCAGAATCACGGCTGACGTGGAAGAGCCGCTGTGTGCGGGTGCCTTTAACCATCGGGGTCATTGGCAGTTTGCTCCTTGCGGCATGCTCCTCGTCAGACCAGCAGAATAGTGATCCTACCTCGCCCGGGCAGACGACCCAGCAGAGCGAACAGCAGGTGCAAAACCCCACGCACGTGCTGCAGAACGTGAATCTTAAACTTGCGAGCAACGGTAACGTTTCTGCTATTGACACCAACAATATCTATGTCAATGAACAAGAGCACAAGAGCTCCAGCAAAACCATCAACTTCAAGGTCAAGGACGTTATTAACGACGTTCCGGTGCGCGTCAGCACCCAGTACCAGAGTTCCAAAGGTACCGGTACAAACCTGAAAGACCTGAACGGGTACTCCGGCGAGCTGACTATTAAGGTTACCGTCGAAAACCTTACGCTCAAGTCCCAAGAGGTAAGCTACGATGCCGGCGGCACCAAGCGCACCAACCAGGCGCTCGTCGGTGTTCCGTTTACGGTGGCAGGGTCGGTTTCGCTCGATAACGTGAAATCCAACCAGATCATTACCTCTGGCGATAAGACGGACGACAGCGCAACCAACGGCGTGATCAGCACGACCGGGGACGGCAAGGCGAACGTGCAGTGGGGTGCGATCCTGGCGCCTCCGACCTCCGGGGCGAGCACATCGTTCACGCTGAAGGTGAATGCGCAGGACTTCAAGGCACCCGATTTCGATATCGCGGTTCAGCCGGGGTTCGCCTCTGACCTTTCGGGTGAGAGCGTGCTCAACAACAGCTTCAATAAGAACGACGCCAACCAGGTTGCAATGCTTCAGCGCACTATCGACTTGGTGAACAATGTCGATTCGACGATTACCAGCGCCAGTTCGCAGGTGAACGAACTGCGCTCCAGCCTGGATAACACCTCGGACACCCTAGGCCAGGATGCCGCGAAAAACCTGCAGGCTAACAGCGAGAGCCTGACCAAGCGTATGGCGGAGCTTGACGGGCAGATTCAGTCTCTCAAGGATGACCTCGCCAAGACTGCCGACGGTAACAAGAACCAGCTCATCAGTCAGCTGGAAAGCACCGTGAACACGATGGATACCCTGCTGGGTGATACCTCGCAGGTTCCGAATGTCTCGGTTTCGCATCAGAACGGGTCATGCACCGTCGATCGCGGTGCAGCCGGAGGCGGATCGAGCGTATACGGTAACCTCGTGCAGCTTTCCCAGATTCTCAACAACTATGCCGATGCCAGCGGCGACTGCCAGCATGCCCTCGCGGACTCGTTGCGCCAGACCATCGGGCCGGACAATCCCAGCCCAGAGGTCTGCCGTGATGGATCTTCGGTCACCTGCTCCCTGTACGGTGCTTCGGTCACCTCGCAGGCAAGCCTGATTGGTCTCGTCGCTAATGGTGAGAAGCTTGTGAACGAGCTGCAGCCCGAGTACCTCAAGGGCGCCAACAAGAACTATCGTGCCCTGCGCGGCGAGGTAGACAACCTGACGAAGTACCTGCAGAGCGATGAAGGCAAGAAAGCCATTCGAGATCACCAGCAGAACGGTGACGTCACGGAATCGCTCAAGTCTAGCCGCCGGTCGGTAGATGAGCTCAAGAAAACCTCGGATGAGCTCACCAAGGCGCTCAACAGCCTGCACAGTAAGGCCGTGGCGGCGCGCAACGACGTGAGCGGAAACTCAAACTCTATAGACCAGCAGAACGAAGATATCGCTAACGAACTCTGCAAGCTTTCGGTAGAAAACGGCGGCAAGCTATCGCAAGAGGAAGTAGACCGCCTGCGCTCCTACCTGACTTCTACGCCTTGCGGTGAGACCCCGAGAACCCCGCAGCGCGATCAGAATAACCAGAACCAAGGCGATCAGAACACCCCGAACAATAACCAAAACGGGAACAACGGTAACCAGAACGATCAGAACCAGGGTAATCAGGATAATAACCAGAACACCCCCAATAACAACCAGAATGGTCAGAACGATCAGAATGGTCAGGGCGGTGCGCAGGTAACCCCGCAGAACGACCCGACTGAGAACGGTCAGAACGGCCAAAACGATCAGAACGGTCAGAACCAGAACACCCCGAACAATAACCAAAACGGGAACAACGCTAACCAGGGCGGCACCCCCGTAGTTCCGGCAGCACACCGATTTGCTGCCGACAAGCTCCAGGCACCCGAAGGTTACGGGCAGGCTATGGATGAGCGCCTGAACAACCAGGCACGCGCTTGGGACGAGGTTATCAAGGAAACCGACCTGCAGAACCCGACCACCCCTCTGGCGCAGAACGCCAAGGGATTCTCCGACCAGGTGAACTCCCTGGACTCCGCGCTCAGCTCGGTTGAGAAGGCGTATGCGGGCGAAGGTGACGACCAGAACCGTGATCGCGATGATCGTCAGAACGATCCGAACTCCCTGGATGAAAAGCTCAAGGCGCTGACTAGCGCATCCGACGAACTGGGTAAGAACCTGGATGAACTTTCCAGCCAGCACTCCGAACTTTCGGAAGCTCTCAAGAATGCATTCAAGGACTCTGCTGACGAAACCAGCAAGAACATCAACAACCTGATTTCGCAGGAGATCCGCCAGGTATCGGCTCAGGGTTCGGCAGGTGCCGATTCCATTCAGAATTCCTTCACCAGCTCGATCTACGGTCTGGCGGAAGCTTCGAATGTAATCGTGCGCGATGCTGGTAACTCTCTGGAGGCGCAGCGCCGTGACATTGCCGGTAAGGTTGAGAACCTCAAGGCATCCTTGGATGGGGTCACCCAGAGCTCCCTGGAGCAGCTGGATGCGCGCACCGGAAACGCCAGCCGCGACCTGGCGGGTGCATCCGTGCTTCTTGCCGACGACCTCAACAAGGTTATCCTCGATTTGGGCGATAGCCGAGTCGATGGTTCGGGTCTGCTGGGTGCGTTGAAGACGAACGCCGCGAAAGCTGGTGCCGCCGACTTCCAGCTGGCCCTTGCCTCGCAGAACGCGCAGGGTTACACCAGCGTTCGTGCCGAGGATATTGCGGCCGTGCAGCTGCGGCAGGCACAGTTCAAGGCATCCTTGGAAAAGCTCAAGTCACTGCCCTCCTTCCACCTGCCTGACGGTGGTAAGGCCGAAGTGAAGGTGGTTTATACCTTCCATATTGGGGACATGTAGCGTGACCCCAGAGCCTCAGCTTGAGGAAGAACAAACCTCCCGAAGGGTACCCCTGACCATCATTGGCTGGGGTGCCCTTCTGGGGGTCTTGTTGTTGGTTATCGTGGTGGCAGCTCATCTGCTGCGACCGGATATTCGACCCCTGCGCGCACCCGGCGATACCGAGGCGATAGCCCCCGTTGTTCCGCAGGAAATTACGCTGCCGAACAACAATAATCGCGACGCCAAGATCGGGATTATTATGACCTACGGCGAGGATGCGGAAGGTTCCGAATGGGTGCTCCCTGCCCAGGGTGCTGCGGTGGCTGCGCACCGTCTGGATCTTGGCAAAACCCCCGTTCAGCTGACGGTCGCTAACGATAAGGGAACCTCTGAAGGGGCTCGTGATGCCGTCGAAAAACTCAAATCTGAGGGCGTTCAGGGGATTATTATTTCTTCCTCGGGTGAGCATATTAAGGGTGCGACGAACGCGGCTCGTGAGAGCAGCATCCCGGTAATTGAGGTCTACGACAGCGTAGATACCGGGCGCGGAGTCTGGAGCCTGGCCCCCACCCCCGAGCAGCTTTCGCAGGCGTATGTGCAGGCTTCGCAGCCGAGTACCCAGAGCATCGTGATAGCTCCCAAGGATACTGAGGTGAAGATTCCGCAGGTTGCCGCCAAGCATGCGTACGACCGCGATACCGATGTGCGTGAGCTGGCGCAAGACGTCAAGAAAGAGTCCCAGAGCTACGGGACTTCGGCGAATATCTTCGTTTCGGGCTCGGCAATTCGCCAGGCCAAAATAGTCAAAGAGCTGCAATACGCCGGGGTGACGACTCAGATTCTTTTGAGCCCGCAAGCCGTATCGCCCATTTTCGCGCGAACCCTTGTGGCTGAGGGTGGCACGGTCTCGGCAAACCTGACGACCGTCGGGTACAACATGTCAGACTCTTTGGCTTTGCAGTCCGATGACCCCGGGCGGGGGCTCGCCGCCTTCCTCGAAGCGGTGCGTGTTATGGGTCAGGATTCATCCTATATGACCCTGCAGGATGACCAAGCCTTCAAATCCGCCGCCCCCTATGCGGATGCGCGCTCCCACAATGCGGTGCTGGCGTTTGCCTATGCGATCGATAAGGTGCACGAACGCAAGCCGGAGGCAGTCACTCGCGTGCTGGAAAGCATGAGGCTCGATGCCGCTCAGGCAATTGCGGGCGACGCACTCGATTTCACTCATGAAAACCCAACGACTGCGCCCGTGCAGACACTCCACGCCACGGAGCAGAGTCTGGGGCTGCGGCCCGAGCCGAGCAACGATCAGGAACCGCGCATCGTCTGGTTTGCAGAGCGTGGGACTCGAACGGAAACCTACAATGAATAGCAATTGACTAGTATATATTCTAAATAAAGAATATAAGATGCCGTCTTGTACAGGGCTGTGAGATCGTCAAAGGAACAGTATGCGAATCCAAATATCCCTCGAATCTTTTCAGAAAAGTATCGAACTCGATTCGTGGCAGGAGAACACCACGCTG
>ERZ773069.110-NODE-110-length-60148-cov-6.323116_pt1 | contig 60148 bp, 43 predicted proteins | sample MGYA00580619_ERZ773069 | MGnify/ENA primary metagenome ERZ773069 (study PRJEB29015, sample SAMEA2738007) | human oral metagenome | biome: human oral; feature: human-associated habitat; material: dental | place: China | collected 2108 ...
CTTGACGGGTTTTTCGGCGTGCTTCTTCTCGTATTGTACTCGCAAGGGACTGTAGGGTTCCTCGCGTATAGATAAAGTTAGAACGACCAATCTGTTTGGATGGTCTAAAGCAGCCGCCAAGCAACTCCTACAAAACTGTCGAACAACCCTGTTTCCCTCTTAAAATCACCACTAAACATGCAGATTTCAAAATCTCTATCAAAAGCGCTGTTTACTGGTGATTTGATTCACCACTAAACGCTCAAATTGACGAAAAACCACAAGTAAACATCGTTCTTATCGACTGTGGTCACCAGTAAACAACGAGTTTGAAGCAATCGTGAGAAGAACTTCGTTTACTGGTGAAATTGCGTTTTACAGAGTTGAGCCTATATGGTGATTTTCATGCTCATGTTCATGCTTGATTTCCGCATGGTTATGCGATTCGCCTTCGTGGACATCTTCTTCTGCGGGTCGGCAGCGTCTTTGTCAAAGGGACAATGCAGTAGATTCTCCCACCATTCATCATCCAAGATATCAGTATAGAAAGGTTGAGTAATCAACTCAACGCCGGGGCTAACCCCTGACACCAAAGCAGCAATCGTCCTAACATCGGCCTTGCTATCGGAAGAAAGCTTAGACATAACGACACTTCTTGCCGCGGAGAGCTGATCGTCAAAAATCTCGGGAAAATCATGGCGTTGTTGTTACCACGCCTGAACGTGAGCCGAAACGCCTACAGAACCGAAAGACTTGCGTCAATTGGCTCTGGCGCGGGTGCTAGTCGATGACCACAGCCGGCTTGATGAGGTCGAGCGGTTTGTTGCGCATACAGAACAGCGCTTCCTCAAGGTGCTTCCAACCGTGATAAAGGTGTGTGACCTCGGGATGGAGATGTGGCGGACGGGGTATGTCCGTGCGCCACAGGCTGACCAAGATTCGTATAACACATTCTATTTTCATATATGAGATACTTTTCATGCATGACGTAACGGCAAAAGGTAGGCGGTTTGCCGCCAACGATCATTTATTATTTTTACATGGACGAAAGATATTTGAGGAACGTATCAATATGCTTGAAGCTTTCATAAAAGACATGGGACTCACTCTGGACTGGCAGATACTGGTGGTGTATGTGCTGCTCTTCTCTCCGGCGCTTATCCCGGGTATTTTGTTTGTACACTCGTTTCGCAAGGAGCCAAGACAGTTTCGCAATGCTCTTTATCTGCTTGCAACCGTGTTGTGGCTCGTTTTGCTTTTACTTATGCGCTTTGGCCAGATGTGGACCGTCTATGTTGTCATTGTCCTCTTTGCGCTCTTCCCCGTGGTAACCTGCACGTTTTTGACTGTAAACAGCATCATCGTTATCCGGAACAATGGTTTCTCGCTTACGTCGCTTTTACCGATGGCTCTTGCGCTCTTTATCTTTCTGATGTACTGCACACCCATCTATGCAAGTCAGGATGGCTTATTTCTTGGGATTCTGCCGCTTTTCTTCTTCGAGGGCTTGTGGTTTTCCTTTACCTTTGTGGCACTGCTCTTTTATTCGTGGCTGTATCGAATCTTGCCCAGGCATCGTCGGTATGACTACATCATCATTCATGGTGCAGGTCTTGACGGCGAGAAGCCCACGCCGCTTTTGGCCGGACGCATTGATCGCGCTTTGGAGCTTTGGAAACGGCAGGATTGCTGCGGTAAGTTTGTGGCTTCAGGCGGCCAGGGCGATGACGAGGTGGTAACCGAGGCTCAGGCCATGCGTGATTATCTGGTGGAACATGGCGTTTCTCAGGAAGTTATCCTTATGGAAGACCGTTCAAGGACGACGTGGGAAAATCTCAAATACTCGCAGATGCTTATGAACGCCGACGCGCAGTATCAAGACTATACGGCAGCGATGGTTACCAGCGACTTTCACGTGTTTCGTTGCGCCGAGTATGCGCATAACCTGGGTCTTAAGGCCGACGGCGTGGGTTCGCATACGGGTGGATGGTACTGGCCGACGGCGTTTATCAGAGAGTTTGCAGCCATTACCAAGGCTCATTTCTGGCCTTATGCCGTTATTGCGGCGCTGTGGTTCATACCGATTTTCTTTCAGCTCGTAAGCTGCGCTTGAGGCGTGTGGCCGGAGCAATTGACATGGGGTCGGTTTGCTCAGGCCGCTATTTGGAGCTGATTGGCGCGGAGTCCGGTTTGCGTAAGCCCTTAATTTTTAAGCGAATTCAAGGGCGCCGGGAATCGACCGCCACGGTGGGCAAGGGTTGAGCCGGCAAAACGATTGACAGGCATTACCGGAGCCGAGCCAAAGAGACCGCCAAATTCCAGCATATCGCCCTCCGTATAGCCGATGGCAGGGATGACTCGAACGGCCGTGGTTTTGGTATTGATTACGCCGATGGCCATTTCGTCTGCGATAATGCCGGCAATGGTTTCTACGGAGACATCGCCGGGGATGGCAATCATATCGAGACCCACCGAACACACGGAGGTCATGGCTTCAAGTTTTTCCAGGGAAAGGGCACCGTCTTGAGCGGCGCGGATCATGCCGGCATCTTCGGAGACGGGGATAAATGCTCCCGAAAGACCGCCGACGCTGGATGACGCCATGACGCCACCCTTTTTCACGGCATCATTGAGAAGGGCAAGGGCGCAGGTAGTTCCCGGTCCTCCGCACTCACCAACACCGATGAGCTCAAGGATGCGGGCAACGGAATCGCCGGCCGCCGGGGTGGGGGCAAGGCTGAGATCCACGATGCCCTTCTCGACACCAAGACGACGGGAAGCTTCCCGACTCATGAGCTCGCCTACGCGGGTGATTTTGAATGCGGTGGCTTTGATCTTCTCGGCAACGTCCATAAGATCGGCGCCTGCGGGCAGCTCTTCAAGGGCTGCGGCCATGACGCCGGGGCCGGAAACGCCCACGTTGATGACGGCATCCGCTTCACCGCCACCGTGAACGGCTCCTGCCATGAACGGCGAATCCTCAACCATGTTGGCAAAAACCACCAGCTTGGCAGCGCCATAGCACTGAATGTCGGTGGTGCGGCGTGCTGCTTCAAGCACCGTCTGCGCCATAAGCAGTACGGCATCCATATTGATGCCGGCACGCGTGGAAGCAACGTTGACAGAAGAGCATACGCGTGTCGTGGTGGCAAGTGCTTCAGGAATGGACGCAATGAGGCGGCGGTCCGTAGCTCCCATACCCTTATGCACGAGGGCAGAAAAGCCGCCGAGAAAATCAATGCCGAGCGCTTCAGCGGCGCGGTCAAGTGCGTGAGCCAGCGGCGACAGGTCTGTCGCATTCGTGCAGGCGGCAATTTGTGCAATCGGCGTGACCGAGACGCGCTTGTTGGCAATGGGGATTCCGTATTCGCGCTCAAGGTCGCAGGCAACTTTCACCAGATGTTCCGCTTGACGCACAATACGCTCGTAGACCTTCTCGCACATGCGGTCCAAATCATCGTCCGCGCACGAATTGAGCGATATCCCCATGGTAATTGTGCGGAGATCGAGATTCTGCTCGCTGACCATTGCGAGTGTTTCGGCAACTTCTTGCGGCGTAATGTTCATGCGGATCCTCTACGTGTTGGCTTCATGGTGGCTAAAAATCTATCTCATTATATAGTGGCAGTGTCGAGAAGTACTCTTGCGCCAAGAAAAGCGTAATGGTGCTGAGCCACACAAGAATGGAAATCCATGTCTGAGAAGGTAACGCTTAAATCAATTGCACGTGAAGTTGGCCTTTCGCCTGCAATGGTTTCTCTGGTGTTGAACGGCAGACCGGCTCGTGTTACCGAGGAAAATCGTCGGCGCATTTTGGAGGTTACCCGACGCGAGCATTACATTCCCAACCAGATAGCGCGTAGCCTGGTGACGCAACGCTCAAAAACGCTGGGGCTCATTGTTCCAAACATTGAGTCGAGGTTCTTCTCGTCTTTGGCGCGAAATCTTGAGCTTAGATGCAGAAAGCGTGGATATGCGCTGTTTATTACCAATTCGGATGACAATGCCACCAATGATTCCGAACTTGTGGGACTGTTGGCAAACCGTGGAGTTGACGGGCTTTTTGTCATTTCTTCGGGAGGGCGAGACGCACAAAACCTGACGGCAAACCTATCACAGCTAACCATTCCGTTCGTAATGGTTGACCGCACCATAGACGATCTTGTTTGTGACAAGGTGTATTTCAACAATAAGCTGGGCGGTTATCGGGCAACCCAGTATCTGCTTGACCATGGGCATACGCGTATTGCGTGTATGGTTAATACCAAGTCCGCAACCGGAGCGCGCCGTCTCGCCGGGTACAAACAAGCACTTGCCGAGAAGAACATTGAGCCGGATCCCAATCTTGTGCTTGATACTGACTACTACATCCCTGATGCGTATCTTGCCGCTCAAAAGCTGGTCCGTCTGAATGCCACCGCAGTGTTTGCCGGTTCCGACAACATTGCCTTGGGGCTGCTTCGCTATCTTTATGAGCACGGACTTCATGTCCCGCAAGATTATTCGGTCGTCGGGTATGATAACAGTGCTGCGGACGCTCTTTTTGAACCCGCATTAACATCAATTGAGCAAAATGTTGAAGAGTTGGCAGAGGCTGCTCTTAACCTGCTATTTTCCAAAATAACCGAGGGCACCCAGCAAGAGAGACCTCTCTGTGCCCATAAAATAGTGTTGGAACCCCAACTCATTGTGAAGAACAGCGTTTGCAGAATTGATGGGTAATATTTTTTGTTATAATTCCAGCTTGTGTGTATAAACCAGTACCTAAAAAGAATACAAAGGATAGTTACATGCTTGAGCAACTCGCAAAGCTTTTCTCTCTTATTGTTCAGCCGGCGTATGATCTTACCGGTAGTTGGTGGGCAGCAATTTTTCTTTTTACCCTTGCAACTAAAGTTATTCTTATGCCGCTTGCTCTCTGGACGCAGCAAAATTCCATTGTCATGGTAAAAATCATGCCCGAGATGTTTCGCCTCAAAACGCGTTATTTCGGTGACCGTGAAACCATTGAAGAGCGTCAGAACGAACTTAACAAGAAGGCGGGCTATCACCCGCTTTTAAGTCTTATTCCTCTCGCAATCCAAGTGATAATTCTTTTCGGTCTTGTCGACGTCATTCATGGCATCACCGATTCGGGCGCACCCGGCACGGAATTTCTCGGCATGACCCCCATTATCGATGGCGGAATTACGTGGATCATGCCCCTTGCCGCCGCGCTTTCGTCCGTGGCGCTCGGTCTTGCGTCCAACAAGATAAACCCGCTTCAGCGTGAGCAGAGTCGCGCCGAGAAGAACACAACCAACGGCCTCTCTATTGCGATGTCACTTGTGCTGGCAATATATGTGGTATGCGGTATGGCGTTTTACTGGGTCTGCTCGAATCTGCTTTCCATCCTTGTACAGGTTGTTTGCAATATCATTATCGATCCGCACAAACAGGTTGATTACGAGGCGCTCAATGAGACTCGTGGGGAATACGAGGCAATGGAGACGGCCACCAAGTCAACAAAGAAGTGGTTCCAGCGCGATCCGTATGCCGCCCGCGAGAAAAGCGACTATGCTCGATTCTTCAACACAATCGGCAAGCACCTTGTGTTCTATTCTGAGTCGAGCGGATTTTATAAGTACTTTCAGGGCGCCATTGAATGGCTTCTGTCTCACTCCGATGTTCATATTCACTATGTAACGTCTGACCCCAATGATCAGGTTTTTGAGCTCTCAAAAAAAGAGCCCCGGTTGATTCCGTATTATTTGGGCCAGCGCCGACTAATTACGCTTTTTATGAAAATGGATGCCGATGTTGTGGTGACTACGCTTGGCGATCTTGAGAGCTCCTACATGAAGCGCTCATACGTAAAAAAGGATGCCGAGTATATCTATATGCCCCACCACATGACATCGATGACGGTAACCTCAACGCGTAATGAATATACGTATTACGATGATGTTCTTTGCGTTGGTCCTCATCAGCAACATGACCTTGAGCTTCTTGAGAAGTACTATGACACCAAAGAAAAGAACAAGCCTGCCATTGGATATGACTTGCTTGATCGCTCTATTGCAAATTATGAAAAGCAAGGTCTTGGGCAGCATGAGTCAGGAGAGAAACCCCTCATTGTTATTGGACCTTCGTGGCAATTTGGCAATATCTTAGACAGCTGTATCGATGATCTGCTCAAAGAACTTATGGGCCATGGCTGGCGTATCGTAGTTCGTCCACATCCTGAATACGTTAAGCGTTATAAGCCTCGTATGGATGAAATCATTGCTCGCTATGCCGATGCGGATTCCTCGGAGCTTACGTTTGAAACTGACTTTAGTTCAAATACTTCGGTGCTTTCAGCGAGCTTGCTTATCACCGACTGGTCAAGCGTTGCAGAGGAATTCTCGTTTACCACGCTGAGACCTTCGGTTTTCATTGATACGGAGATGAAAGAAAACAACCCTGACTGGTCAAAGATTCACTCTGACCCCTGTGATATTACACTGAGAAATGAAATCGGACGTAGTTTTGACCCTCAAAAAATGGATGGTCTGGCAAAAGCGGTTGAGGAAATGTTTGATAATCCGCTCGCATGGTCTGATCGAATCAAGGAGATCCGTGACAACATGATCTTTAATTTGGGTCATGGTGGTGAGGCTGCCGGTACATACATTCTTGATCGTGTGTTGGCGCATCAAGAGAAGCGCGCTCAAGATAGCGATGATGCAGACACAAAAACGGAAGACTAAACATGGTAGATATACATTTGACAGTAAGTAAAGCGCTGAGTGTTAAGCAAAAATGTGCCGTATGTATACATGATGCGTGCTACGCAGTGCTTCTCGCGATTGCATTTTTGTGCATCTTTGCAAGGCCTGCGTATGCGTATGTCGATCCATCAGTTATGACGTATACCATTCAGGCACTGGCAGCGGTTGCGGTGGCACTTTCAGCGGTATTGGGTGTGGCATTTAGACGCTCTCGAAAAGTACTTTTCCGGATATTCCATATTGACGAGAATGCTACAAAAATCGTTGAAGAACCAGTCCATAGAGTTGATGCAAAGGGAGTTGAAGCTGCCAATATCCATATGGACGAGGTCTTAACTGACGAACAGATTCGAATGCGTAACTATAAAGAAGGACGGCTGGGATTTCGTGGTCGCTTCTTTACAGCACTTCTTGTGTGCGCATTTTCGGTGTATACCGTTTTTGTAGTAGCTCCGCTTGAACTTGTTGCCAACAATGCAAAGGATATTTCCTTTAGTTTGACTGATGTTTTTGGCCCCGTAATGATTGCCGGCCTTATTATGACGCTGGTAGCAGCTGTATTCCTAAGTGTATTGCGTGGCCGTGTATTTAATGTGGCAAGTGCGCTTGTGTTTGGACTTGGATTTTGTGCTTATGTGCAGGCACTTTTTATGAATAAAGATATGCCTCTTGCTGACGGACACGAAGTGTATTGGGGAGATTTCACACGTCAAATGATCGTATCTGGTTTTGTGTGGATAGTCATCCTAGGGGCAATTACGGCATTTAGCATTATTTGGGTACGTAAGACAAGAACCATCTTTTCGGCGGCAGCCATTGTGTTGATTGTGATACAGACCGTTGGTGTTGTGAGCTTATGGGGACCTGCAATTCAGAATTTTACGGATACTACTGCGGCAGAGACTGCAGGTATCCGCGCAACGCGGGAGGGACTATATAACGTTTCCTCAAAAAAGAATGTAGTTGTTTTTGTTTTGGACACCACTGATACACTTGAGGTTGAGCATCTTCGTGAGACAAATCCGGAAACCTTTGATGGGTTAACCGGCTTTACGTGGTATAGCGATACTGTCGGCAGTATGATTCCAACACGATATGGTGCAACATCGTTGTTGTATGGTCTTCGTCCTACTGATACAAATCGTCCCATTGAAGATTTTATTCAAAACTGGGCAAAAGACAGTACATTCCTCGATGATATTCGTTCGCTAGGATACTCATCCGGCATTTACTCAGATATGGTTGAGTACGATTGGTCTGCTGCATATACTCGAGATCGAACCCTTAATGTACATGAGCTTCGTGGACGAGGTGCCGATAATCAAATGGATACCCTTGGAGCGTTGCGTATTTTGTATAAAGCGGCTTTCTGTAGAGATTTACCCTGGGTATTCAAACCTCGATTTTGGTACTATTCCGAAGATCTTAATATGCGTATGCGCAAAAACGTGAATATGGATGATATTGATCTTTCTTCTCAGCCATATAAGGAGGACGATCTTAAGTATTACCACGAACTCAAGCATTATGGTTTAACCACACAAGAAGAAGTGCATGGAGAAAACGGAGATTTTCGCTTCATTCACCTCGTCGGCTCTCATCCTCCTTTTATCATTAACAAGAATGTTGAACCTGCAAAAAATGAGTCTGAGCAAACTGAAGACGAACAGACAATTGCCTCATTTAAGATTGTCGAGGAATACATTAAGGAACTTAAGCGTCTCGGTTTATACGAGAATACATCCATCATTATTACTGCAGATCATGGTCGTTGGTATTTGACATCGGAAGATATCAAAACTCCTTCGGCACCATGTATCTTCTATAAGCCTGCAGGACAAACGACTGAAGAGGCGTCGGCTCCTATGAAAGTTTCTAGCGCACCTGTCTGGCATTATGATATTTTGGCTCAGGTGCTTAAAGATATGGGTGCCGACAAGCAGATGCTCTCTAATTACACAACACCTCTTGATGAAGTAAAAGAGGGAGAGGAGCGTCCTCGGTACTACATTGAAACACTCTCTAATGGGAAGCAAGATACCGAACTAAGAGAGTTTGTTATTAACGGTGATGCAAAAGATATGAGCAATTGGAGCCTTACCGGTAAAGTGTGGCCCATACAAGAGTGGTGATTCCAATGGTTCAAGTAGAGAATAAAAAGGGTAATTTGCTTGGTTATATAATGCTTTTTACCCTTGATGTAACAAGTGTTGTACTTTTTGCATGTATTTTGACCATTGCAACTCCAACACCTGCTCTTGCGTATGTTGACCCGTCCGTTATGACCTATACCATTCAAGCGGTTGCAGGTGTTGCAGTTGCACTTTCAGCAGTGCTTGGCATAGCGTTTAGGCGTTCTCGTAAATATATTCTCAAGGTATTTCACATGGAAGAGAAACAGGATATTGAACCTCCTGTTTCTCGTATCGAAGCCTCTGAAAAGGCTTCCGTTGATGCGGAGTTCAAAGCTGTCTTAGACTCTAAAACAAAACGCTCAACAAACAAAGAAGATGACTATCGACCTCAGTGGATGCAGCGTATCCTTCCAGCCTTCTCGGTTGCACTTTTTATGGTGTTTACCTATATGATTGTGGCTCCGTTTGAGCTTATTTCCGGAAATGAGGCGAGCCTTGTTTTTGGACTCACATCCACGTGGCGTATTTTTGTGTTACCTGCAGTCTTAGCAACAATTGTACTTGCAGGAGTTATAAGTGTTTTTCGAGGCCGGCTTTTTAACGCTGTGCTTATGCTTGTGTTTGGCTTTGCCTTCGCTTCGTATGTTCAGGTTCTTGTGCTTAACGGAACCCTTCCGAGTTCTGATGGCGGTACCGTTAATTGGACTCAGTATGCTTCTTGGGCTTGTGGGACTACTGCCATTTGGGTTGTTATTGTTGTGTTGCCTCTTATTTTTAGTCACAGAAGCAAAATACTGGCTCGACGCATTGTAACTGGCATCTCGTTAGCTCTTGTGCTCGTTCAAGCAGTCGGTGTGGGAAGTCTCTTTGTAAATCATATTCCGGGCACAACAACGTCAAATGAAACGCCTCAATATACGTTGACAGAAAAGGGCTTATTCACTGTTTCTCCTAAGAAGAACGTAGTTATTTTCGTCTTAGATATGTATGACGAAACCATGGATCTCCGTCCGGCGGTAGAAAAGAATCCGGAGCTTTTACATGAAATGACGGGCTTTACGTGGTTCCATAACACTTCGGCCGTCATTACTCCTACCAGAGACGCAATTCCCTCGATGCTTACTGGCTATCAGCCACAGCATGACGATACATATGGAACTCTCAATCAAAATCGTTTTGCTCAAGGTACTTACCTTCCAGATTTTAAGAATGCAGGGTACCACGTTGGCGTATACAGTGAAGGTGTTTCTCCAAATGAGGAGTATGTCTATAACAATGCCTATAATGCAAGTAAAGAAGCGAATAGCTTGGAAGAAGGAAATTCTTCTTTAAATGATGCGGGAACCCTGTGTGCAATGTATAAAACTGCACTATTTCGAGATTTACCTTGGGTTTTTAAGCCCTTCTTCTGGTTTTATACGGATGACATCAATGCTGCAATGGTTCATCAGGACGATGGTACTACCAATGCAGCAGATTCAGTGCCATATTCCACAAACGATCCACTGTTTGCTCGCAAGCTGCGTGATAGAGGTCTAACGGCAACTGATGATGCGTCGACGGGTTCGGTTCGTTTTATCCATCTTATGGGTCCACATTATCCGTATACCATGGATGAGAACGAACAGCGTGTTGGTAGTTCGACCCGTGAACAACAGGCCGTTGGTTCAATGAATATCGTGAGCGATTACATCAGAGAACTTAAACGGCTCGGGCTATACGAAAAGACAACAATTGTTATTACCTCAGACCATGGTTACTTTGCGTCTTCAGAGCCTCTTTCACTTTTGAAGACAGCAGCCACGCCAATTCTTTTGGTAAAACCTGCACAAACGGCCGAGCAGGCTGCTCAACCACTGAAAGAATCGGATCAACCGGTAAGTAATGCAGATATTTTCCCGACTGCTTTGGCATCTGAAGGTCTCTCTCCTACATATCAAGGAGTTGGCACCAATGCCCTGGCTTTGAATGACTATAATCGCGTCCGGTATTTCGATGCACTCAGCAAGGACTCTCAGGGCGTGGAGCACGGCGTTGTTGAGTATAAAATTGTTGGAGATGCTGCAGATATTAGTAACTGGGAGCCTACGGGATGGGTTTTCCATTATCCGGAAGGCGTTTGGCGACAAGACGGCTTGACGTATTAACAATCAGGCTTGCTTGAGGTTTCTGCAGTAAGCCAGCTTGGTAGGCCGGCCGAGAAGATGCGTGCAAGCGCATAGGTCTCGGGGACACTCAACAGTGCAACAGCAACATACGGCTCTTGGTCTGATTGAGGTGTTGCAAATACCAAAACCCTTTCATCTGTATTGTCAGCGGCGCGAGCGCGCACTTTCTGTACGGGAAGTGCGCGGTAGATAACGTTGAGCGAGGGATTGTACAGCTCAACCATAATGCGGTACCCTGCGATACCTGCCGTCCGTGCGCCCTCGAAGAGAGCGTTTACATCCAGGTTCTTTTCGCGAATGACGGTCTCAAAGAAGGACGAAGATGTCCATGGGCGCTTGGGATCAAAACAGATGGTTTCAGATGCCGGAGTATGCCTGACTGGTAGATAAAAATCTTCAGACGTGTTTGTAAGCTGCTGGTGGGCTTTGCGGTATGCGTATGCAGTGGCAATGGTTGCTTGCTGTAGAGGTAGAGACTGTGATGCAAAATCGTCAGTCTCAAGTGCAATATGGCTTGAAACTTCCTGTGCAAGCAATTTCCAATCAGCAACAGGTCGTTCGCTTGTAAGAAGGCGCAGAGGATTAAGCGCCAGATGCCCCTTTTGGGAAGGAAGCTTTTCCCATGGGGAAATTCCTGCACGAGGAAGTCCTCTGAACGGATCAACGGTAAGGGTTGCAAGATCGGAGGGGGAGACGTTGATGGCTGCCAGTTTCCAAGGTCGTTGAGCCCGTGGAGTTCGTTTGAGCGTTGCAGTTATTGGGTTCGATTGGCGAGGAAGCTTATAGCGCATGGGAAAGGCAATGTTTCCTTCCGCAACGCTTATGTTGTGCGATGTGCTTGCGAGAAGAAAGTCCTCTGTCAGCAGCTGAAAAACATTGGCGTTCATGGGCGTTATTTGATACAAGATGCCCATAAGGTCATTGTCTATGTGAACTTCATTCTCGAAGTCTTTAGGAAGACAGTCGGAAGCAATACTGGTTGCGGTATTTGACACCGATTTGGGATTTGTTTGGAGCTGCGCGTCAGAGTCAGAAGGGTCGTAGGTAATCGTAAGAGATATTGAAGGCTCACATGGAGCAACTTCAAGATGCGACTGCTCTGGCACACGCTCTTCTTCCGGGGCTGATTTGGATTCTTGAGTGTGATGGAGCTCAGGTTTATCTGAATCTGAAAAATCCGACGTTAATTGAGACTCTTGGGCAACAGCCTCTTTTACTGCATCGATGAGTTCAGAGATGAACATGTCTCCGCTCTTTTGGTCGTCGGCGTCTTGTGTTCCAACTTGAGCCCTAACGTCATCGGTTTTGACGTTCTCAACTGCTACATCTTCGGTTTTGAGGCTCTCGGTTTTTAGAGAATCCTTTGGTTCTTGAGAGTCCGCAGCTTGTATGAGGTGCTTTGGCTTTACGGGCACTATGTGTTTAGCTCCACGCTTATGCTTCCAAGGCTTACTGCTTGAAGATGCCTTGTCGCCTTTATCGCTCTTCGCAGGAGCTGATAAAGCCTGTTCAAAGGAGGTATTTTCAAGGACCGTGACAAAAACAACGCCCTTTTTAAATACAGTGACTTTTGTGAAGTGGGGAAGTGCTTCTACAAGCTCGCGTGCGCTTTCCGCTCCAAAATCGGCGGGTGCAAGGCCATCGGCCTCCAATACCTCATTAACGCGGATAAGCGCAGTTTGACGGTTAATCCCGAGCTGTTCTTTTAAAAGTACATAGAGATACAGCTCGTGTGCTGGCGGTATTGTATGCATAGCGTTTCTATCCTCGTGCAATCTGTACGGTTTGCTAACTTCTGTTATTTACTTTTATAGTACCCACATTGGATACCGTTGCCCCGCAAAATTTGCCCGCAGGCTGAAAAACCAAAGTTTTTGCAGTTTAGGATTGATACTATGAAAAAGTCAGGTATATGTTTTTTGGAACGTTTGAGGAGAGAGATGAAACTCAATGTAAAACGAACGGTCCTCATTGGTTTTGCGTTCTTTTCTATCTGTGCGTTCTGGCAGATGTACAACAGCGTTATACCGTTGATGCTCACCAATACCCTGCACCTTGACGAGACCATCTCGGGCGCTCTTATGGCTCTCGATAATGTACTTGCCCTCTTTTTGCTGCCGTTTTTCGGAGCCCTTTCTGACAAATGTATGCACCCATGGGGCAAACGTATGCCGTTTTTGGTCTTTGGTACCGTGGTGGCTGTTGGCACGATGGTATTTCTACCTATTATTGATAACTCAGCAGCGGAACAGTTGCATCCCTGGAAAATATATGTCTTTGTCGGTGTCCTCTTGGTGGTACTTGTCGCTATGGGAACATATCGAAGTCCTGCGGTGGCACTCATGCCCGATCTTACGCCCAAGCCCCTGCGCTCAAAAGGAAATGCCATTATCAACCTTATGGGAGCTTGTGGCGGCATTGTGTATTTGCTGATTACATCGGTTCTTTACAGCAAAAACCGTGTAGGAGGGCTTGCACACGTCAATTACTTACCGCTTTTTCTTGTTGTTGGCACCATTATGTTGGTATCGGTGGCAATTGTTTTCATCACCATTAAGGAACCCAAGCTTGAGCAAGAGTTTCGTGCCTATGAGGAAAATCATCCGGAAGACAATCTTTCCGAAACCGATGCTTCCGGTCGAGAAGTGCTTCCTGCCCCGGTAAAGCGCTCTCTCATTTTCCTGTTGCTCTCAATCGCCTTTTGGTTCTTGGGATATAACGCTATGGAGACATGGTTCACTACGTATGCACAGGCAGAGTGGGGGATGAGCCTCGGGGAAGCGTCGCAGTGTCTTATTGTCTGCACCGTAGGAGCCATTCTCTCCTATATTCCTTCCGGCCAAGTGGCGGGAAGGATTGGACGCAAGAAAACAATTCTTATTGGTATTTTGCTTTTGGGCGGTGGATTTGCCCTCTTTGTGGTGTGGACTCTCATGGGGTTGGGCTTCTCGCCGGCGCTTTACGTGGTGATGATAGTTCTTGGTATAGGTTGGGCGTTTATTAACGTCAACTCGCTTCCCATGGTTGTTGAGATGTGCAAAGGATCTGATGTTGGTAAGTTTACCGGCTACTATTACACGTTCTCAATGGCATCACAGACGGTAACGCCAATCGTGGCAGGATGGCTTATGGGACATGTTTCGTATGAGGCGCTGTTTATATATTCTACGGTTGCGGTAGGGGTAAGCTTTATTACAATGCAATTTGTGCATCATGGAGACAGCCATACTATTGCTAAGCATGGACTTGAAGCATTTGACGAGTAGGGCATTTGCCGGCTCGCATTGGCAGGAGGAAGACGATGGGTAATTTTATTAAACGAGCTGCTGTTAATATTGTTGGCCTGACGATTGGTCGATACGCTGCAAAAACGGCGCTTGCATCACCTGCCGCGCGCAAGATACTCACGAGTGCCATATCAAAGTCTGCACATGCCGTGGGTGGTATGGTGCATAAACAAGTTTCGAAACACTTTCCAACACCTGTCAAACTTTCGCTTCCCGGTGCTGACGATGTTCGCCATTCAGTGGCGCGCGCACAATCCTTACTTGCAGATGCTCAGGTGGCTATGACCCACATTAAACCGCAGATAAATGTATCAAAAGGTAACCGTTCACCGGAGCTTGATGGCGAGCTTGCAAATACGTTTGTGAGCGAGAATGTATCTATAGAGAAGCAAGATTCAGAGATTTCACACTCAAAGGCACACCCCGTTTTGAAGGGTGCGGCGGTTGCGGCTGGCGTAACAGCGGGGGTCGCTGCCGGTGTTGCCGTGCTTGCTGCATTTGCCGTTGCTCCGCGTATTAAGGGAACCAAAGCACTACAGGCACACTGGGATGAATTTAAAAAATACCGCTATGCGCATCGTGGTTTACATGATATTGAGCGGGGGATTCCCGAAAATTCTCTTGCTGCATTTCGGCGTGCCGTTGAACATGGTTTTGGATCAGAGCTGGATGTCCATCTGACAGCCGATGGTCATTTAGTCGTTATTCATGATTCAGACTTGAGTCGTCTTTGTGGCGTAAATGACATTGTTGAGAATTGCACTCTTGACCAGCTGAAAGCATATCGTTTGCTTAATACGGAAGAAGGTATTCCTACATTTGATGAGGTTTTATCTTGCTACGACTGGAATGGGGAAGATCAACTGCCTGCACCTTTAATTGTTGAGGTAAAAACGCGTGGCGGAAATGCTGAGGAAGTAACCAAACAAGTTATGCGAGTTCTTGACGAGCATTCTGTTCGCGCTGCAGTTGAAAGTTTTGATCCGATGGTGCTTCGGTGGCTTCGCATACACCGTCCGGAGGTACTTCGTGGGCAGCTTGCAGAGAACTTCTTTAACGATAACCAGGTATCCGATTTGTCAATGCCCAAGAAAGCTGCTGCCACGGCACTTCTCGGGAATTCTTTGGGAAGACCGGATTTTATTGCCTACAGATTTGAAGATCGGAAGAACCTCTTTGTGGATGCAACGTGTCATAAGATGAAAGCACATCTCGTAACGTGGACTATCAGAAGCGAAAGAGACCTTCTCGCATCTGAGGCCGAAGGTGCTCCGGGAATTTTTGAAGGTTTTATTCCTACTGCGCGGTCGTTGGTGAATCTCTAAAGACGTATGTGAATTGTTTGTTGATGAAAAGAATTCAGATACGGTTGACGTGCAACCCACTTATTAAGCTCCTAATTTCGTAGTGGAAACAACGTAAGTACTACTTGGTAAACAGTATAAGTATTTGCTGATGCCGGGAAAACCATTAAAAGGTTGATTGTGGATTATGGACAGCTTTGCTTTGTTGAGAGCAGAGGTATATATACGCAAGTCTCTCAGACACATTTGTTCAAAAAGCTGCCAAATAAAAATGGGGAAAATATTGAAAGAAAATGGGGAAAATATCGGAGAGATATGAAGGATATTTGAAAGGATATTCAATGAACTACGAGTCACGAGATCAAATAGAAGAGAAGTATCGGTGGGATCTTTCCTCCATGTATGAGAGCGATGAGGCCTTTGAGCAGGCGCTTGTTGACATCCAAACCTATCCGGAACAGCTTGCTGCATATCGTGGAAAAATTTCGCGGTCCGCATCAGAGTTACTTGCGTATCTTAGGCTGGAAGACCATGTTACGCTTGAGTTTGAAAAGGCATGGAACTATGCAGAACGTCGCTCCGACGAAGATACACGCGTATCAAAATACCAAGCGTATACTGCGCGTTGTATGAGTTTGTATACACAGCTTGAAGAGGCGGGGTCTTGGTTCAATGCCGAGCTGCTCTCTATTTCTGCGGATACCATCGTGGGCTTTTATTCAGATGAGCCCGCGCTTGAGCACTATCGTCGTAAACTTGAGCAGATTTTGCACATGCGCTCCCATACGCTTTCTGCAGCTGAAGAAGCACTTCTCGCCCGTGCTAATGATGCCGCATCTCAACCCGCCAACGTGTATTCCATGTTTGAAGATGCGGACCTTACCTTTGATGATGCAACGGACGAGAAAGGCCAAAAGCACAAACTGACAAGTGGCTCATACATTCCAATGCTTATGGGACATGATCGCGTCCTGCGTGAATCTGCGTTTAAGCAGCTGTATGGTCGCTACAATCAGTTCCGCAATACTTCTGCGGCAATGCTCACAAGTCAAATTAAGCAGCTTAAGTTCTTTGCTGATTCCCGCAAGTACGAAAGCTCTCTTGCGTACAGCCTTGATAAGAACGAGGTCCCCGTTGAGGTTTACGATAATCTGATCGAAGCCGTTCACAACAATCTTCCTGCCTTCTATAAGTATATGGATTTGCGCAAGCAAAAGTTGGGCCTTGATGAGCTCCACTATTGGGACATCTACGCGCCGCTTGTTGCTGATGTTGACATGAAGTTTACCTACGAGGAAGCCTGCGACCTTATCGTTAAGGCGCTTGAACCAATGGGCGAGAAGTACCTTGAGCTGGTTAAAAAGGGACTTTCAGAGCGATGGGTTGATGTATACGAAACCTCCGGCAAGTGCTCTGGAGCCTATTCCGCCGGCGGTAAGGGCATGAACCCCGTGATTCTTATGAATTTCCAGGGCACGCTCGATGATGTGTTTACCCTCATTCATGAGATGGGACACTCAATACACACGTACCTCTCGTCCCATACGCAGGAAATTACGTACTCAAATTACGTGCTCTTTGTTGCCGAGGTTGCTTCTACCTGTAATGAAGCACTGCTCTCGCATTATCTCCTTGAGCACGAGAGCGATCCGGCGCGTCATGCGTATATCCTCAATCACTTCCTTGAGGGCTTCCGCGGGACTATATATCGTCAGTGTATGTTTGCTGAGTTTGAGCGTGATATTAACGATATGAATGGACGAGATGAAGCGTTGAATGCCGATGTGCTTTGCGAGCACTATGGCAAGCTTAACAAACTCTACTTCGGACCAAACATTGTGTCTGACGAGGAAATCAAGATTGAATGGGCTCGTATTCCTCATTTCTACTACGACTTCTATGTTTACCAGTATTCCATTGGTTTCTCGGCAGCCATTGCCCTGTCGCAGCGCATCCTTAAAGAGGGCGTGTCTGCGGTGGAAGACTATCTCAACTATCTTTCCGGTGGATGCTCAAAGCCTCCGATTGAGTTGCTTCGCGGTGCGGGTGTGGATATGGCAACGCCAGAGCCTGTGAACGAGGCGCTCGCGTACTTCTCGGAACTTGTTGACCAGCTTCAGACGGAGCTTTCATAACAATCGGGTAGAAGTGCATTGCTAAAGGTAGTATGCAAGAAGGACGTTGCACTTGGAGGCAGCGTCCTTCTTTCGTTAAAAGAATAAAGCAGCTATCGTTTTGAAATGACGTTGTAGCAAAATGTTGCCGGATGGCTGCGGGTTTGTGTGAACTCAAACATAATGCCATCAGAATTAAAGGAATGACTTTCTGTAACCGCAACGCAATTAAACGTTCCCAGGTCAAGATAGCTAAAATCCTCATCGGTGGCCAACTCTACGGTGATTTGTCGCTTGCTTTTGAGAATGCGCATACCGAGAGTCTCTTCAAGATACGAGAAGATGGAGTGTCTTGCGTCCTCCTTTGAAAGGCGTCCTACCGCGCTTTCAAGAAGGTAGTCATGGTCTATTTGGCGGGGAATACCGTTGAGACCGCGAATACGTACGATACGTATAAGGCTTTCACCTGCGGTAAAGCCGGTGTGATACGCAAGTGCATCGCTACAGACGATCGTCTCGAATTGTTTAACCTCGGTATAGGGAATAAGGCCGTTACGCTGCGCATATTCCTGGAAAGATTCAAGGCCCTCAAGAAATCCAAGAATGTCGTGAGTTTGCTTCTGCCAAATAACTCGGACACCCCGGCCGTGGATAGGTTGAAGATACGCCTCATCGGAAAGCATGGAGAGGGCGCGCCTGAGGGTGTTTCTGGAACATGTGTATGAAGCCGTCAGCTCTGTTTCAGGAGGCAAGAAGGATTGGTAACCATAAGTACCATCAAGAACCTTTGCTTTAAGATCTTGGTAGATATTTTCAAATCGAGCCTTCGGCATAGTGGCATATTCCTTTGAACAACGCAAAAAACACACAAAAGATAGATATTCACAGGTAGATGGCGATTTAATAGTGTTCTTTTTGTGTTGATAATACGTCAATACTGTGGAGATTCCAATTGATTAACCGTTCACCGACAATTTAATACCGTTTACCGATGATGTTGTTTAGACAACTTTTACAGAGTGGTCGTAAAAAAGATATACTTCTGTAAGTTACGTAAGTGCTGGCTGTTAGTTGTGGTAAAGATTGTCCTTGCAGTCATAACTTACAGATAATTCTGTGTGGGCTGTGCAGTCGGCGCAGTACGTTCCATGAGGAGGAACAGTATGTCCAATCTAAATCGTAAGCAGTTTGTCACTCTGAGCGCATCAGCTCTTTGCACCCTCGGCCTTGCGGGCTGTGGCGGCAATAAGGCTGATGATAAAAAGGAGGGTTCAGGTGACGGTGCAAAAGGCTCCGTTTACTTCCTGAACTTCAAGCCTGAGGCTGATAAAGAGTGGCAGGATCTTGCCAAGAAGTACACCGAAGAGACCAAGGTTCCCGTTAAGGTTGTTACCGCTGCTTCCGATACCTATGCACAGACATTCCAGTCTGAGATCAACAAGGAAGCTTCCGCTGCCCCTACACTTTTCCAGACCAACGGTCCTTCCGGCCTCATTGGTGTTAAGGATTACTGCATTGATCTTAAAGATGCCAAGATTTTGGGCGAGCTTACCAACGAAGCTCTGAAGCTTGAGCAGGACGGCGTTGTATACGGCGTTGACTATGTTGAGGAAGACTTCGGCATCATTTATAACAAGAAACTCCTTGAGAAGGCCGGCTACAAGGGTGAGGACATCAAGGACTTTGCATCTCTCAAGAAGATTGTTGAAGACATTCAAGCTCGCAAGGATGAGATCGGCGTAAAGGGTGCCTTCACCAGTGCCGGCCTTGATTCCAGCTCAGACTGGCGCTTTACCACACACCTTGCCAACCTTCCTCTGTACTATGAGTTCAAGGATACCGGCAAGCCAGACGCTGCAGAGATTAAGGGCACCTATCTGCCTAATTACAAGCAGATTTTTGACCTTTATATCAATAATTCCACCTGCGATCCTACTCAGCTTGCCGGAAAGACCGGCGATGACTCCGTTGCAGAGTTTGTTAACCAGGAAGCCGTCTTCTATCAGAATGGTACATGGGCCTACAACGATATTAAGAAGCTCGGCGATGACGCTTTGGGCATGATTCCTATCTACATTGGTGTCAAGGGTGAAGAAAAGCAGGGTATGTGCTCCGGTGGCGAGAACTACTGGTGCGTAAGCTCTAAGGCCGATGAGGATTCTCAGCAGGCAACACTTGACTTCATGTATTGGTGTGTGACCTCCGACACCGCTACCAAGGCAATTGCTGAGGAAATGGGTCTTACCATTCCATTTAAGAATGCTAAGCCAACCAGCAACGCTCTTGCTAATATCGCTGCTGATTATGCCAAGAAGGGCAATGAGCCTGTGGCTTGGGACTTCATCTACATTCCTTCTCAGGAGTGGAAGACCAACCTCTCCAGTGCGCTCAAGGGTTATGCGGCAGGTACCGAGGATTGGGATGCCGTCAAGACTGCGTTCGTTGATGGTTGGAAGACTGAAAAGGAAGCAAACGCTGAGTAAGGTTTGTTTTAGGTAGCTCGTAGCTGTAAGGGGCGAGAAGGGCAAAGCCTCTTCTTGCCCCTTTATTGCATGAGAAGGGAATTCTTCTATGGTTAAAATGTTGAAGCGCTGGTGGCCTCTTTTCTTGCTACCAACAGCGCTTTCCTTCTTATTTGGATTTGTTGTTCCGTTTATTCAAGGTCTGTATCTCTCGTTTTGTAAATTTATCAGCATCAGTGATGCAAAATTTATAGGTTTTTCCAATTATGCTGCAGCATTTGCAGATAAGCAGTTTGCAAACGCGTTTTGGTACACCGCACTTTTTGCGGTCGTATCGATGATACTTATTAACGTGTTTGCGCTTGCTATTGCACTTGCTCTGACACGCAAGCACCTAAAGGGTACAAATACATTCCGTACCGTATTCTTCATGCCAAACCTTATTGGCGGCATCGTGCTTGGCTACATTTGGAACATCCTTATTAACGGTGTACTCTCAAATGTTGGACAGCAACTCTTGGCACTGAATAGCACCGCAGGATTTTGGGGCATGATCATCTTGACGCTCTGGCAGCAGATCGGCTACATGATGATCATCTATATTGCCGGTCTTCAGTCTATTCCAAGCGATTATCTTGAGGCAGCTAAGGTTGATGGAGCCACTGCATGGCAGACTCTGTGGAAAGTAAAGATTCCTAACTTGATGCCAACCATTACCATTTGCTTGTTCTTGACTATTACCAACGGCTTTAAGCTCTTTGACCAGAACCTCGCACTTACGGCGGGCGAGCCCAAGCATACAACCGAGATGCTTGCCCTCAACATCTATAACACCTTCTATGCACGTCAGGGTGGCAAATGGATGGGCATTGGTCAAGCAAAGGCAGTCATCTTCTGCATCTTGGTCATTGCAATTGTTATGGTCCAGCTTAGAGCCACTCAGTCTAGGGAGGTGCAGCAATAATGAAACGAGAAACAACCGTCAACAAGATCATTTCGGTCTTCTTCACCGTTTTGTCTCTTGCGTGGATCTACCCCATGGTTATGATCCTTTTGAATTCCTTTAAGCAGGAAACCGCCATTACCACAACGTCGGCGTTTGAGCTGGTGACACCAGAAAATACTGCCGGTCTTGCAAACTATATCTCTGCGCTTGAGCGCCAGGGCTTTGCGGCGGCATTTGGATATTCTTTGGTTATTACCGTAACGTCTGTTGTTCTCATTTTGGTGTGCTGCTCCATGTGCGCATGGTATGTGGTACGCGTCAATAGCCGCATCTGCAAGGCGTTCTATTACCTGTTTGTCTTCTCAATGGTCGTTCCTTTCCAGATGCTTATGTTTACGCTTTCCAATATGGCAACAGTGCTGGGATTCAATACGCCATTTAATATCTGCTTTATTTATCTTGGATTTGGTGCCGGATTGGCGGTCTTCATGTTTGCGGGCTTTGTTAAGACCATCCCGCTTGAGATTGAGGAAGCTGCAACCATTGATGGCTGCAATCCTGTTCAGACCTTCTTCCACGTTGTTCTTCCTATTATGAAGCCCACCTATATCTCAGTTGGCATTCTTGAGACTATGTGGGTATGGAATGACTACCTTCTTCCGTATCTTGTACTTGATCGTACGAAATACAAGACGATTCCTATCTTGATTCAGTACTTCCGCGGTGGCTATGGTCGAGTAGAAATGGGACCCATGCTGGCGTGTATCATGATGGTCATTATCCCAATCGTTGTCTTGTACCTTATCTGCCAGCGCTACATCATTAACGGTGTCGTATCTGGTGCGGTAAAGGGTTAAGCATTTGCGAGAAGTACGTCCGGATGGGTACTTGGTTCTGACGCACTTCTCGCCACACGAAGGAATCCTGCATCCCAGTGGATGCTTTCAGAAAGGCAAGAATTATGGCTGAAATTGTTCTGAAGAATGTCAAAAAGATTTATCCGAATGAGAAACAAAAAAAGCACCTTTTTGGTAAGAAGCCGGTACAGCAGAAGAAGAGCAACCTTGAGGTTACCGACGAAGGCGTTATTGCCGTTCAGGACTTTAACCTTGATATTAAGGATCACGAGTTTGTGGTTCTCGTTGGACCTTCTGGCTGCGGCAAGTCTACCACGCTGCGTATGATTGCCGGTCTTGAGGACATCTCTTCCGGTGAGCTCTATATTGACGACAAGCTCATGAATGACGTTGCTCCTAAAGACCGCGATATCGCCATGGTCTTCCAGAGCTATGCCTTGTATCCGAATATGACCGTATACGAGAACATGGCGTTTACATTGAAGCTCAAGAAAGTTGATCCGGCTGTTATTGACGAGAAGGTTCGTGCAGCTGCGGAAACTCTTGGCATTACGGCGTATCTTGATCGTAAGCCAAAAGCACTTTCCGGTGGTCAGCGCCAGCGCGTTGCTATTGGTCGTGCCATCGTTCGTGATCCAAAGGTCTTCTTGATGGACGAGCCGCTGTCCAACTTGGACGCAAAGCTGCGCAATCAGATGCGCGCCGAGCTTATTAAGCTGCGTCAGAAGGTTGACGGTACGTTCATTTACGTTACACACGATCAGACAGAGGCTATGACACTGGGCGACCGTATTGTTATTATGCGTGATGGATACGTACAGCAAATTGGTACCCCACAGGATGTTTTCAATCGTCCTGCCAATCTCTTTGTTGCCGGCTTTATCGGTATGCCTCAGATGAACTTCTTTGACGCGCATCTTGTGCGTGTGGGCAATGAGTTCCATGTTGAGACCGAGCACATGTCCTTTGACCTCTCTCCTGAAACGGCAAATCTTTTGGCTGAGTCTTGGGTGGCTGCTCCTGCAACCGACGTTACGGTTGGTATCCGTCCCGAGCAGATTATTCTTACCGACAAAGACGAAACAACCGCATTCCAGGGCGTTATTGAGGTTACCGAGCTGATGGGCTCTACGGTTCATGTTCACGTAAGAACCGAAGACGGTAGCTTTGTTCTTATCGTGCCTGCAACCGAGATCGCAAAGCGTGATCTTGAGATCGGCAATGACATTTGGTTCAAGTTCGAAGATAATGCTGTGCATCTTTTTGATAAAGAGACCGAGAAGAACCTTATTAAGTACTAAAATAAATGCCGCTTTCTTGTGTATGCGCACGTGTGTGCATGACACAGGAGAGCGGTATTCTTATGATTTGAGAAAGAGGGGAACATATGGAACGAGCAAGCGGCGTACTTATGGCTGTTTCATCTCTTCCCAATGCGTATGGAATTGGCACCTTTGGCCAAGAGGCGTATCGGTTTGTCGATTTTCTCGCCCGTACAAAACAGCGCTATTGGCAGGTATTGCCACTGACAACTACCAGCTATGGTGATTCTCCCTACCAGTCGTTTTCGGCTGCTGCAGGCAATCCCTATTTCATTGATCTTGACGCGCTGAAAAAACTCGGATATCTGACAGAGCATGACTTTGACGATTTGAATTTTGGCTCTGATCCCGCCCGCGTTGATTACGGTGCGCTTTTTGTGAGCCATCGTCGCCTTTTGGAGCGAGCCTTTGTGAGGTTTGCGGCTAACACTCCGTCTGATTTCAAAGCGTTTTGTGCAAAACAAAAAGAGTGGCTTGAGCCGTATACAGAGTTTATGGCGCTCAAGGAGACATTTGGTCTGAGGGCATTTTGGGAATGGCCGCGCCAGTACCAGCGTCGTGGTCAGAAAAGCCAGGAATATGCGGCACGACTTCAAGATAAGTTGCTGTATCACAAGATGACGCAGTACTTCTTCTTCAAGCAGTGGGAGAAGCTCAAAGATTATGCCAATGACCATGGGATTCTTATCATCGGCGATCTCCCCATCTATGTATCACGGGATTCGGTTGAAATGTGGGCGCAACCGGAGCTCTTTAAAATTGATGAAGAGGGCAATCCCATAACCGTTGCCGGTACTCCTCCCGATCATTTTTCTTCAACCGGTCAGTATTGGGGGAACCCAATCTACAACTGGGAGAACATGAAGAAAAACCACTATGCGTGGTGGGCGTGGCGCATTCGGCTGAGTTTTGAGCTGTATGACGTGCTGCGCATTGATCATTTCCGTGGATTTGAAGCGTATTGGGAAGTTCCTTTTGGCGCTCCCGATGCACAGGGAGGCGCATGGACAAAAGGTCCCGATGTCGATCTCTTTAACGAGCTGAAGCGTCAGCTGGGAGAGCTGCCTATTATCGCTGAAGATTTAGGCCTCATGACGCAGGAACTTATCGATATGCGCGAGAAAACCGGATTTCCCGGTATGAAGGTTCTTCAGTGTGGTTTTAATGGAGAACGTGATGCGGGTGATTTGCCGCATAATTACAAACCTAATACGGTGGCGTATGTCGGTACGCATGACAACCAGACAGGTCGTGGCTGGTATGAGAATACGGCAACGCCTCGTGAGCGGGAACAGGTTGATCTCTATCTACACCGTGCGGAGGATGAGCCGGTAAGTGAGGCTTTGGGTCGTGGTATTGCAGCTTCAGTAAGTGATACCTGCATTCACACGATGCAAGACTTGCTTGGTCTCGGGGATGAATCCCGTATGAATACTCCTGCAACATTAGGGGGAAACTGGTGTTGGCGTATGCAACGCGGCGCCATCACCCGTCATACCGAAGATTATTTATGCACGATTACTGAGACCTATTTTAGGGTTCCTAAGGGGGACAAATAATGAACTTGGATGAGCTCTCTCGTCAAAAGTATGGTCGTTCGCTTGCCGAGCTTGACGATGCAACGGTGTATCAACTGCTGATGTCTGTTGTAAGCGAGAAGAGCGCAGAGCTTCCTCTGAATGCCGGAAAGAAGCGTCTGTACTATATTTCTGCTGAGTTTTTGATTGGTAAACTTCTAACCAATAACCTCATTAACCTCGGATTATATGACGAGGCTAAGCGACAGCTTGCTGAAGCGGGCCATGATCTCAATAAGGTTGAGGAAAATGAAGTTGAACCGTCTCTTGGCAACGGTGGTCTTGGACGTTTGGCCGCATGCTTTATCGATTCCATGGCAACATTGGGACTTCCCGGAGATGGTGTGGGCCTCAATTACCACTTTGGCCTTTTCCATCAGAAGTTTGTAGACAATCAGCAGACAACCATGCCTGATGGTTGGCTTGACCGTGAGGGATGGCTGCGTGACGAAAACACTTCATTTACCGTTGAGTTCGGAAGTTTCTTTGTGACTTCCAAGCTCTTCTCGATTGATGTGTTGGGTTATGAGCGCCCAAAGAAGAATCGCCTACGCCTCTTTGATCTTGAGAGCATTGATGATTCTTTGGTGCCCGACAATTCCATTGGTTTTGATAAGACGGAGCTGAAAAAGAACCTTACGCTCTTCTTGTATCCGGATGATTCCGATAGGAATGGTCAGCTGCTTCGTGTATATCAGCAGTACTTTATGGTTTCCAATGCTGCCCAGCTTATTGTGAAGGAAGCAATTTCGCGTGGATGTAATTTGCATGATTTGGCGGAGTATGCGGTTATTCAGATTAACGACACTCACCCAACCATGGTTATCCCTGAGCTTATCCGCATTCTGACGGAAGAGCACGACATTGCGTTTGATGAGGCAGTTTCCATTGTGCGCTCGATGGTTGCCTACACCAACCATACAATTCTTGCTGAGGCACTTGAGAAATGGCCGCTGGAATTTTTGGAAGAGGTTTCTCCTAAGATTGCCGCTATTATCAAAAAACTTGACGAGCGTACGCGTGCCGAGTTTGATGACCCTGCCGTACAGATTATCATTGACGGTAAGGTACACATGGCTCACCTGGCCATTCACTACGGCTACAGCATCAACGGCGTTGCGGCCCTGCACACTAAGATTTTGGAAGAGAGTGAGCTCAAGCCTTTCTACGACATTTATCCCGAGAAGTTCTCCAATAAGACGAACGGTATTACGTTCCGCCGTTGGCTTATGGGATGTAATCCGGAGCTTGCGGTTCTTCTCGATACGTTGTTGGGTACCGAATGGCGTCATACGGGAGACGTGAGCGGACTTTTGAAGTTTGCCGATGACGATGAAGTGCTCGAACAACTTGCCGCTATCAAAGATGATGCAAAGCGGGTTATGGGAGATTTCCTCAAAGTTAATCAAGGCGCACAGGTGCTTGATGGCTCAATCGTAGACGTTCAGGTAAAACGTATCCACGAGTATAAGCGTCAGCAGATGCTCGCGCTTTACCTCATTTGGAAGTATCTGGATATCAAAAACGGCAATATCCCCGAGCGCCCCATAACGGTCATCTTTGGCGGTAAGGCGGCTCCTGCCTATGTAATTGCCCAAGATATCATCCACCTGATTTTGACTTTAAGTGAGTGGATTGCAAACGATCCGGACGTTGCTCCGTATCTGCAGGTCATTATGATTGAGAACTATAATGTGACGGCAGCCGAGCGTATTATCCCTGCGGCCGATATCTCTGAGCAGATTTCATTAGCATCCAAGGAGGCGTCCGGTACTTCCAACATGAAGTTCATGCTCAACGGTGCGGTAACTTTGTGCACCATTGATGGCGCCAACGTTGAGATTGCAGAGCTTGTAGGTGACGACAATATCTACACCTTTGGTGCCTCAAGTGATGAGGTAGTTAAGCTGTATGCCGAGGGCTCATATAATGCTCATGCGTATTATTTGAAGCCTGGGATTAAGTTACTTGTTGACTTTATTACAAGCCCTCAGTTCATGGCCACAGGCAATGCTGAGCGTCTGCAGCGTCTTCATGATGACCTTACGTCCAAAGACTGGTTCATGGCGTTGCTCGACCTTGAAGAGTACATCCAGGAGAAGGAGCTGGTGTATTCGGACTATGAGGACCGTAAGCTTTGGCTTAAGAAATCGCTGGTAAACATTGCAATGGCAGGTAAGTTCTCAAGTGATCGTACGATTGCCGAGTATAATGACGAGATTTGGCACCTTGAGGCAGATAAGTAAGGTTTGACCTGAGTTTGTTTGAGATGCAATAGTTGTATGCGGTAAGTTTCGGCGCTGGGAATTTTCCCGGCGCCGTTTTAGGAGATTTGAATGCCAGACTATACGTTACTTGCTCAACAAATCGAAGAGCTTGCAGAAATTGATGCACATTGGCTTCCCGTGCTGGCAAATACCGCTGCGCTCTTGTGGGGCGCACTTGATGACATTAACTGGGTGGGCTTTTATCTGGTGGACTCTGATACAGGCAGCGATGATGTACCTGAACTCCGCTTGGGGCCCTTTCAAGGAAACGTAGCTTGTGTGCGCATTCCGTTTGGAAAAGGAGTATGCGGGGCGGCAGCCGTAACGGAGAAGAGCCAGCTGGTAGAAGATGTACACAAATTCCCCGGTCATATTGCATGTGATGTTGCGTCAAACTCTGAGGTTGTAGTACCGCTGAAAGTTGAAGGCAGCGTTGTCGGTGTGTTGGATATTGATAGTCCAACGAGAGGACGCTTTAACGAAGAAGATCTTCTCGGCTTGGAAGCGGTAGCAAGAAAAATAGAGCAGGTTGTTGAATTTGAGCGATTTGTATAAAAGATAGTCGTTATCTGGAACAATCATGATACTTAATGTTTTTCACGGAAGCTAAGATTATGCGAAGTTGTTTAGAGAGTCTCCATGTGGCGTATAGTATTGCACGGTATATTTCCTGTCGAGAAGAGCTTGAATGCTTAGAGATACTTCAGATTCACGCATAGTTCTTGCGTTTGATACATCCACTGATATGCTTGCCTGCGCCGTAGCACGATGGACACCTCTGAAATCGGGGGGCGCGGCTCTTGAGATTCTTGCTTCGGCAGACCATCTCTGTCGACGCCAGGCCAATGTTGAACTTGTGGGGTCAGTTCAAGAAGTGCTTACCAAGGCTGATCTTGGTGTATCGGACGTTGATGCGGTGCTTGTCGGCCGAGGACCGGGTTCGTTTACGGGTGTGCGCATTGGTGTTGCAACCGCAAAGGGTATTGCCTGCGGAGCAGGACTTCCGCTCTTTGGCGCTTCTGCACTTGATGCGATGGCATGGTCCGCCTGGAAAGATGGCATTCGCGGCAAGCTGGCTGTTGCGGGAGATGCCATGCGTGGTGAGGTATATCCCGGTATATACCTGCTTGATGATGAAGGCGCACACCGTACGTTTCCTGCCGAGACGGTTCTCAAGGTGGATGCGGCGATTGCAGAGTGGTCGGCACGAGCCGATCACGCAGAGTTGACGCTTACCGGCAATGGTCTCAAAAAGTACCTGACTAAATTCGAGGAGGCGGGCTTCTCGACCTTTGCGCCGGAAGAGGTGTGGTATCCCTCGGGAGAGGGCCTGCTTCGGTCTGCTGCGCTTGCCGAACATGAGCTTGGTAATGGAGATCCGGCACTTGTGCTCCCCATCTACACGCGTCTATCTGATGCGGAAGAAACCGAACGCCAGCGCCTTGGTCTCAAGGAACCTGCAACCGTTGCGCTGACCGGTGTCGATGACGTACTTGCCGATATTCACCTGCAATTTCGCCCGATGTCGGTCAATGATCTTAAAGGCGTAAGCAAGCTTGAGATGCTTACATATGCGGGAACATCCCATACTCCGTGGAGCGAGAAGAGCTTTTATGAAGAACTGACACGGCCGGATCGAAGCTGGTGGCTTGCACACGACCGCGGAACTCCTGTGGGCTTTGCGGGCGGTCGCCTTGCCGGTGCTGAGTTTGAAATTGAAGAGGTGGTGGTTGACAACCAAAGGCGTCGCGAGGGTATTGCGTCGAAGCTGGTGGAGCGTGTTGCCTATGATGCGCAAATGCTTGGGGCGCATACCGCGGTACTTGAAGTTGCCGAGAATAACGAGTCCGCCCAAAAGCTGTATGAATACCTTGGCTTTGAGAAGGCAGGGATTCGTCCCGGATATTACGCACCGGATGTTGCGGCGCTTCTCATGAAGGCGGATTTACCGCTTACGACACAGACCGTTTTTGCCACGCGCAATCCGGAACCTCAAGCGTCCATCCGTCCGTGGCCGCTGGTGGCGGCAAAGCGCTCTGATAAAACCAAGGCTGCTCTCAGTGCGGCCGGCAATCTCGTGCTTGCCATTGAATCTTCCTGCGATGAGACTGCTATGGCAATTATCGACTCTCATGGTGTGATTTGTTCAAATGTCGTGGCAACACAGATTGATTTCCACGCACGTTTTGGAGGCGTTGTTCCCGAGATTGCCTCTCGCAAGCATACCGAGGCCATTGTGGGGCTGTTTGAAGAGACGCTTGCTCGTGCCGGAGAACATTTTGGCTGTGATACGCTTGTATCCTCGGATCTTTCAGCCGTTGGTGTGACGGCGGGTCCCGGACTTGTCGGAGCCTTGGTGGTGGGAGTGGCGTTTGCAAAGGGCCTTTGCGTATCCACAAATCTGCCGCTCATTGCGGTGCACCATCTTGAAGGTCACCTTTTGGCCAATCTGTTTGAGACGCCGGATCTCACGCCGCCGTTTATTGCGAGTCTCGTTTCCGGTGGCAATACCATGCTGGTACATGTGCGTGCATGGGGAGAGTATGTCATTCTCGGAACCACCATTGATGACGCGGTGGGAGAGGCTTTTGACAAGGTGGCAAAGGCACTTGGCCTTGGATATCCGGGCGGTCCCGTTATCAGCAAACTTGCAGCACAGGGTAACCCCAAAGCCATCCGATTCCCCCGCGCCATGCTGCATAGTGGCGATTATTCGTTCTCACTTTCCGGACTGAAGACGGCAGTCATTACATATATTGAAGCCGAAAATCGCGCAGGAAGAGCAATCAACTTGCCGGATTTGGCGGCTTCGTTTGAACAAGCGGTTGTTGACGTGCAGGTTGCAAAGGCAGTGCGCGCGGTGGAAGAAACGGGTGTTCATGATTTCTGCGTCGGCGGCGGTGTGGCTGCAAACCCTGCACTTCGCGCGGCGTATAAGGAAGCCTTTGGCAAACGGGGAGTTCGCGTCACCGTGCCACCGATGTCAGTCTGCGGAGATAATGCCGCCATGATTGCAGTAGCCGCACTGAGGAGCTACCAAGCTCAGAACTTCTCGCCTCTGATGCTTGACGCCAATCCAAATGCGCCGTTGGGAGAATGGTCGTCAGTTGATGCCCCTGTAATTCCACGGGGCATGTAAGATAAGGCAAAGTCCTGATTTAGGGGAGTTGCGTGAGGGCAAAACAAGTGGTACGCGGGCGAGAAGAACTTCACTGGATAGGGGAGAATATGCAAGACGGATTTGTAAAAGTAGCCGCCATAACACCAAAAGTACGCGTGGCTGACGTTGCGTACAATGTGGAGTCCTGTCTCAACTCAATCAAGAAGGCTTATGCTGAGTATGAGGCACGAGTTATAGTGCTTCCGGAGCTTTGTATTACGGGGTATACCTGCGAAGATCTTTTTTGGCAAGACGAGCTTTTAGATGCGGCGGAGAGTGGCCTTGCATCCATTGCGTTACACACCTTTGATGTGGACGCGCTGGTTTTGGTGGGCCTTCCCGTACGAGTGGCGTCAAAGCTCTACAATTGCGCTGCGGTGCTGTATGGCGGAGAAGTACTGGGACTTGTGCCTAAGCAAAATATTCCCATGTACAACGAGTTTTATGAAGGTCGCCATTTCACGGCTGGTCCTGAGATCGTAACAAACGTTGACTTTAGTATATTTGGCGAGGTTCCCTTTGGGGCCAATCAACTCTTTTCTTGTGAGTCGTTGCTGGAATTGGTAGTTGCCGCTGAGATTTGCGAGGATCTTTGGGTAGCCAATCCTCCTTCGGTTGCTCATGCCATGGCGGGAGCTACGCTTATATGTAACCTGAGCGCTTCACCCGCCATAGCCGGTAAGGCGGAATATCGCCGCAGTCTCGTATCAAATCAATCCGCACGTCTTGTGTGCGGGTACGTGTATGCGGGTTCGGGTGAGGGAGAATCAACTACGGATTTGGTCTTCTCCGGACATAACCTTATATGTGAAAATGGCCACATATTGGCCGATACGGGCTGTTTTACGGACGGTATTGCGGTGTCGGAAATTGACGTAGCCTCACTTGCCGCTGAACGTCGTCGTCTTTCGACATTTTCCGTTGCTTCGAGCCCGGAAGATGCCAAGCATATTGTTACGTACGTTGCGCTCGACTTTGAGGATATGACAAAACTGACGCGGTTTGTCGATCCTCGCCCATTTGTACCGGCAAACGATGGCCGTCGAGCTGAGCGCTGCGAAGAAGTGTTGAGTATCCAAGCGCATGGCTTGGCAACCCGCCTTGCGCATACCGGCTCTCAACGTGTTGTCGTTGGTATCTCGGGGGGTCTTGACTCTACGCTTGCTCTTTTGGTAACGATACGTGCCTTTGATCAGCTCGGTCTTGACCGAGGGGGCATCGTTGCGGTTACCATGCCCGGCTTTGGCACTACGGACCGCACGTATACCAATGCGGTCAGACTGGCTCGCACCCTTGGCGCCGAGCTGCGTGAGATTTCCATCACGGCTGCCGTTCGCCAGCATTTTGTTGATATTGGTCATGATGAAGCAAACCATGACGTGACGTATGAAAACGCTCAGGCTCGCGAGCGCACTCAGATACTTATGGACATTGCCAATCAAGTACGCGGTATGGTTATTGGTACGGGTGACTTATCGGAGTTGGCGCTTGGATGGGCCACCTACAATGGCGATCAGATGTCTATGTATGGCGTAAATGCATCGGTGCCCAAGACGCTTGTGCGCCATCTTGTTCGCTATTGCGCCGATTCATATATGCAGACCGATGAAAAAGATGCGGCAGATATTTTGTATGACGTTTTGGATACGCCGGTCAGTCCCGAGCTCCTTCCTGCAAACGCAGACGGTTCAATCGACCAAAAAACCGAAGATCTTGTGGGTCCTTATGAGCTTCACGATTTCTTCCTGTATCACGTACTCCGCCACGGCTCAAGCCCGCACAAAGTATTCCGTCTTGCCTGTTATGCGTTTGGAGCAGGCACTTCCGGCGAGAAGTACTCCAAGGAAGCCATTCTTGCCTGGCTCAAGGTGTTTTATCGTCGGTTCTTTGCGCAGCAGTTCAAGCGTAGTGCCATGCCGGACGGACCAAAAGTAGGCTCCGTGGCGCTTTCACCGCGCGGTGATCTTCGGATGCCGTCGGATGCCTCCAGTGCGCTTTGGCTTTCCGATCTGGAAGCGCTTGAGGACGATGTCGATCGTTAAAAATATCTGAATTATGAAAAAGATAAGCCCGGACCGTTAAAAGTCCGGGCTTTTCGTAGCGCTCAAGAGATTATGCACACGCAAGTGCACAGAGGACTACTTGTTTGAACTCTTCATTTTGCGCCGAAGATCAAGAAGGAGCAGGCCGCCACCCAAGGCTACAACACCTGATGTAGCTGCAACACCAATATCTCCCATGTCCGGTATGACCCCGCGTCCTTTTTTAGAAGAAGATTTCTTAGGATTGTTGGGCTGATCGGTCTTGCCGGGCGTAGGCGCAGGATTCTTGCTATATACATACGTAACGGTAAGGGTGCCATCAATGTATGTACCGTTTACAGCCGCGGAATCTCCAGCCATCTCCTTAAAGGTATAGCCTTCGACATCTTTTTGTTGAGTGGTATAGGCGGTATCTACATCTCCCGTAGTGGTAACAGAATCAGCTATCTCGGTGTTGTTTTCATCAACGTAACGAGCTGTGACCGTTCCCTTTTTAGCTGCCGTATATGTGACCTGTGGTTTGGGGAAGTTATATGTGCCCCCGCTATTCCCGCTGCTGTCAACAACGGTAAGTGTCGCCGACTCGTTTGTGTCAAACGTATATGTACCCGGAGTTGTGGGAGGATTCTTGAGCTTCTCATAGAAGCTCAATGTGACGGGCTTATCGGAAGTGATGCTTTCGTGAATGTCAAGCTTGAGGCTTTTATCTGCTGCGGTGTAGGTAAGCTCGTAGCGATAGCTGCCGTCGGCTCGTTTACCAAAGCCGTACCTATTGTCGGAAATTTTCTCACCGGTAAGCTCTTCATCTCCGACTTTTACTGTGACACGTGAAAAGTCGTTTACGAAGTCAAAATCATCGCCGACGATGTCCGTAACAGAGGAGCCATCGGAAAGGGAATGACCGAGTGCTTTTTGAAGCTGCACGAAGTTTTGCGAGAGACCACCCGTATTGCGGGTCATGTACTTGAGCAGAGTTGATCCGTCAAAATCAGCCACATTCTTAAAGAAGACGTAGGTGTGGTACTTTGCTGCGATCTCATCAAAAGTATCGATGGCATGAATCCATGCTGCATCAATATTGGCTACGGCATTTTCCTCAATGGGCATTGTCTTGCGCCCGATGCCAAGATAAGCGGAGGAAAAGTTATATTCATACTCGTATTGTTCGTAATCGGCGTCGTGCTGGCGTTTCTGATTAAGATACGTTTCCAGTAAAGTAACATTGCTGGAGGCGGCTGAGAACTTGATTGCTTCGTTTAGGTTGTATTCACGCGACTGATACTCCCAAATACCGCCTTTTCTATCACTCCCGTTAGGGAAGGGATTGCCTGTAGCAGGATTCGTTTGAGCTTTGGGATTGCCGAATGAGCGCGTATATCCCTTGGTGTAATCACCATTCTTTGAATACAGATAGGTGGCTCCGTCGGAGATTAATACCATGTGCTTGCGATTGTTGGGGACTTCGGTGTCGTCATCCAGTAGCTTCTGTCCTGCCAACAGACCGGCATGCATGTTTGTTCCCATGGAGACTTGCTTTTGCATGGCTGCTCTGATCTGGTCATATCCGGTGGAGATATCGGTCAAAGGAAGCTCTATGTTACCAACGCGGTTGAACAGAACGACGCCGACTCGTACCTTTACTCCTTTAGTGTCGGCCTGCCGCTTGAGTTCATCAAGAAAGGCAAGCGACTCGTCAAGTACATCAGCGGCACCTGATTTATCGAGGACAAACACGACATCTGAAGGGAGATTCTCCGTATTTCCCGAGAAAGTGAGGGAAACCTTTGTTTCCAAATCGTTGGTCTGCGGATTTTTGGTGAGTTCACTGGCTGTTTTGTTAACAGCTACTTTGGGATCCGTAAGGGTTGCACTGGCTGATGCTGCCAGAACCACTTTTGGGGGAATAAGCCCTATACATAATGCAAATACAAGAAATAAACCGAGCCATAAGCGACGAGTGTTGGCGCGCATATAAGCCTCCTCTACAACAGCATGTACATATCGGTTTTGGTAAGTACCGATTATATAATATTTGTGGATATATAAGACTGTGAAATAGTAACGATTAGCCTGCTGGAAAACAGTTTCTACGCAAATTCAATTTTTCCCGTAGAAACATCCATTGATTTGACGATGGCCAAAGAGCATACGTCGTATCCGGACTTACGCATGCGTTTGCCTCCGGATTGAAAGCCCTTCTCGACGGCTATACCGATGCCTTCAACAACCGCATCCGCCTGACGACAGATCTCAATGAGACCGTCAAGCGCCGCTCCGTTGGCGAGAAAATCGTCGATAAGCAGCACGTGCTCACCCGGCTGCAGGAATCGCTTTGCAATGATGACGGTGTTGTCATTGCCGTGCGTATAGCTGTGGACGCGGGCAGTATATTGGTCTCCGTCCAGATTAATTGATTGAGCCTTGCGCGCGAACACAACCGGCGCGCCACCAAAGGAAAGCGCAGCCACACAGGATATTCCGATGCCTGAAGCTGCAACCGTCAGAATCTTATCGATTTTCTTGCCTGCAAAATGTTGAGCCCATGCGTCGCCCATATGTTGATAGAGAGTGACATCGCATTGATGATTCAAAAAGCTGTCTACTTTCAAGACGTTACCTTCCCGAACAATCCCTTCAGCGATGATTCTCTCTTTGAGCTCTTGCATGAGTCCTCACTTCTTATTGACGGTAGAGTTGTCAGTCATGTGCAGGCCTTTATTGTACGCAAAACTTTGTCGTCATGCACTTTATATATGAATACAATCCCTATGTGATGTACCCATAGAAAATCTAAGTGCCGTTAGTAAGATTTTTTACTATCGAGCCGTATATTTTTCTACCAATGTGGGGAATACTTCATAACGTTGGAAAGAGCGGCGCCCATATCAAGGAGGAGCCGCAACACGGGTACGGACACATACGTTTACGTACGCCCTTATAAGGAGGTTTTACACAATGACATTGAAGCCGCTTGGAGATCGCGTTTTGGTTAAGCCTGCTCCTAAGGAAGAGAAGACTTCCACTGGTCTGTATATTGCATCTGCCGCACAGGAAAAGCCGCAGCGCGGTGAGGTTTTGGCTGTTGGTGCTGGTAAGTATGATCAGGACGGCAAGCGCATTGCTCTTGATGTTAAGGTTGGCGACCAGGTCTTTTATGGCAAGTTTGGTGGCACCGAGGTAAAAGTCGATGGCGAGGAGCTCTTACTTCTCCGTGCTGATGACATTTACGCAATTGTCGAGGACTAACGTTTTGCAAGAATCGCTTTATGCGTGAGATTTTCTCGCTGTGTACTTCCTATACGTATTTATTTGGAGGAATAGAAAATGGCAAAAGATATTGCATTTGGTACCGATGCTCGCGCCAAGCTTGCCAAGGGCGTAAACACCTTGGCTGACGCAGTAACCACAACGCTTGGACCTAAGGGTCGCTACGTTGCTCTGCAGCGTTCATACGGCGCTCCTACCATTACCAATGATGGTGTTTCCGTTGCCAAGGAAATTGAGCTTTCTGACCCCGTGGAGAACATGGGAGCTCAGCTGGTGAAGGAAGTTGCAACAAAGACCAACGATACCGTCGGTGACGGTACAACCACCGCAACTTTGCTTGCACAGGTTATTGTCAACGAGGGTCTTCGTAACGTTGCGGCAGGCGCTAACCCCATTGCTATTCGTCGTGGTATTGATAAGGCCGTTGATGCTGTTGTTAACCAGATGAAGAAGGGTGCTCAGGACGTTTCCACCAAGCAGCAGATTGCATCCGTTGGTACCATTTCTGCCGGTGATCCTACCGTTGGTGCAAAGATTTCTGACGCTATGGACGTTGTTGGTAAAGACGGTGTCATCACTGTTGAGGAGTCTCAGACCTTTGGTATTGATATTGATACTGTTGAGGGTATGCAGTTTGATAAGGGCTATGTCTCTCCGTACTTTGCTACCAACAATGAGACACTGACGGCTGAGCTTGAGAATCCTTACATCCTGATGACCGATCAGAAGATTTCCAACATTCAAGATATTCTTCCCGTGCTTGAGGCCGTTCAGAAGCAGGGTGCACCACTGCTTATCATTGCTGAGGATGTTGATGGCGAGGCTCTGACCACGCTTATCCTGAACAAGCTCCGCGGCGTTCTTAACGTGTGCGCCATTAAGGCACCCGGCTATGGCGATCGCCGTAAGCGTATGCTTGAGGATATTGCAATCCTTACCGGTGGCCAGGCCATCATGAAGGAGCTTGGTTACAACCTCTCCGAGGTTACCGCAGAGATGCTCGGTCGTGCCAAGTCTGTCAAGGTCACCAAGGACAACACCACCATCGTTGACGGCAATGGCACAAAAGAAGCCATCAATGACCGTATCAACCAGATCAAGGGTGAGATTGAAAACACCACCTCTGACTTTGATCGCGAGAAGCTCCAGGAGCGTCTGGCAAAGCTGGCCGGCGGCGTGGCAGTCATCAAGGTTGGTGCGGCTACCGAGGTTGAGCTCAAGGAGATCAAGCACCGCATTGAGGATGCACTTCAGGCAACCCGTGCGGCTGTTGAAGAGGGTATCGTTGCCGGTGGTGGCGTTGCGTTCCTCGCAGCTTCCTCCGTACTTGACGGCGTTGAGACCGTTGACGCAGACGAGAAGATCGGTGTCGAGATTATCCGCAAGGCACTTGAGGCTCCGGTTCGCACCATTGCAAACAATGCCGGCTTTGAGGGCAGCGTAGTTGTTGAGAAGATTAAGGCACTCCCTGCAGGTCAGGGCCTTGATTCCGCATCCGGTAAGTATGGCGATATGATTGAGATGGGTGTTCTTGACCCGGTTAAGGTCACCCGCACCACACTTCAGAATGCGGCATCCGTTGCGTCCTTGATTCTTATCACCGAGGCAACCGTAACTGATCAGCCGAAGGATACTACCATCGAAGAGGCCATTACTCACGCAGCCGCTGCAGGCGGCCAGGGTAGCGGCATGTACTAAACCCGTTCGGGTAAGACCGATTTGTGTAAAGCCGAGTCCGTAAGGGCTCGGCTTTTTGTGTAACGTATACTGGGTGCGCATCGTTGTATGCACCGGCGGGTACCGATTTACACTGATAATGACATGTGTTTGGCGAGAAGACCTCTGTTCCACGTACTTCTCGCCACATGATTGGTTACAATGTTAAACCGCAGTGGTGGCCGATGCGGCAAAGATGCAAAACGTGTCCGAGAGGCATGTCGGAGGGGAGGGGCGCATGGCCGAGAAGCACGATTTTCTTGATGATTTGATTGACATTCAGAGCGATTGGCAGGCGCTCTCAAATCCCCTGGATGCGTTGATGGGCAGCCTTGGCGGCAATGACGCTGAGAATAAGCCCTACGATCCCGCCGATTATAAGGAGCAACCGTGGGCCAATCCCAATCGTTGTCTGCAGTGTGCTTCCGGCAGCGCTGAGGTGTGTCGTCGGTGTCAAGAGGTATGTCCCGTTGATGCCATTGATATCCATAACCAGACCGTATCCATAGCAGAGCATTGCATCCAGTGTGGTCTGTGCGATTCGGTTTGTCCAACGGAAGTATTCAACACACGCCGTCATACACCACGCAAGCTCTACGATCAGGTGGCTCGTGCGGCGTCGGCATATAACAAAGCGTACATTACCTGTACACGTGCGCTGGGGCGAAAGCCCTTAGGCAATGAGATTTGTCTGCCCTGTGTGGGTGCGATATCCCGAGATACTTGGTTTGCCATCCTGACGGATTTTGATAACGTATCCGTTTATCTACCGTTTGGCGTATGCGACAAGTGCCGCACCACTACCGGAGAGAAAACCTACTGTGATCACATTGCTTCTGCAGAGATATGGACAGGCGCAAGCGTTGGTTTTGAGTCAGATGAGGCGGCGCTTGATCACGATCTGACGCGCGCGTATAAACGCAGTCAATTCCTTAGCAGCTCCGTCAATGCGGCCGAGCGGCTTGTCATGCGCTCGACGCCATTGTTGGCAGGAGCACAGGCGGTTGCCAATCGTATCAATGCGCATGCCCGCGCGTTGGATAAATTGCAGAACCAGCTTGATGAATCCATTGGCATTCGTACAACCAATAACCGTCAAGCCATGTTGACGCAAAATCGCCGTCTTATGATGGGAGCACTTCAACATGATGAGGGGCTGGCCGATTTTGTGAAGCTTGAAGCTCCGATATGGAATTCAACGCGCTGCACCTTATGCGGTGAGTGCGAGAAGACTTGTACGATGCATGCCATTGACATTGACGAACGTGGCAATTTGATGATTCGACAACAGTTTTGTACAAACTGTGAGGCCTGTGTGCGAGTCTGTCCTGAGGCCGGTGCGCTCGTCATGCAGCCCATGGATATTACCCAGCTTGTCGTGCACGATCGTCAGGCAGAGGAAGCCGAACGTATGCGCATTCGGGCGCGAAAGCGTGCAGAGCGTATGCTTGAAACCGGAAAAAAGCAGCTGGGTGATCTTGTGGAATCACTTGAAGAAACTCCGAAAGATAAGGATTAGTATGTCGCTTTCCATTGGTATTGTGGGTCTCCCAAATGTAGGTAAGTCTACCCTGTTTACTGCGCTGACCCGTAAGGGCGGCCTTGCCGCCAATTATCCGTTTGCGACTATTGATCCAAATGTGGGAATTGTTGACGTGCCTGACGCACGCTTACAAAGGCTTGCCGACATTGTCCACCCTGGACGTATTGTTCCTGCAACCGTTGAGTTTGTAGATATTGCCGGGTTGGTGAAAGGTGCAAATGAGGGAGAAGGTCTGGGCAACCAGTTTCTCGCCAACATTCGCCAAACAGATGCCATCTGTGAGGTAGTCCGCTACTTCTCCGACCCCGATGTCGTACACGTTGAAGGACGAGTAGACCCTGAGCAGGATGTTGACATTATCCAAACGGAACTTATCCTGGCTGATCTGGGTACATTGGAGCGAGCAATTCCTAAGTTGGAGAAAGAGGCCAAGCGCGACAAGGACGTACAGCCCCGTCTTTTGGTGGCAAAGCGTTTGCAAGAGTGGCTGAATGAAGGCAAACGTGCTGCCGATATGGAGATGACCGATGATGAGCGCGCATCGGCTCACGACCTCTTTTTGCTTACCATGAAGCCCATCTTATACGTGGCAAATGTGGATGAAGACGCGCTCTCAAAGCCAGCGCCGCTCGTGGGCGGCGTAGAGGCGATTCCCGTGTGCGCCGAGGTTGAGGCAGAACTTGCAGAGCTTGATCCCAAGGAAGCGGCGGAGTACCTGGAGTCTCTCGGCCTTGAACGCTCAGGCCTTGCCACGCTTGCACAGGCTGCGTATAAACTTCTGGGCCTTCAGAGTTACTTTACTGCCGGTGAAATGGAAGTGAAAGCGTGGACCGTGCGCATCGGGGCAAAGGCTCCTGAAGCGGCGGGTGTTATCCATTCGGACTTTGAGCGTGGCTTCATTAAAGCTGAGGTTGCAAGCTATACGGATTATGTCGAGCTTGGCGGAGAAGCCGGATGCAAGGCCGCCGGCAAGCTTCGCATGGAGGGCAAAGAATACGTCGTCCAAGACGGCGACGTTATGCATTTCCGATTTAACGTATAAATGCGCGCAGATTTCTTGTAGATCTGACTACTGGATGAAGCGGTTACCGGTAATCATCGAGTAGATACCGCCAACAAGAAGAATTGCCCACAAAAGGAGCCAAATAGGCTTTACCCTGATTGTCCAGCCTTTCTTTAAGGCAAGGGCAATGTAGATGGACTGCAGAACCAAGATGACTCCGGCAAGGATGGTAATGATCGGTGTCATATCGAGATTGCTCATATTTTGGTACTCCTTTACGTTATCTGTTCTGCTCCGAGAATAACGGTGATATCCACGTCAGTGGGATACGAACCGTCATTTGGTTTGATGGCGCTCGTGGGAATATTCAGTGTCTTTGCTACACCGTATGCCTTTGCGCGACCTTCTTTCGTTCCATCGTAAATAATACTGGAAGAATCAAGATTTTCATCCGAATTTTCGGCAAATGCGTTATATCCCGCGGTTTTAAGAGCCGCTGCTTTTTGCGCCGCGAGACCTTGCTTATCAGTGCCATTCATAACGGCAACGTCGCCGGTGTAGTCGGGCTTAATGGAGGACTCTGCGGTGGGATCGCCTGCAACGGTTCCGGTAACGCCGGTTGTTTCATCGGTGTTTGCATCCTCAAGTGGAGGCAGGCCCTTCTCCACACGGCTGAGCATCGTGCGCCAGGCGTCCTTGTCGACTATTTCATACCACACGCCGTCAATGAGCTGAGATTCTGTGGGAGTACGTCCCGAATACATGTCCTCTGCGGTGTTGATGCCGCGGAACTGGAGGGCAAGCCCCACAATATCGGTGACACTCATATCGGTGGTAACGCTGTCGGCAATCTGCGATACCGCAGAAGCCATAGCAGCGGGGTCAAGCTTCAGAACCTTTTTCGCGATGGCCATGAGAATCATACGCTGGTTGGCTGCGCGATAAAAATCTCCTCCGCCATAGTCGTCGTACGCATGGCGGCTGCGGCTGAGTCCGAGCGCCTGTTCACCGTTTAAGGTCTGCTCACCGGCGGGGAGGTCAATACCGGCATATTGTACGTCTTTTACCGGTTGCGGGAGGTTGACGTCAACGCCACCGATGGAATCGACAATCTTTGTAAAGGATTCAAAGTCAACTTCGGCATAATGCGAGATATTGACGTTGGCGAATTTGGAAACCACTTTGACCATGTTCGCTGCACCACCCAGCGAATAGGCAGCGTTTATTTTCTGCTTACCATCGGCTCCCATGTCAACCATGGTATCTCGGGGGATGGAAATGAGAGTGATCTTTTTATTCTTGGGGTCAACTCGCGCCAAGATAATGGTGTCTGCGCGAAAGTTTGAGGTGTCGCTGCCCCAATTTTCGGACCTGTCTTCGTCCTTGTCGACACCTAAGAGAAGCATATAAAACGGGTCGGAATCTTTGGCCTTTACCAGCGCGCTTTGGAGGTTGGCATCCAAGCCACTACGGAGCTTGGCATTTGTATCAAAAAGCCACCACAGAGCCACGGCGCTTGCCGCAATTAACAGGGTTGCAAAGATGCCAAAAAAGATCTTAAGCTTGCGGTGTCTTTTTGATCCGCGTCTTTTTTGAGCGTAGGCACTCACGCCTTCGGCCCGGCTTTTTGCATGCTGAGCAACGCCAATTCGTGCATGGCGGGTATGTGTGGGTTCTGAAGACGGTGCGGCGTAGGCGCGTCGTACCGTATGAGGCTCCAAGTCTTCAGCACTTCTCGCTTTCCAACCGCTTTGTGCGTTAGTGTTGCCAATTAAAGGCTCGCGAGTAAACGGGGAATCAAAGGTGCCTTGGGCCTCGCGAGCAGAAGCGACGCTTGCTTGCCGCGCATTGCCGAGCGTTTGCGGAGTCGTCGATGGCTCAGCTCTGGTAAAAGCATCCATATCAGCGTGGTTGGCATGTATACCAGCCGCGTCCTCATCGAAGTCGCGCATGTGTTTGGACTTCTTTGAAAACCACTTGGCCACGGGGACTCCTTTGCGTGTAGTGTTCATTTTGCCCGATGGTTGGCCTATCACTATACGCCAAACTGTCGAAAAATCATATGCTGAGACGTTTTCTTGTGAGGAATACCGTACAGGAAATGTATCATAGAAAGGCACAACAAGTTGCCAGTGCAGGGATTACGCTGGCGAGAAGCCCGGCGTTGCCGGAGAAGCGGAGATTTCATGAATGAGGCAAGGCCCCAGCAGTTTGTTGCCGTGCTTGATTTTGGTGCCCAGTATGGGCAATTGATTGCGCGTCGTGTGCGTGATTTACACGTGTACTCCGAGATTGTTCCGTGTGATATTTCTGCTGATGAGCTGATTGCCATGAAGCCCTCGGCGTTGATTTTGTCCGGAGGCCCTGCTTCCGTCTATGCCGAGGATGCTCCGCATATCGATCCGAACGTGCTGGCACTTGGCGTTCCGGTCTTCGGTTTTTGCTATGGGCATCAGATTATCGCGGCCACTCTGGGCGGTACGGTCGGACACACCGAGAAGGGCGAGTATGGCCCGGCGCGTCTGTCGCTTAACGAGGATGGGTCGCGTAGCAAGATCTTTGACCGTACTCCTGACAAGCAGACCGTGTGGATGAGCCATCGCGATGCGGTTTCGTCTGTGCCCGAGGGCTTTATCGTAACCGCTTCCACCGACGTTTGTCCCGTGGCAGCCATGGAGGATCCTGCACGCCGGCTGTATACCACGCAATTTCACCCTGAGGTCAATCACACCGAGTTCGGCTCTCAGATGCTTTCCAACTTCCTCTTTGATATCTGCGGCCTTGAGCCCACGTGGACCATGGACAACATCATTGAGCAGAAGGTGGCAGAGATTCGCCAGAAGGTTGGCGACGGTCGCGTCATTTTGGCGCTTTCGGGTGGTGTTGACTCTTCCGTTGTTGCGGCTCTTGTCCACCGTGCCATTGGCGATCAGCTGACCTGTGTCTTTGTGAACCACGGTATGCTCCGTAAGGGTGAGCCTGAGATGGTAGAGCAGGTCTTCCGCACGCAGTTCAACGTGCCGCTGGTGCACGTGCATGCAGAGGAGCGCTATGCAAAGCTGCTTGCCGGGGTGACTGAGCCGGAGCAGAAACGGCGACTCATTGGTACCGAGTTTTGGAAGGTCTTCTTTGAGGAGGCTCAAAAGCTAGACGGCGTTCAATTCTTGGCGCAAGGAACCATTTACCCTGACATTATTGAGTCTGGCGCTCGCAAGACGGGCGGCAAGGCTTCGACCATCAAGAGCCACCACAACCTGATTCCATTCCCCGAAGGCGTTCACTTTGATTTGATTGAGCCCTTGGATCATTTCTTTAAGGACGAGGTTCGTGAGTTGGGTATGTCCTTAGGATTGCCGGAGAACCTTGTGTACAGACAGCCATTCCCAGGCCCCGGCCTTGCTATCCGCATTATCGGCGAGGTAACGCCTGAGAAACTGGAGATCTTGCGCAACGCCGATGCCATTGTTCGAGAAGAGATTGATGCCTACAATGCGCGCCTGTTCAAAGAAACGGGAGAGCGCAACTCCGTACATAGTGTCTGGCAGTACTTTGCCGTGCTACCCGATATTCGTAGCGTTGGTGTTATGGGCGATGAGCGCACGTATGCTCGTCCGGTGATTTTACGCGCGGTTGAGTCGAGCGATGCCATGACCGCGGACTGGGCAAAGCTTCCTTACGAGCTGCTGACCCGCATTTCTTCCCGCATTGTCAGTGAGGTTGCTGGCGTTAATCGCGTAGCGTACGACATCACTCCAAAGCCACCCGCGACCATTGAGTGGGAATAGGAATTTCCTTAGTTATGGGTGCATAAATCACTTATGCGATAAAGAATACCCCAATAAGCTTCTAATTTGATACACTGGCTCCAATGAAGATTGGAGCCAGTATGCGTTTGTCGAGGGCGGCTTCCCGAAAGCAATGGATTACCCCGGACTCGCCAACAAGCGCGCTTACGTCGCTGCGGGGTGAGCAAAAGTACTACCTAGCGAACCTGAGCTTCTACTTCGCCCTCAACATCGACAACCGCATCAACTACAGGCCCGTCCTCGAGAACATCGTTTATTGCTACGCTCGCGCGCAGGGTTGCAAGGTCAGCGTCGGACGCATTGGAAAGCGGCAATAGTAATGCGAGAGTGACGATTCCTCCGCAATCGTTATGGCCTCACATCGTGATTGTACATTCATGCTGAATATTAGATAATAATCAGCATAGAAATACATCTCGGAAGGAGATGCCACGGAAACTTTGATGAACATAGCAGCGCATCACAACGGCTACGTCACCTCGGCACAGGCGACGGACGCCGGCATACCCCGGCGCGAGCTCACGGAAGCCGTGCGTGCCGGAGAGCTCGTCCAGATAGACCGTGGCCTCTACGCGCTTCCCGACGTGTGGGAGGACCCCCTCTACATCGCTCAGCATCGCTTTTCCCGCGGAATCTTCTCGGACGACACAGCACTCTTCCTCCACGACATGACGGACCGCTCGTCCTTTACCTTGACGATGACTTTCCCCAGAAGCTACAACGCGAGCGCAGCCAAGGCGGCGGGGATCGCATGCCGCACTTGTGCCGATGGCGTCCTCAACCTCGGACTCTGCGATATTCGAACGGAATACGGCAACACGGTCAAGGCGTACGATGTTGAGCGGACGCTCTGCGACCTTTTACGCGGTCAGGGCACGCCGGACGTCCAGCTTGTCACCCCGGCGATGAAGGCCTACGTGCGAAGCAAGAACCGCAACCCCATGAAGCTGATTTCCTACGCCCGAGACCTCGGCGTTGAGTCAAAGATTCGCAACTACCTGGAGGTGCTGCTGTGAGAACCAAGAACGCGATGCAGCTCAAGGCGCGCATCAACACCCGAGCGAAGAAAGCTGGTATCCCCGCACAGTCCCTGATGCAGAGCTACCTCTTCGAGAGGCTCCTCGAGCGCCTCTCGAAATCCAAATGGCGCGACAACGTCGTCATCAAGGGCGGAATGCTCATCTCCTCTCTTGTCAGGGTGGCATCCAGGACGACGATGGACCTCGACACGACCATCACTGGCCTTACGCTGACACACGAATCTGCTGAGAAGATTTTCCGCGAGGTGGTGGCGGTCGACACAGACGATGACTGGGGCTTCGAGTTCGACCGCACCGAGGACACCAGGGAGAACGACGATTACCTGGGCATACGAGTGTACCTCAAGGCGGTGTATCCGCCCATGGCGGTGCCCCTCAAGATCGACGTCACCACGGGCGACAGCATCACGCCCAGCCCCGTCGCCTACGACTACCCGCTCCTGTTCGACGGGGGAAGCGTCAGGCTGATGTCCTATCCGCTCGAGACTGTGCTCGCCGAGAAGTTCGAGACCGTCGTTCCGCGCGGCGTGACCAACACGAGGCCGCGCGACTTCTACGACATACTCCTTCTCTGGAGAACCTGGGGCGACAAGTGCGAGATCCCCACGTTACGGGAAGCCCTAGAGCGCACGTGTGCCAAACGCGGGAGCACGGAGATGATGGCACACTGGCAGACGATTCTCGACGAGGTAGCAACCGACAAGGCGATGCTTGTGCTGTGGGACAAGTACGTGAAGAAGAATCCCTATGCAGCAGGTATTGAGCTAGCGCAGTACTGTGAGACGGCAAAAGAAGTTCTAGCCACATTTGAATAGCTCACACTTTCTTACTCGTACGACAATACGTGGAAAGAGCTCACTTGGTTACAAGCGAAAGCAAGGAAGGTCATGGAAGACGATGCAATTACAGACGAGCTGCAAGTCGCTCTCGATAATGTTCACAGACTAGCTTTACGATCAGCTCGCGGAGCAGAAAGCGCATGGCGAGGGTACTGGCTTCAAGCGCTTTATATAGGCGCAAGAGTGGCCCAATGCAAAAATGGTGGCCTCATCTTCCTCCCCGAAACCATAGAGGATTTGACGGTGGTAACAGGAGGTGGAACATATAAAGAGTGCATAGAATTAGTTCAAGTCAAGAGCTGTAAATCCAATGCTTTTCACCTCAGCAATCTGAATCCTAAAGCTAAAGACACAGACCTGGAGAAAGACGACTCTTTCTTCGGCCATATATACGCATTCTGGAAACAAGACCTGGATATCAGGGCTCGCGTAATTGTTTTCGGAAATCTCGATCACGAAATGAGTGATGTCACTGGAGGCTTGCAAGCAGAAGGTTCCATCAGCCAGAAAATGATTGAGAGATATGGATACCCAGACGATTTCTGCGAATGGCTCAAAGGGCACTTAAGCGTTGAGCAAGCTGATGAGCAGTCTCTTATATCACTACTTGAGCAGCAGCTCAGTAATCGTATTGAAACAGGAGCCGCTGTTGGGTTGGCACGCGACTACGTCATGAGCTACATATACTCCTGCTGTCGATGCCGAATAAGAATTACCGATCGAGAGTGGCAGACAAAACTAGCAAACTTTGCATTGCAGGCATCTTCAGCTCGCGGCTATCTTGAAAACTACGGCCACGCGATTGTTCCTTTGTCTCAATATCTTGCTGGCTGCGAGCATAACGTTTCGGAGCTAGAGGCCGCATATCGGTCCGGCGCAAGCGCAATGCCGGAACATATTGCCTTGAACCTAGATGTAGAGCGCTCAACCTGGCAATCGAAAATTAGCGAAGCCTTTGAGTCTAAAAATATAGTTGTCGTCCGCGCTGCTTCCGGGCAAGGAAAATCAACGCTCTGCTATCGCTGGCTGATGAGTCGCAACGCCATTTCAGATATTTATTTGCTTAATGGAGTGTCGCCTGCAAATGCTTCGGGAATTGCCGCCGCACTTAGAGGGCTTGCGGCTAATCAAGGTAACGTCTATACATACATTGAAGCTGGGGCTGATGCAGGATGGGTGGATTTATGTACTGAGATTAATCGCCTCAATCGCCCTAATTTGAAACTACTTGTCAGCGTCCGCGAGGATGATGCCGCCAGAGCCTGCTACGATGCATCAAAAATCGGAAGCTCTGATGTCTTTCTGCTATTCGATAAACATGAAGCTGAACATTTATACAAACATCTCAATAGTTCACTGTTTCCATCGTTTGAGAGTGCGTGGAAATCATTCGGAGGAAAGGGACCCCTGATGGAATTCATTTACTCACTCAGCCATAATGTCTCTCTTCGCCAGAAGCTTGAGGGGCAGGTAAGACAGTTGCGTATAACAGGATGCGACAACTGGCTGACTTTCCTTTACCTTGCAAGTGCCGCTGGTGAATACGGGCTTCCTTCGTCCATTTCAAGGCTCAAAAGCGCGTCGAAACTAAACGACGTACAGAACATACTCGAGATTCTAGAGAACGAGATGCTCCTGCGATCGGATGCAGAGCATGGTCTGGTGTTCCCCATGCACCCATACCGTTCAAAGCTACTCGTCGAAATCATTGCTCCCATGCTCTACCAGGATGAAGAAGAACTTGTTCTGAATGCAGTCAAATGTGCCTCCGGCGATTTTGGCTGCATACTTATTCCCTATCTTTCGAAAAAATCATTTAGCAAAGAAGGCCTGGATACCTTGCTTGATATTTCCCAAGCATCCTGGAAGTCTTCAGCTCAGGCATTACGCGTAATGGTTTGGAAGGATGCACGACGTTTCTATTGTTCTACCGCTGATTTGCGGCAACAAATGATTAATGAAAAGCTACCCGTATTCCTGTTAAGTATGATGGCTGGAGATATAACGAGTGCGAGAAATCAACAGAATTGGCAACCCATACTGGAATTATTTCCAGATAGCGCTATTAGAGAGTCTGCTCGTGCTTTAGTCACTCAGTTAGCTTGTCGAAAAGCCGAATACAGGGAAACCGATCAATTTCTTTCGAAATTAGCACAACGCCTTCCAGCAGTCGACTTACTTCCCAGTCAAGCATCCGAAGCCGGTTTCGTTCTTGCGTATGTGGGAAGCAGGGGCTTCGGACATTTAATTTCTGATAGCAAAACCAACGCTCTAGCTCACGTTGATAATCTAGCATCAGTAGATGTAAATCACGCTCTAGACCTACTTGTTGGCTATAGCATCATTGACATAGACATTAGCAGCGAAGACCGCCAAGCAATCTTATTTAAGACCTGTCAAAGAGATGGCATAGTTTGGCTCGACTCGTCGGAGCTGGTACCAAAAGAGGTGCTGGAAGAAAGTGGCGAAAGCTACGAAGAAATACCCTCCGGATGCCTTAATGCTGATGGTTTAGTGCATCAAGTTAGCGCAATAATCGCTCCGAGGATAAGCAGCAACCTTGAGAGCGGGAACCCATCTGCCCTTGACAGTAGCTACCAGCCAAATGATGTGGTCATGAAAGCTGTATGCGATTTAAGGCGGCTGTTTCCGCAATGCGGAAGGTACTGCGTGCAATATGCTGGAATCAAACCGTTGGCCGGTGGTGTAGAAATTCCCGATTGCGAAAAACATATCCCTGAGAAAAATCTTCCACTTAACTGGTTGAAGCTTATTAATCGGTATTACATCGGAATGTGCAAGCTCGACGACGGCATCGCGAAAGATTGGAAAGAACTGGAAGAGTCTTTGAAAAATACTGTTTCTGACTCGATTAGAGCTTTGGATACTTGTTCACATCTAGTAGATGCCTTACTTAGTGGAGACAAGAAGGCTGTTGGAAAGCTGCAGGAACGATTTAATGATGAGGCCACAAAGGCAAAAGAGGAATTAGATGTTGTTGACGTGAACCTACCGATTTGTGCCTTGGACACCTACGCATTCAATTTTGGGCAAGCAAAAGCATTTGATACAGATAGGAATGATGGCAGCGTAACAGAAAAAGTGCCCGCTTTTGGATTGACGAGAGAGACGAATCCTGTCTTGAGTGATACGAGAAAATTCCTATTAAACCTGCAAAATCACTTTAATAATATTAATGACATGATCTTATATGCGCTTAACTGTGGCAAACGCCCGTCGACAGTAGCTGTAAGCAACATTGCACAGGCTTGCGCTAAATCCGAAATCTGCGATGCCGAATTTACGAACCTTTTCGGAGGAAGGTGCTTAATAAGCGAGAAGCAGGAAGAAAAACTGTTTCAGCATGCCGTTTACTGGAACTATTTATGGTGCAGGAAAGACAAGAAGCAGGAAAAGACACTCTTCAGACAAGCCTATAGAGCCAAGGTATTACAGAAGCTCAAGCCTCTTCTTGTAAATAGATTCAGTACAGAACCGGATGTAGAGACCGCAGTGATTTGCGGTAACCTATTCAAAACTACCTACAAAGCATCATCGGGTGTTCCATTCTCAGAAGTGGCTGCAAGCTGTATTCGAGATCTCATGAAGTGCGATTTAGAATCAGATGAGCACCTTATAGAATGGTGGCTTCTGTACGATGGACCGGTCAAGCGCATTGAGGTAGTGTTCGTTTCCAATGGCTGTAGTTTGATAAAAAAGACTTATCAGCTTAGCACTCTTATGAATCACATGAATGATCCTGATACCTCAGAGGAAATTTCACCTGCAGAGCTCGCATTCAGCGAAAGCAATATCAACGGACTTGAAAAGGCCGTCATTGCTTTTCAAGCCTCTTTGGAAACGTGCAAGCGTTTACATAATTGCATAGCAGAAGTCGATGAAATGGTTTCGTCTCGTGCACCTGATAGCGACAAAAAGGTGATGGGCGTTTGGGGAGAATGGCGTGAGTCGAGCGTGAAAGAGCTTGAAAATATATTTTCGCGCCTAGACGACATTGCTCATCAATATTCAGATGATTTAATCGGCAGCGAAAACACCATTAGTGAATTGAAAGCAAGCATGGATTACAAGGCTTCCAACGAGAAAAATTCAACAGGGTTTCAAAGATAGCTTGGCTGCAATGTAGTCAGTTACATGTGGAAAAGCCATTTCCCCAGCTCAGAGCTGTCACTCTTCACTCGGGATTTGTTACTCTTGGGTCGGGAGATGCTCCATCTCGCCGGCGCCGTTTCCACTCATGTAGTCAGTTGTGCGCAACCGAACTGCGTTTCCGCAGGTCAAACGTGTCGCTCTTCGGTCGGGTGAAAATACTCTCCTCAGGTGACTACAGAGCGTGTAGTCACCGCCGGCTGCATGGTGACTACACGGTTTTCGCAATGGGAGAGTGGAGGGAACCCCAGCTCACTTGCCCCGCTGACTATACGGGGACGGGGCATGCGACGATCGAGTGGGAGTGACGATAAACCCTACTTAAGGCACTAATTATCACAAATTACCAAATATTGGTGTCTTAAACGTCAAATAGCATCTTCTAACATATAATGTTGCCAGGAGGTGTTTTGCCTTGAAGCTGTTTCGCAGAGAGCAATATCTGAAGAAGATCCGACCGTTCTACGATGACGATCTGATAAAGGTCATCACGGGAATACGCCGATGCGGAAAATCGTGCCTCATGGCGACCATCGTCGAGGAGCTCAAGGAACGAGGAGTCCCAGAGAAAGACATCGTCTACCTCGACCTCGACAAACGAGGCAATCGCTCCATCAAGATGCCCGACCAACTAGAGGTCGCGATCGAATCGCGACTTGTCGACGACGACTTCAAATACCTCTTCATAGACGAAGTTCAGAACGTCCGCGATTACGAGGAGGTCGTAAACGCCTTCAACACCGATGGCGGCTTCTCGATTTTCATAACGGGCTCCAACTCCTATCTCCTTTCCGGAGAACTTATGACCAAACTCACCGGGCGCTACGTCGAGTTCGAGATGTTCACTTTGTCATTCAGCGAATTCCTGACCATGAAGGAGTTTCTGGGCGTCGAGACGAAGGACGACCGGGCTGAATTCGAGGAATACCTTCGCTATGGCGGCTTTCCCCGCTCCCTTGAGTACGACGACGTCGAGGCGAAGGCCCGCTACATCGAAGATGTCGTGGGGCAGATCATTGAGAAGGACATCCGGTCCCGGAACAAGATACGAAACGTTGAAGCCTTCGAGCGCGTCATGACTTACGTCATCAACAACTACGGCGCGCCGACGAGCCTCACCAACCTTGTCGACCACTTGAGGAACGTTGAGAAGATCGTCGTCGAGAGAAGGACCGTGTCGGCGTACATCCAGATGCTCGTCGACGCGAAGATCCTCTACAGATGCCAGCGCTTCGACCTGAAATCGAGGAAGTCCCTCAGGGGGGAGGAAAAGTACTACCTTGCCGACCCCGGTATCTACTTCGCCCGGAACGTCGATGTGCGCCTGAACTACGGGCTCTCTCTGGAGAACGCGCTCTATGTCTATCTCAGATTCCGGGGGTACAGGCTCTCGGTCGGGCGAATCGGCAAGCTGGAATGCGACTTCATCGCCAGGAAGCATGACCTCTACGCCTACATCCAGGTGTCCATGACGATTGCGGACTGCGATGTGGAGGAGCGTGAGTACAGGCCGTTCGGCCACATCAAAGACGGGTACCCGCGCTACCTCTTCACGTTGGACCCACTCCTGCAGAAGCGCGAGGGCGTGAGACATCTCAATATGATCGACTTTATGAAAGATTACGAGGACCTACATGAGTAGGACTGTCCTAAGACTCGACCATGACTCATTGCTCAGTCTCTATTTGTAAGAATCGCTCTCGAATTCTCCGCCGTCATCAGCCTCGGCTCAATCGGAGAGCGACCCGAGGCTGCATCCAAGTTTCACAGTGACGGTGGTGCAGGTGGCTTCCTTCGACCAGAAGGGTGTGTTCGGCCTCGGATTTTCGCGCTTCGAATAATCAGGCATGGCAACCGTTTCCCTCTGTCCGCTGCGGCAATCGCTGCGAGCAGAGCTTCATTTGTTAACCAAACTGGGGCAGATTCAGATTCAGTTTCAGAAGGCGGAGACGCCCGAACCTGCCTAGGACGTCTTAAACGAGCTCCTCATGGACGTGCAGGAGGTGCCGCGTTTCCTGCGAGCATCCAAGTCCATGGTCTACAAGCTCGCCGAACAAGAAGCCCTTCCCACCGTGCGGATAGGCAGTCTCATCTGATTCAGAACCATTATGATCCTTCGATTAAGGTTTGATTATCCCCGTATGTCTCGGGAAAAGGCGACATGGAAGGCTATGCTGCCACCCATAGGTGTTATATTCGTAACTGTAGCCTGTATTTCGTAGTATTGGAAAAGGTTGGCCACATGGACTCAGACATCAGCAACTCCCTCAAACAATCTCTCGATCTGGTTCCGAGGAAAGTAGATAGCTCCGCTGCTTCGGACATGGCCTCATACCCCGGTGCATGGGGTTTGAAGGCGATGGGAAAGCGCGGTCAGACCGAAGAGACGCTTCGTAAGGCCATTGAGTTCGAATACGATATGAATGACTGGCACCAACGCTATGCCTCCCGACTTCATGTCCTTAAGTACGCCTCAAAACGCGTGATGACGTACAATCTGTGTTTACAAGCATGCGAGAGGGACGCGTACAACCTTCCCTATGTTCCGGAGAAGTACCTCGATGACGCGATGTTCCTTGCTGCGATGTCGAACGAGGGCGAAGCGCTCTGGCGCGTGCCAGAGGAGCGTCGTTCGTACGACATCTGCATGGCAGCTGTCTCGAGTAATGGGCGGGCCCTCCAATATGTGCCAGCCCGCATCGCCGACTATGACCTCTGCAAGGTGGCGGTCAGCAACGACAACCGTGTGAATGGCGGGATAGATCCCGCCCTCGCATATGTTCCTGACAAATTTCTGAAAGGTAATGTCGGTCGAGAGCTCTGCGAGTTGGCCGTACAGAAAAACGGTGCCGCCATCTCCAGCGTGCCGCCTGAACTTATGAGTTGTGAGCTCGCTAAGTCAGCGATATGTCATCCCGTTGAGGCGCTTCTGAAAGGAGTTCCGCCAACGAGTGACGATTGTTTAAGATTCCGTCCTTGGCAATTGTCCTGGCCAATTAGCCGTGTTCCGGATGCCTTCATGTCTCGGGAGCTTGCGGACCTGTCCGTATCTCTATTTCCTGCGAGCATTTCGGGGGTGCGTGACGCCTTCGTCGACATTGAGGCGTGTATCAAGTTGATTTCGGAGAATTGGAAGTACTACGGTCTCATAGCATCTCCGACGAATGAGAACCGTCGGCTCGTCAAGACGGCGCTCAAGTCGTCTCCGCTCGCTCTGCAGTACGTTCCGAAGCATCTCCGCACAAAGAAGATGTGCCTCCAGGCAAAAAGGCTCGGGGGCGACGATGTGAGTTTCGATTGGTTTCCGGAGGAAGTCAAAAGGGAGCTTATAAGTTCGGCAAAGCCACGGGACAATACCAAGCTGCAAGTGGCTACCGAGCTGCAAATCCCGAGAATGACCGCACCTGACGGCTCCATCGTGAGAAGCAGCGAATCCCCGGAACTGATGGTGAGGGATGAGCCAGACGAATCCTCACTACACGTTTACTACGTCACCGACCTCCATCTTGAACACCAACTAAGGCTAAGTGGCAAGACTCTCTCCAAGGTAGAGCCGATGATCGAAGAGAAGGTCGCCGAGTTGGTCAGCTCTCTCGACGATACCGTTGACGGTTTCGGAACCGAGAGAGGCATAGGATCCTCGCAAAAAGTTAACTATGGGCGGGGAGTCGCGCTCGTCGGCGGGGACGTCGCGGATGGTTTGGAGCTGACTACCCTTTTCTATAGCGCGTTAAGCCGCGGGCTGCCCCGTATGATCAAAATAGGAGTTCTGGGAAATCACGAGCTGTGGGATCTCGGCGTCGACGGGAAGAAGAGGAATCGACCGCTTGACGACGTTACAGCCAGCTACCGTGACAGGCTCAAGGAGCTCGGCGTCTATCTGCTCGACAACAGCCTTCTCATTTTTCATAGGGGTGTCGCCCTCAGGCATATACGCGAAGGGATCCTCCTCAAGACCGACGATGCAGAGCTCACGGAGGTCTGCCGCGAGTCCACGCTCCTCGTGCTCGGGGGAACAGGATTTTCTGCGCTGAACCCGACGTTCAACGCTGAGGTCGGGGACATCTACCGTGGTACGCTCAACTATGACGAGGACGCGAGACGAGTGGAATGCTTCCGGACGGTCTACGAGAAGGTGCTGCGGTGTGTCGGCGACCGTCGCGTTATTGTGCTCACCCACAATCCTGTGCACGACTGGTCGAATGCCGCCCTCAATCCCGACTGGGTTTACGTGAACGGGCACACTCACCAGAACGTCATCCTGCGCAAGGATGACGGTACGACGGTGCTCTCAAACAACCAGGTTGGCTACAAGCCTTGCGAGTGGTGCTTCGACGAGCTGATCGTCCGCGGTAGATACGACCCATTCGAGGGATGGCTTGACGGCATCTACGAGATAACAACCGTGCAATATCAGGACTTCAACCGTGGCCGCGGGATATCGATGGAGCCTTTCAAGCGCAAGGGGACCATCTGGATGCTCAAGCGCGAGGGAACGTATATGTTCGTGTTCTCAAGCGGTGCGAACCTGAATCTCCTGGTCGGGGGCCGCCTTAATCGCCTTGATCATCCGAAGGAGTACTATTACGAGAACATGTCTCGTTATGCCAATGGCGTCCGGAACGCGTTCGCGCCGTACAGGCGAGCCCTTGATGCCATATCAAAGGAAGTCCGAGCCGTAGGGGGCTACGGTGATATCCATGGCTGTATTGTTGACGTGGACTTCTGGAACCACGTATACCTGAATCCGTATGATGGAAGGGTGTCCTATTACTATGCGGAATCTACTGTCGAGCGAAAGGTCTTCAAGACCTTTCGGGCGCTTCTCAAGTCATCTCCGATGCGCCCCATGCATCCGGATGGCACCTATCTGCTTGGACGTTTCGATAAAGCCAGAAAGGGCGATGATCTTCCGATACTCTCAAAGAGAGCGATGCCCCCGGCGTCCGTGCCCGATGTGGTTCTCGATACTGACACTAAGATGTATGACCCGTCACGTATCATGAGGTCGATACAGTACGTCTTTGACCAAGATGTTATCCGCATCTGGCGTGACGCGGTGTTGGACTATGCTGGCAAGACTGTCACGCTTCCTGTCGGCGGATCTATCGGCGGGCTGGAAGATAGCTCTTCGTCGTAGCCCCGATTACCCCTCCCGTGGGTACCTAGCGCTCGGGGCCGAATGGGGTGCAAGACATATAGTCGTGCTCATTGATGGCATGGGACTTCAGGGCGTCGAGCGCTCGGGACGAACGCTTGCGCATTACACGGAGCATTCTATGGAGTGACGACGAGGTCGTCATAGGGAGGCGACCATAGTACTCTTCAGCGTGTGATGGCGAGGAGCTCTACCTGCCGTGTAGTGTTCTGTTCCTATGTAGTCAGCGTCGTGCCGCAGCGGTGTGTTTTCGCAGGTGACAGTTGGCATTCTTTGCTCGAGGTCTGTTACTCGCAGTTCGGGGTACGCGCTGCACCGTTCCAGCCGTTTCGGAACATGTAGTCAGTTGCACACAACATAACTGTGTTTCCGCTGGTCAGACAAATCACTCTTCGGCCGTTCGAAAATACTCTCCCCAAGTGACTACAGAGCATGTAGCCACCGTTGACTACAGGGTGACTATCACGATAGAAGAGTGGAGAAAATCCCAACTCGCCTGCCTTGCTGACTACATAAAGACGTGCTATGCAACGATTGAGTGGGAGTAGAGCTTTCAAGTTAAAACTTTCTATTAACGGGATATTTTTTCGATTTGCTAAAAAAGATTTCCTTAAATAACCGTTCGATTTATAGTGCTCCCGATTCGCGGTCGCAAATCGGGCTCACAGGTATCGACTGTTTATGTCCTCGATTGATATAGCCTATATATTGACTATAATTTAAGCTAATATATAAGGAGGTTGGAGATGGCAACATTAACAATGGGTCTTGCAGAGGCCAAGAATAATTTCTCTCGTGTGACGGCAGAGGTGAATAGGACTGGCAGGTCGGTCACCATCTTAAAAAACAACAAGCCTTGGGTTGTCATCCAGCCAGCTCAAGGAATCGGTAATGCCATAGATGTGGCTGTTGACTTTATGGATGAGTATGCTGACGTGTTCGAAGAGCTTGCCAAGTGAGCGCGCTGGCCTTCTCCAGAAAAGAAGTTCTCGCCATCCATACAATTGTAATTATGCGGTTTGGTGGACTTAGAGGCTTACGCGATGAAGGACTTCTAGACTCGGCTCTAGCGCAGCCGTTCCAAACCTTCGATGGTGCGGACCTGTATCCAAGCGCTATTGAGAAGGCGTGTAGGTATGCTTTCGGCATCATATCCGACCACCCGTTTCTTGATGGCAACAAGAGGACAGGCGATGCCCTTTGACGGCCTCATGTCGTTCTCGGACGCAAGCGAGCTCTGGGGCCTGAGTGGGTCGACTCTGCGCAAAGCTATTGCGTACGGAAAGATAGTACCGGGCGCGGACGCTCGCAAGTACGGGAAGCAGTGGGTCGTCAACTGCGATGCTATGCTGCGTGAATACGGCGAGCCTGCCGGCGTATAATCCACGGGCCTTCCCAGCTAAGCGTTGAGTCCGATTGGGCGAATATGCCATCTCAACACTTGGCGAGAAGGGCCTGCTAAGATGGTGTCGGCTAAGTCGTACAAATTCAAATTTTATGGGAGCGCAGTCAAGGTGAATGAATTTAATGAATATGTTCGCGAAGTCTTTTCTGTGGCAGGCGATGTCGTTATAAGATCCATGATGGGCGGATATCTTGTGTATCTTAATGGTAAGTTGATGGGCGATATTGGCGATAATGAACTGTTTTTGAAGAGAACTCCTACATCGGATAGGCTACTTGCCGATTCAGAATTGCGTTATCCGTATGAAGGCTCAAAGACACTAATGCATGTATTTGATAGATTTGAAGATACGGCGCTTGTTCTGGAACTTCTGGATGGTATGTATGCAGAGCTTCCGGAAAAGAAACCAGCGAAAACCAGAAGAGAAAGATAAATTTGGGAATATGATTCCCAAATTTGACAACATTGAATACTAATGAGAAAATGATCTCCTGTTGCTGGGAGGTCCTTGTATGTATATAAAGCGTGAAATTGAACCAACGATTGACGCAATGCTAAAGCAGGGAAAAGTTGTGCTTGTGACCGGTGCTCGCCAGGTTGGAAAGACAACCGTACTCAAACAGCATCTCGGTAATGACTTTAACTATGTTTCGATGGAAAACCCCAGGGACTATCTTCTTGCCAAAGAGGACTCTGTCCTCTTTTTCGAATCAAAGGCTCTTCCGCTTATTATTGATGAAGTGCAGCGTGTGCCAGAGCTCTTCTCGCCGATAAAATGGATCGTTGATCAATCGGAGGAAAAGGGTCGCATTGTACTTACCGGTTCGCAAACATATCATCTGATGAAGGGTGTGAGCGAGTCCCTAGCTGGAAGGATACGGATTTTAGAGATGCCCGGTTTGAGTCTGAGGGAACTCTCCGGTAATTTTTCCAACCCCCATCCTTACATCCCAGAAGTGATGGCCGGCTCCTCGAATTCGCCCTTGGCGGACATTTGGAACTTAATTCATCGGGGTTCGATGCCAGAGCTGCAAGACCCCAATATTGATTGGGATCTCTTCTACACTGACTACGTGGCTGCCTATCTTGAGCGCGATGTTCGCGAACTTGTTAGCGTAAAGAACGAAGCAAAGTTTTACAGCTTTATGGTTGCATGTGCAGCAAGGACCGGTCAGCTTCTGAACGCCTCTGATATTGCAAACGCCGTTGACGTGGATCATAAGACGGTCAAAGCCTGGCTCTCAGTTCTTCAGGCTTCCAATATCGTGCGCGTTATCGAACCGTTTTGGCCAAATATCGACAAGCGTCTGACGAAGACCCCAAAGATTTTTTTCATGGATACCGGTCTCGTATGTCATCTAACCAGATGGACGACACCTGATCAGTTGCGAAATGGCGCAGCAGCGGGGCACATCTTTGAGACGTTTGTCGTCTCTGAGATTCTTAAGAGCTTTATGAACTCAGGAAAGAGTCTGCACGATGTCTGGTTCTACCGCGATGCCAAGAAAAGAGAAATTGACCTCGTTATTCAAGATGGGCATATTCTACATCCTGTTGAGATAAAGGTATCAGCGACGGTGAGAAAGGATGCTGTGAAGAATTTTGCCTGCCTTGAAAACCTTCCTGGTTATGAGGTAGGTTTCGGTCATGTTGTTTGTCAAACTCCAGAGCCGTACCTCATCACGCGAACCGTTCAGGCAGTTCCCGTTTGGGGAATTTGATCTTTGCCAAGGTAAAATACTGCTCTGTAATTTTAAGCAGGGAGTCTGTGCCTGCGCTCAAGTCTTTTATGGTGATAGGCGATAAGAACGTTGGGAAGCAGAAGAATAGACTATGACTGCGTCAAAGATTTTAATACTTGAATGCACAACAAATCACTGGTAAACGCGCTGCATAGTGCCTGTAATCACCACTTTATGATTTTGGCGTAAGGCTTTTATAGAAGTGGTGATTGGTAAATTATAATGTAATAAGGGGTGCTACATTTGGATAAAAGAACAATAGAAATTAGTTCCATTGAAATTATGGCAATCTTGGGATTGTTGATTTGGCTGATAACAATACTTTTAAGACACTATTATTCAATCAATTCAGTTGTACCTATATTTTATTTTACACCCAGTTTTGGAGGGGCGTGGATTGCGACAGCTATGTTAAAACAGCTCTTTAGTCCAGTATTTGGTGAAAGTAAGGCCTTCTCAAATATTGAATTTTCTAAGAAAGTGCTGTTTTGTATATGTGTTTCCGTCATATTCATGTCTTTTATTAACGAGCTATTGCCATGTATTAATACGAGTGCAGTATTTGATTTATACGATGTACTTGCTACGATACTGGCAGAAATCATAGCTTTTAGCATCCCTGTCATTCGGAAAGAAAAGATTTTAATAGAGAATCGTTGATGCTGAGAGATTTGGTGAAACGCGTAATGAAGGTCCTGTTTTCGGATAGATCTCAGATACACGAACCAATAGATGGGTTTCTCGCCCCACCAAGGCTCTCTTGTCTTAATGCGTTTCCAAAGCTACTATGGTTTTAACAGTCTGCCGGAGCCTTTGGCAAGCGCCGGTACGAGAAGGGATCAGGTGCATGAAGAACTAGCGATACTCATAAACCCGAATACACGTAACGTCGCCGACGGCTATTACGGGTGCAGCATCGCTTATTCATGTCTTAACACACGCTAAATAACGATATCTTTGCAGTTAGACATATTCAAAGTTAGATACAGTTGAAATTTATAATTTGCATGCTGCTCCGCATAGCCTTCGGCAGAACCGAGGTACTATGCAGCTTAATCTATCAAATATTGAATATACCTATCCGTTGACAGTTGAACCTACTATACGCAATGTGACTACTACGCTTCCTGCGGGTTGGACTGGTTTTGTCGGAGATAACGGCTCCGGAAAAACAACACTTGCGCGTGTTGTGTGCGGCCTTCTGCAGCCTGATGTGGGAGTTGTGAGTCCTTTGCTTTTCTCGACATATTGCGATCAAAGCACAGAGGAACCTCCGGGCAATCTCGAAGACTTTGCTGTGGCCTATGATCGGGCAGCAATAAAGTTGAGAAACGAGTTGTCCATAGGAGACGACTGGCCTTGGCGGTACGATACGCTCTCGTGCGGACAGCAGAAGCGACTCCAGGTTGCGTGTGCGTTGTGGTCCGCTCCCGATGTGCTTGTTGTTGATGAACCTACCAACCATGTAGACGCGTCCACCCGGCAGGCTTTGTTTGCGGCGTTGTCAAAGTTTAAAGGCGTTGGAGTACTCATTTCACATGACCGAGTACTTCTCGACGCACTTTGCTCGCAATGTCTGTTCATAGCAAACGGCACCGCTACCATGCGGCCCGGCGGATATTCACAGGCATCCTCGCAGGTCGCTTTAGAGCGTTCGAGTGCAATTCATGCTCGAGAAATAGCGCAAAAAGAAAAGGCGAGAACAGAGCGAGAAGCTCAGCGCCGCCGAGAAGAGGCGTCTCGGGTACAAGCGCGTAGGAGCGGGAAGGGCATTGCGAAAAACGATAGCGATGCGAGAGCAAAAAAGCGCCACTACATTGTTTCCGGTCAAGACGGAAAGGCGGGCAAATTGTCTGCTCGTATGCAGGACAGGCTTAAAAAAGCTGAGGATGACGTTGCTGACAGTAAGGTTGAAAAACGATATGACGCTCACATGTGGCTTGACGCTGAACCGAGTAAGCGAAAGGTCCTTTTTAGGATGAAATCTGGTCGTATTGCCGTTGGTGAATCTTTGCTCAGCTTGCCGGCGCTCTTTATTGGAAATACAGATCATATTGGACTTGTTGGAGACAATGGATCTGGAAAGA
>ERZ773069.111-NODE-111-length-59592-cov-37.969162_pt1 | contig 59592 bp, 54 predicted proteins | sample MGYA00580619_ERZ773069 | MGnify/ENA primary metagenome ERZ773069 (study PRJEB29015, sample SAMEA2738007) | human oral metagenome | biome: human oral; feature: human-associated habitat; material: dental | place: China | collected 2108 ...
GGTCGCCGGTGCCCGACTTGGTTTTGAACCCGCGTCCTTTCGCACGCAGTTTACGACCCACACTGCCGGGAGTCAGCCGCAATTTGACGGTTTTACCGCCGGGTACGGGCACCTCCAGCACACCGCCATTGACGGCTTCCTCTAGGGTCACGGGGGCGCGCAACACCAGGTTGTTTCCTTCGCGGCTGTAGTGCGGGTCGTCCGAAACGCGCACTGTCACCATCAGATCGCCGCCGGTGCCGGGGCGACCCTTGCCACGCACACGCACCTTCTGCCCGTCCTTCACACCTGCCGGGATGCGCGCCTCAGTACTCGTGCCATCCGGCAGAAACACGGTCGCCTTGGTACCCGTGTACGACTGCGGCAGGGTGATGCGCGTGCTGGTGGAAAGGTTGTTGTCCTGCGGGGCATGCTGGCGCCCGCCGCCGAAGCCTTGAGCACCCCCGAACCCAGTGGCATCCCCAAAGTCGGCACTCGTGAACCCGGCGGTACGGCGTGAACCACCCGCGCCGCCCGCGCCACCACCGAAGAGTCCGCCGAGCAGGTCTTCAATGTTGATACCTTCGGCACCACTGGTCGTGAAGTGCACGTTTTGGCCGTTAAATCCGCCGAAACCACCGGCACCGCCAAATCCGCCAGCGCCGCCTCCGAAGCCGCCGTTGGCGAACCCTGCGGCACCGTATTTGCGAATCTGGTCGTATTCTTCGCGCTGTTTCTTATCCGAGAGTACATCGTAGGCTTCGGAGACTTCCTTGAATTTCTTCTCCGCTGTCTCGTTCCCGGGGTTTAGGTCGGGGTGATATTTGCGCGAGAGTTTGCGGTACGCCTTTTTAATATCAGATTCAGAGGCGTCTTCTTTCACGCCGAGCGTTTTGTAAAAGTCTTCTGACAGCCAGTTTTCGCTTGCCATGTGTTCTCCTTTCCCGTCGTACGGGATTCTTGTAACGCCCTACCGTGGGCACAACCTTAGTTTTTAATCCTATATAAAGTTTAGTCTACTAGACTCAATTTTGGAAGAGAAATCCCGTAGAAAACCGCGGAAATATACGGTAAACGGGCGGGTTCTCAATTTCTCAAGAACCCGCCCGTTGTGTGCTCTACGGAGCGTTTACTCGGCGACAGCCACCGCAACCTGGGCGGTGCGCACCACGCGATCATTCACACGGTACCCGTATCGCAGAACCATCGAAATGTGGTCCGGTTCTACCTCGCCAGTTGGCTGCTGCATGACCGCTTCGTGAATATTCGGGTCGAAGGGCTCGCCCACCTCTCCGAATCGTTCCACGCCTTCCTTCTTGAGAGACTCCTCAAGTTTGGTGGCGATTGCAGCGAAGGGGCCTTCCTTCAGGTCGCCGTGCTTGCGTGCGGCGTCAATATCGTCGAGTACCGGCAGAAGCAGCTTCACAATATCGCTCGTCACGAAGGACCGCAGCTGTTCCTTCTCGCGGGCGGCACGGTTCTTGAAGTTCGTGAACTCCGCCTGCAAGCGAAGCAGGCTGTCCAGGCGTTCTGCCGCGAGTTTCGCATCCTCTGAGGGTGCTTCCTCGCTCGACTCGGGGGTTTCCCCCGTCGCAGCCTGATCGGTTGCGGCAGGGGCTTCCTCGGCCTCGGGGTGACCTTCGGCGGCGGGGGCGTTGAATGCCTCCTCCAGCGGGTCGCCCGCAGTGTTCTCGTGTTCAGCCATGATTACTTCTTCTCGTCTTCGTCCTCGTCGATAACCTCGGCATCTACCACATCTTCGTCATCTTCCTTGGAGGAAGAAGCGGAGTCTGCGTTAGCCTCTGCCTGTGCGGAAGCGTACAGAGCCTCGCCCAGCTTGGTCTGGGATGCCTGCAGCTTCTCAAGAGCAGACTTCACGGCATCGTCGTCATCGCCTTCAAGGGCCTTCTTGAGCTCGTCGACATCGCCCTGAACCTCAGTCTTGACGTCTTCGGGCAGCTTCTCGCCGTTCTCCTTCAGCAGCTTATCGACGGAGTATGCCACAGACTCGGCTGCGTTGCGGGTGTCGGCTGCCTCGCGGCGTGCCTTATCCTGCTCTGCGTGAGCCTCAGCATCCTTGACCATGCGGTCAATGTCTTCCTTCGAGAGGGAGGTACCGCCGGTGATGGTCATGGACTGCTCAGCACCGGTGCCCTTGTCCTTTGCGGAGACGTGCACAATGCCGTTGGCGTCAATATCGAAGGTGACCTCAATCTGGGGTACGCCGCGCGGTGCGGGGGCAATACCGGTCAGCTCGAAGGTACCCAGGTTCTTGTTGTCGCGAGTGAATTCGCGCTCGCCCTGGAACACCTGAATCGACACGGAAGGCTGGTTGTCTTCAGCGGTCGTGAAGGTCTCAGAACGCTTGGTCGGAATAGCGGTGTTGCGCTCGATCAGCTTGGTCATCACGCCACCCTTAGTTTCGATACCGAGGGACAGCGGGGTCACGTCGATCAACAGAACGTCCTTGCGGTCGCCCTTGAGCACGCCTGCCTGCAGGGCTGCACCCATTGCCACAACCTCATCGGGGTTAACACCCTTGTTGGGTTCGCGGCCGGTGAGTTCCTTCACCAGGTTAGCCACGGCGGGCATACGGGTGGAACCACCCACGAGCACGACCTCGGAAATATCCGAAACCTTGATGCCTGCTTCCTTAATAACGTCCTGGAAGGGCTTCTTGGTGCGTTCGAGCAGATCGCTGGTGAGGTCCTCGAACTTTGCGCGAGAGAGCTTCTCGTCCAGGTGAATCGGGCCTTCGGGGGTTACCGAGAGGTACTGCAGCGAAATGTTGGTGCTGGATGCGCTGGAGAGCTCCTTCTTAGCCTGCTCAGCGGCCTCCTGCAGACGCTGCAGAGCGATCTTGTCTTTGGAGAGGTCTGCACCGGTCTTGGACTTGACCTGCTCAAGCAGCCAATTCACAATGCGCTGATCCCAGTCGTCGCCACCCAGACGGTTGTCGCCGCTGGTTGCGCGCACCTGAATGGTGGAGAAGCCGTCTTCGTCCTTGCCAACTTCAAGCAGGGAGACGTCGAAGGTACCGCCGCCAAGGTCGAAGACCAGAATCAGTTCGTCTTCTTTACCCTTGTCCAGACCGTATGCCAGTGCAGCTGCGGTCGGCTCGTTCACGATACGCAGAACGTTCAGACCCGCGATTTCGCCAGCTTCCTTGGTAGCCTGGCGCTCAGCGTCGTTGAAGTATGCGGGAACGGTGATAACCGCATCGGTCACCTTGTCGTTCAGGTATGCTTCAGCGTCGTTCTTGAGCTTCTGCAGAATACGTGCGGAAATTTCCTGCGGGGTGTATTTCTTGCCGTCAATTTCCGTCGTCCAGTCGGTGCCCATGTGGCGCTTGACGGACGAGATGGTGCGATCAACGTTAGTGACCGCCTGGCGCTTTGCCACGCTGCCCACCAGAACGTCGCCATCCTTGGAGAATGCGACCACGGAGGGAGTGGTGCGGGCGCCTTCAGCGTTAGGGATAACTTCAGGTTCGCCACCTTCAAGGGTGGATACGACCGAGTTAGTGGTGCCGAGGTCAATACCAACTGCACGTGCCATGTTTTGTACTCCTTAGTGCTATGCCCCGCTTCTTGGCGAGGCGGGTTCCTTGGTTAAATCTTCGGGGCGTAAGGGGTTTTTAGACCGAGCGCATGCACGATGAAGATGTGCTGGGATGCTGCCCGGTGAGTGACCCCTTGAGCCTCATGTACTCAAGTTTTACACATGGTTGGACGAATGTCAACAGACTTGAGTGAAAAAGACTCAACTTTTTGAAGTGAGTGTGAGTTATGGTGCGGTGGCAAGGGGTGATGTGCTGGTGATTTTGGTACGGAAATAGGCGGAAATTAGGGGTTATTTGGGCGGTAACTTACCTGGATGGGGGGGGTATCTCTACGCAACGAAATATATGAGGTTAGCAACGGTAATTCCGACAGATGCGGTCACCCTATCCCTATGATGGAAGGTGAGTGTTTGATTCAAACTATCGGAAGAGTTGATTACGGTGACCATCCAATTTTTGCCAGCTTTCATTCTAGGAGCTATTACAATATTCGCTGTTCTTTGCCTGATATTTAGATGGTCTGGGCTCAAAAAAGTAAGATCGTTCTACGTATGGCTTGGAGCACTTGCCATTACCGGCGGAGCTTGGGCTTTCCTCTTCCCGCTAGCTATTAACGCTGATTTCAGCCAGAACGGCGATGGTGCAGCGCTGCGCCAGATGCTTATCTACACCACCGGCGGAGTCTTAGGTGTTATTACCTTAGGTGAAACGCACCGCAAGAATAATCTTGAGAAAGATAAAAACGACCAAGACCATACTCGACAGGTACACGCTGAGCGACGCAGTCGATACACCAAAGCAATCGAACATCTCTTCAATGAGAATATTTCTATTCGTCTTGGTGGCGTTTATACCCTTACTGGCTTAGCTGATGAGTGGCTAGCAGATGAAAAGACTCTTCCCACCGAAAAGGAACGCCGCAAAGAAACACAAAATATTATTAACAATCTATGTGCATACATCCGTTCCCCATTCCCACTTGCAGAACAAGCTGAGCAATTAGATAAACCCTACGCAAAAGATCTACAGAAAGATTTTGATGGAGATGCAGAAAAATTTGATACAGATAAGCGAGCTTTTACTAGAGATAAAGCCGCATTAGAAGAAGAACGCCAGATACGCCTAAGTATCATACAAGAAATACGTGAACGGCTACGCAACGTCAATGAACCCGGACCTTGGTCAGATTTCGATTATGACTTCTCAAATGCCCATTTTTTCTACTGTGTGGACTTCAGCGATAGTATTTTTGGTGCTTTCGCTAAATTCTTCGAGGCGATCTTTGCCAAGGATGCTGACTTCTCTGGGGCTATCTTTGCTGAGTTCGCTGATTTCAGCAGATCGACCTTTGCTGACTTCGCTGATTTCAGCAGATCGACCTTTGCTGACTTCGCTGGCTTCTTCAGTGCGACCTTCACCCTAAACGCTGATTTCAGCAGATCGACCTTCACCCGAAATGCTTACTTTTTCTGGACAACCTTCGCCAAGGACGCTAACTTCTCCAAGGCGAAATTCATCAAGGACGCTAACTTCTCCTGGACAACCTTCGAAAACAAACCAATATTTGAATACACGCTAGACAATAAAGCATCTAAAGCGAGGTTCTCTTATAAAGCCAATCCAGAAGATTATAACTTCGAAGTTTCAAATAATAGTCCCTACAAAATTGAGACCGAAGAACAAGAGCATAACGGCGTTAAGTTCATCATCCCTAAGGGCACAGAACTCTTTGGCCCAGACGAACCTTCCGATCTGGAAGACGACGATGAAAGCTAAAATTCTTTTCGCGTAAAAATATGGCAGATTATATTCCTTTTACTCAAAGAAACCTTCCTTACCTTTACAAAGGAGAACCCTAGACATGGCTGAAAAGGCGAATAACTTCCACCCCTCTAAGAGAGATAAAGCATGGTGGAACAACAGATTTTATACAGTTCTTATTGCTGTAGCCCTCATTGGCGGAGGATGTGCATTTTTTATTCCTCTGTTTATTACCTCATACGGTCCAGGTGATAACGTCCCAGGGCTCCGCCAAACTTTCCTTGCTATTACTGGCGGGACACTCGCAATACTCACCCTGTGGGAAACCCGCCGTAAAAATGATCAAGAGCATATGCGACAGGTACATGCCGAACGACGTAGCCGCTATGCTACAGCGATCGAACAGCTCGCCAACGAAAAAGCGCCTATTCGCCTTGGCGGCGTCTATACTCTGGTCAAGCTAATTGACGAGTGGTTAGCTGACGAGAAGACTCTCCCTAACGAAGAAGAACGGCGAGAAGAAGGTCAGGTCATCGTTAACAGCCTCTGTGCCTACATCCGCTCCCCGTTTGATCTTGCGTCAAGAGCTAAAGTACTGTCTCAGGATCAAACACCAGAAAATTATGAGGGCAGAGATCAACAATTCACCAAAGACCCAGCAAGGTTCCGTGAAGAAAAGGAATTGCGGCTAACAATCCTGTCAGAAATCAAGAAGCGGCTTACCGGCGGCATTCGTATTCATAAGGATGGATCTCAGGAAATCCTAAAGGGTCTGTGGTCAGATTTTAACTATGATTTCTCAAACACGGTTTTCTTTTATCCTGTTAGTTTTAGCAACAGTTATTTTGGCGCTTCCTCAAACTTCTCCAGGGTGAAATTCACCAAGGACGCTGACTTCTCTGGGGTGAAATTCACCAAGGACGCTGACTTCTCCGAGGCAGAATTCACCAGGTCTAACTTCTCTGGGGCGAAATTCACCAAGGATGCTGACTTCTCTGGGGCGGAGTTCACCGGAACTGACTTCTCCAGGGCGGAATTTACCAGATCTAACTTCTTCAGGGCGGAGTTCACCGGAACTGACTTCTCCAGGGTAAAATTCACCAAGGATGCTGACTTCTCCGAGGCGGAGTTCACTAGGTCTAACTTCTCTGGGGCGGAGTTCACTAGGTCTAACTTCTCTGGGGCGAAATTCACTGAAGCTGACTTCTTCGGGGCGGAATTCATTGAAGCTGACTTCTCTTGGGTGAAATTCACCAAGGACACTGACTTCTCTTGGGTGAAATTCACCAAGGCTAGTTTCTCTGGGGCGGAATTCACCGGGATCGCTCACTTCTCCAAGGCGAAATTCACCAAGGGCGCTGACTTCTCTTTGGTGAAATTCACCGAAGCTGATTTCTCTAGGGTGAAATTCACCGGGATCGCTCACTTCTCCAAGGCAGACTTCACCGAGTACGTTGACTTCTCCAAGGCGACCTTCGAAGAAAAACCTATATTTGAATACGCACTAGATAGTAAAACCTATAAAGCGAGGTTTTCATGTAAGGCCGCTCCAGAAGATTATAAATTCGAAGTTTCGTCTGAGAGCCCCTACAAAATTGAGACTGAAGAACAGGAACTTAATAGTACTAAACACATTATTCCCAAAGACGCAGAACTCTTCGATCCGGACGAACCTTCCGAGTTGGAAGACATCAATAATACCTAAAACGTATTACTTCTCGTCTTCGTCCCTATCATGTAATACATATGCGCCCTCTCCCGTAAGACCTGATACTGCAGGATGTCGCTTTAAATATTCAATGGCGAGTTCAGCATTTGTCTCATAAACAGCATACTCGGGGTGCTCTGCACGAAGACTACTATATATTTCTTTCTGAACATCCGAAGAGGGAAACTCCCCTCTCTCCATGCGATAAATAATCGGGGACAGTAATTTTGAAACATACTTATCATCTGAATACATATAAAAATTACACAAGAAATCACAATTTAAATCACGGAATTCAACATGCTCCGTATGACTATTAGTTGAATATCCTAAATATTTCCACCCATCCACATTTTGGTAATAAATAATATTTTTCGCAGAACCTAGATATTTAACTATAATATACGTATCGTAAACCTCAAAGTAATTAAATTCCTCGCCAAGATAGCTACGCGTGATAAAATAAGTAATCGCCGCCATAAAAATTACGAAGAATATATTCTGTCTACCGCTTCCATCAAATACTAATACAGTATTGCCTATGGTAATGAAAATCAAAAACAAAGAGATAATAAGCCACAAGTACTTAGGAAACCAACGAGGCCTGTATCTCTGAGGATTATCTTCTTCCTCCACGTAAGAACGTGCTATGCCAGCTATAACTATCACTAAAAATAGGAAGAATATTACAACACATATCACTTTAATCACAAGAATCACCTCTTCACAATTATAACATATATTGCATTTTTCTATATCTTTCTATAAAATTAATTATTTCTATACCCTAAACCCTACCCAAAACATATCTGCTGAACTCTCACAGTACTTCTCCCAAATACGCACCTTGGGTGTATTACATACTGTGGGCATGTGGGCTTAATTGCCGGAATTCACGATGGAGCACAGCATGCTAGGCACATACTACATAGGCTATGAAGGTATCAGAAAGAGTGCCCTCACCTGGCAGGGTTTACGCTGGGGACTCGCGCAGGGATACATTAGCCACGCAGATATTCTGCGATACGCATCCGACCGGCTGAAGGAAGACTCCAGCGACCTGGAATACGAGCTCTACCAGTGCAAACCCGAACACACCTACCGGGTTGATGGGATTCTGGCCGAACTCGCGCGGCACGAAGACTCCCCTGAACTCACCGACCCTGAACCCGGAAGCCCCGACCCCCGCCACGCGCTCTGGCTGTACCTGCTACTCAAACATTTGTATAAGCACCGCAAGAACTTTGACGACCCGCTGGGCGAGGTAGAAATTCTTCACGCCGATTTTGGCTACCCCGAGGACGTGACCCCATTCGTGCGATACATGCCCGCAACCGACTATGATCCATCAGCGTACACTCGCCAAGAGAACATCGACAGGCTCTACGCTCTGTGGGAGGCATACTTGCGCGAGGCTAAAACCCGCTTTGAGGTGTAACAGCCAAAACTTGCCTGCCTATCTAGAAGAGTTTTTTGCATTCAGAAGCGATAAGCTCTTCTGAATGCAAAAAACTCTTCTGAATAGAAACGACGCTTCGGCAGGCAGCCCCTCATACCGCTGCCTTTCCTGCGCCGCTGGCATACACTTAAAACCATGTACCGCATCATGACTGTCTGCACCGGAAATATTTGCCGCTCCCCCGTGGGCGAGTACCTGATTCGTGAGCACGCGCGCCAGGCGGGGCTTGAGGTTGAGGTCGCGTCCTCCGCCATCACGGACTACGAAATCGGCAACCCCATCGACACCCGCGCCGGGCGCATACTCACCGCGCGCGGCATCGACCCCAGCGGGCACCGCGCATCCAGATTCGTTGCCGAAGACTTCGACCGCTACGACCTGATTCTGGCGATGGACACCCCGCACTACCTGCATCTGAAACAGCTTGCGCGAACCGAAGACGACAAAGCCAAAATCCGCATGATGCGCTCCTTCGACCCCGCAATGGCGGGCAAAAACCTGGACGAACTGGGCATCTACGACCCCTGGTACGGGCAGATGCGCGACTTCGAATACACGACCGAGCTTATCGACACCGCGGCGCGGGCGCTGATCGCCGAGCTAAGCTCGACCCCGCAGGAAAACTAGCGCATGGGTGTGTGGAGCACAGGTTTCGGCAACGGCTACGAAACCAACGACGTTGAAGAAATCTTAGAATTCTGCCTGAAAACATGCCACGAACTCACCATGCCGCCCACCGATAAAGACGGAATGCCGCTCGATACCACCACTTTCAGCGACGCCGCATTACCGCTTATCATCGGCATTGACGGGCGCAGCGGAAGCGGTAAAACGCAGCTCGCCGACATGCTGAATTTCTCCTTCACAGCCGAACACTTTGCGGTGCGCGTGCTCCACCTAGATTCTATCTACCCCGGCTGGGACGGGCTGGCGGAAGGCACCAAAACCTGGCGGAAAATCTCGCGGAATCTGCGCAAAGGCAAGCCCGCCAGCTACCGAGAATGGGACTGGCACGCGGATGCGCCCGACCCCGAACGCACGATAGACCCCGCCCAGGAGACCGTCATCATCTGTGAGGGCGTGGGGGCGATCGCCGGTACCTGCGATGTGCGCATTGTGGTGAGGGCGCCCGACGAGCTGCGGTACAGGCGGGCTATAGACCGCGACGGCGAGATGTACCGCCCGCATTGGGAGCGCTGGGCGGCGCAGGAAGAAGCCCTCTTCGCCACCTACTCCGCCACGTATGCGCAGGCAGATTTTATCTACCGCACGGCGTAGCTCCTCTGCCCTGCCGTTTTCTGTACCCGTGCTTACCCTCCCCTGAGATAAAGAGCCTTGAAACGTGAATAAAGAGTTATAAATCCCGCTTTATTCACGAACAAGGCTCTTTTTATGCACCACCCGACGGCGAAAAAGTTTAGCGCGCACGCCACTTACGCCGGATGCGCGCATCCGCTAGACTAGAAAAGTTGCGTTTCCAGCCGGGTGTATTCGGCGCCGTTACGCGTTCATAAACCTAGAAAGCACTCTACCCGTGTCTTCGTCACAGACTACCTCTCAGCAGGGTCATGAGCACCCTGATCACGTTAAAGTTTCCTTCGGTATTCCTGCCCCCGTTATCGTCACCCTTGCCGCGCTGACCGCTATTGCACCGCTGGGTATTGATATGTACCTGGCTTCGCTGCCTACGGTTGCCCGTGAGCTCAACACCACCGATGCCGCCGCATCTATGACTCTCAGCGCCTTCATGATAGGCATGGCACTCGGGCAGCTTATGATCGGTCCACTCTCCGATAAAACCGGCCGCCGCAAACCGCTTCTGATCGGTTCCGTAGTCTGCTTTATTGCGACCGCACTGTGCGGATTCTCGCCCAGCATTGAGGTCTTCATTGCGGCGCGTTTCCTCATGGGTTTCAGCGGTGCTATCGGCGCAGTACTTGCCCGCTCGATCGTCGCAGATACCACCAAGGGGCTGGCGACCGCCAAGCTCATGGGCGTCATGATGATGATTAACGGGTTTGCCCCCGTTCTGGCGCCGCTCTTCGGCGGGTGGGTGCTGTCGTGGGGCACGTGGCGCAATATTTTCCATGTGCTCACCGTAGTGACCGCGCTGCTCATGCTCGCCGTGATTTTCATTCTGCGCGAGACTCTTCCCGTTGAAAAACGGTACAAAGGCACCGCGCTGAGTGTCTACTCCGAGATTCCGAAAGTATTCAAAATCCGCCGTTACCTGGGTTTTTCCCTCACCATGTGCTTTGCCTTCGGCGCAATGTTCTCGTATATTTCGGGTTCCACCTTCGTTCTCCAGAACATTCTGGGTCTCAATGCCGGGCAGTTTACTCTCGCCTTCGGGGTGAACTCCCTGGGCATTGTGGCGATGAGCTCGCTGGCAACCGCGCTGGTTGGCCGTATCGGTCAGCGCGTGATCGTCAATATCGGCGTGATTTCTCTTCTGACGGTCTCAAGTCTGCTGACTATCTCATTCGCGCTAGGTATTTCGCTGTGGCCCACCCTCATTCTGCTATTCTGCCTCACCTGCTCAGTGGGTCTGATTTTCGGTAACTCCTCGGCACTGGCTCTGAACGAGGCACGCCATATGGCGGGCAGCGCATCCGCCGTCATGGGCACAATTCAGGCGCTTCTGGGCGGACTTGCCGCACCCTTGGTTTCACTGGGCGGCGAAGGTTCCTATATGCCGATGGCGTTCTCAATTCTGGGCTTCGCACTGATGACCGCACTCGTGCTCTTCACAACCCCGCGTAAGGACGCCGACTATGCGGCAGACGGCGGCGAAGGCGGGCGCTAGCGCTTCGCATCAAGCGTGTTAAGACGTTGATACCCAAGAAGCGGGTTTTTGCCGAAAAGATGAAAAAATATCATCATTTTCGAGCAGAAACCCGCTTCTCCTCGTAATCGCCCTAGCTGCTGGTATCCTGATAAATCCTAAGATTTTAAGGAGGCTGACCGTGAGCACTAACGAAAACCTCACAAGTGCAGAGATCATCAAACGGTTCAACCACTTCTACGACTGCTGGCTGGATTCGATCACCATAACCTATGCAAAGGGAACAGCTGTTCGTCTGCGATTCTGCGCGGTGGACCGGAACCATGTAGACGGCGGCTGGGAGAAGGCCGCTACCGACGACGTCTGGCGGTACGTCACCGTAACCCTGGAAGATATTTCGGACTACCGGGTGCAAGGCCCGTTCATCAGCATATGCAGCGGAGTTCATGCTCTCGAACGGGACGGCAAAATCGGGCTCGACATCGAGGGGGACAACGACAACCCCGAAACCTTCGAGGACATCGCCGAAGCAGACATATACTTTATCGCCGAAAGAGCCACCTGGGAGCTGGGCCCGCTCGGCGTACACTGCTGTGAAGGCACGTGAGCCACTACACTGGAAACATGACTAGTTCCGTGATACTCCTAAATTCAGAGAACCCGCAAGGCGTTGCTGTAGACCCCGCCCAGCCGCTTATCGGCGTGGAAGACCAAGGATTTACCCGTGGCGACGGCATTTTTGAGACCATGCTCGCCGTCGATCGGCGGGTACGAAAACTTGATATGCACCTCACCCGGTTTGAATCTTCCGCGCGTATGCTCGACCTACCCGAACCTGACCCGCACCAGCTTCGGGATGCGCTGGCAAACCTTCTCGCCCAGGCCGTACCCGGCGCTCACACGGAAATCGGCGAAGAGCATATCGTCAAAATCATTACCTCACGCGGGCTGCCGAACGCCTCAGCGGGAATGCCCGCCGGGCCATACACCCTGCTGATCGCATCCCCGGTACCCGAAACTACCGTGACCCAGCGTCAGAACGGCGTGAAGGCCATGCTACTGCCGCGCGGGCACGACCCCGCCGACAACACCGCATACCCGTGGCTGCTGGCGGGCGCGAAAACCCTCTCATACGCGGTCAATATGGCGGTGCTGCGGTACGTTCACTCCCACGGCGCGGACGACGCGATTTTTATGACCGACAACCGCCGCATTCTGGAGGGGGCAACCTCATCGGTGCTCATGGCGCGCATTGAGCACGGGAAGAAAATGCTGTACACCCCCGAACCGAACCACGGAATCCTGCCCGGCACCACACAGGGCGCTATTTTTGAGGCGGCGCGGCGCGACGGCTGGGAACTGGGCTACGGCCCGCTGTACCCGCAGGATCTTTTCGAGTCAGATGGGGTGTGGCTCGCCTCCTCGGTGCGTCTGCTCGCCCCGGTCACGCATCTGAATGGTACGGCGTTAGCGCATGATGCGCAGCTCACGCACCGGTTCTTGGAATACCTGGCACAGGGCTAAGGTGCAGGGGTAGCGGCGCAAGGCTAATACTTGCGCCGCGCCTTTACCCCGATTTTTCAGAGCCGAGTACCTAGCGGCAACTTCGGTGCGACTACTGCCACAAGAAACGCAGAGTTCCTAGCCCCAACGAAGCCCCGTAGGCGCACGCCACGATCACGGCGGCGGCAACCGCAACATACGCATCACGCCGGGAATAGGCGGGCACGCGTGCCCAGGAACGTTTGCCGGTGCCGAAACCGCGCGCCTCCATTGTGACCGCAAGGCGCGAACCGCGGCGAATTGCCTGTACCATGAGCGCGAAGGCCTGCCCGGCACCGGTTTTGATGCGCCCGAGCGGGCCCTGACCCGCGCCCAGCCCGCGTGCGCGCCGCGCCTGCCCCAGCGTATTCCACTCCCCAAACAGGATGCCGACAAGACGTAACGCCGCCAACGCGGCAAGTACAAAACGAGCGGGCAGGTGGAAAGTTTGGGCAAGCGAATCGCCCAGGTCGGTTGGGTCTGTTGAGAGCACAAACGCGAAGGTCGGCAGAATCATCGCCAGGGAACGAATCATCATCGAAAACGCCGCCGCGAGTGACCCTTCCGTGATGGTGTTCAGCCCAAAATCGAGCAGTACGGCACCGGTTTTATTGACAAGGATCGCCACACTCCAGCCGGTGGTCAACACCGCTATCAGGATAGGCCAGCTGCGCGCCAGCAGGTTTACCGGTCGAAACCCGACCGCAATGAACCCCAGCAGTTCCAGCCCAAAGATGATAGCCGCGGTTACCGGGTCTTGAATGAGGATTGCCGCAAGAACCAGCACGCCCGCAACCACTAATTTGACGCCCGCGTTAAGCCCGCCAAACCAACTGTTGCGCTCGGCACTCGGCCCGAAAAAATCGGTATTCATGCGCTACTTCCCTTCCTGAAGGCTCCGGTCTGCGGGCTCATGCGGCAAGCTTTCGAGCGTGATGCTCCGCCCGCCTAAAGCCGCCGTAAATTCGAGGTCGTGAGTCACCGAGATCACCGCAACCCCCTCCGCAAGAAGCCCGCGAATCAAGCGCACCAGTTCGCCCCAGGTGCTCGCATCCTGACCGAAGGTCGGTTCGTCAAGAATCAGCACGCGCGGCGCCGTCGCCAAAGCGGATGCAACCGACAGTCGGCGTTTTTGCCCACCCGAAAGCGTGAACGGGTTGGCGTCTAAGAGCCCGTCTAAACGCAAGCGTTCGGCGAGGGATGCGGTGGCGGCGGCAAGCGCATCCTCATCAATTTTTTCGCGGCGCAGGGCGGCGAGGCGGCGCGGCCCGAGTTCGAGTTCTTCGCGCACGCTGCCGCGCACGAATTGGTATTCGGGTTCTTGGAAAACGTAGCCGATGCGCCCGAGCAGCTGGGCGGGACTCCAGGATGGAATATCCCAGCTGGCGGCTGTTTTCTCACGAGTGAGGGAGCTTTCTGCCGTTGGGTTTTGGTCGAACTCGCGCAGTGCTTCGTGCGCGTGCAGGGTTCCGTTGGGGGCGTAGAGAAGCCCTGCGAGAGTCAACGCGAGGGTTGATTTTCCGGCGCCGTTGGGGCCGAGGATGCTCAGGTGCTCGCCTTCTCGAATGCTCAGGTTAATGCCCCCGCGCAGGGCGGGAACATCCAGGGGCACGGGTGCGGGTTCCGGCATGGTTTTGAGCTGTCGTCGGCGTGCCCGTAACTGTTTTTTGCTCGGGAATTCCCGCGTAATCTCAAGGTTTTCGGCGCTCAAGAGTATGCGCCCGCTCGGTGCCGCCGCGGCGGCGGGTTCGGGAACGTACCCGGGCACCCACACGCCGTTGGCGATGAGGGTTTCGCGGGCTTGGGCGAGCACGGTTTCGGGCGCGCCGTCGTGGGTGATGCCTCCATCAGCACCGAGCACGACGACGCGGTCCATATGCTGCGCCCACACGCCCACCCGGTGTTCGACGACGATCAGGGTGGCACCGGTTGCTATGACCGCCTGCACCACGGCATCGCGCACCTGCTGAACGCCTTCGGGGTCGAGGTTCGCGGTGGGTTCGTCAAGCAGAATGGCGCGCGGGTGCATCGCCAGGATTCCGGCGAGCCCCAGGCGTTGTTTCTGACCGCCCGAAAGCGCATTCGTGGGATGCTCATGCGGCAGGTAGTCGAGCCCGACGGCGGCGAGCGCATCGTCAACGCGCGCCCAGATTTCTTCGCGTGCGACCGCGAGGTTTTCGGGGCCGAAGGCTACATCATCGCCCACGCGGGCGAGTACGACCGATGATTCTGGGTCTTGCTGCATGAGCCCGATGAGTCCGCGTGCGTCTTCGGGGGCTACGCCGTCGATGCGCGCGCTGCCGCTTTGGCTCTGCCCGTCGTGATCGTGCAGCACCCCGGCGATAGCGTGCAGCAGCGTTGATTTTCCTGCGCCGGAGGGCCCCAGCAGCAGTACTTTCTGCCCGGGCTCGATGCGCAGGTTCACGTTCGAGAACGCTGGTTTTTCACGCCCGGGGTGGTGCCAACCGAAGTTGTGAAGGTCGATTGCGGCACCGCGGGTGGGCGCATTGGGGGCGGTACTGTGTGGTTCGGTCATGGTTGCACCCTGGGTTGCGGGTGGTTCAGGATGTTCCGTGTTTGAGGGTTTGAGCGTTGAGATAGGCTGTGACATACGTGTCCGTTATCCGCGTACGGTACGTGCCTGCACACCGGAGGCCAGCGAGGCGAGTACCCCGGTTTTAGCGAGTGCTTTCGTGAGTCCCCAGGAGAGTACTCCGGCGAGCACAATTCCTGAGACGACCGCGCATACCACGTAGATGACGGCTTTGAAGATTTCCATGTCTGGGTAGTAGATGATGATTTCGTTGACACCCATGAAAAGCCCGCTCAGTGCACCCGCGAAGGCTGCTGTGCTGAGGTTCCAGACTCGGTACCCGAACACGGCGAAGGCAATTTCCGCGCCAATTCCCTGGAAGAATCCGGCGATGAGGATTGATTGGCTCCAGGCACCTCCGGTGAGGAATACGGAGATGACAGCGGCAACGATTTCGCAGTAGAGCGCGGCACCGGGCTTGCGGATAAGGTACCCGCCGAGCACACCGGCGAGCAGCCACATACCGGCGACGATGGGGCGGTATTCGGGAACCGCCGCGAAGAGCGTTTTAGTGGCGGGGTCTACGGCAATATCCCAGATCCAGAAGATTACCGCGCAGGCGGCGGCGACCACAGAGACGATGACGATTTCATTGACCCGCCAGCTGAGGCGAGATTTTTGAGACATATTTTCCTCCCATGATTGGAAGGGGAACATCCACACCCGTTGCGGGTGGGGTGTTGAGAAAACATATTTCGACTCCCTACGCCGGTACTAACCGGATCAGGTTCGAGGGTCTGCGTTGCACTCTCAGCGCCCGTCTGCGGCGCTCCCCTGTCGTGTTGCTTCGAGAGTTCGAAGCCTATAAACGTTTACATTCTATGCTGTATGAGTCTTTTTCTGTGAGTTCGTTGAGTTTTTGAATCGGTTTATGACAAGAACGTGTGGCAGGTCGGTAATATGATTCCTTGATTTGCCGCTGGTATACGCCTTTCAGACCCGCAATACTGTGCTTTTTCTCACGTTCTAGAGTTTTTACCCCGATTTTTCGTGTATGCGCGCGTTAAAACAGGTCATGTTCTCTGCATTTGAGCCGTAAAGCCGATAGGCTAGGGATAGTCACTTCTGATTTTTGAGGAGAAGATATGAACCCCGTAGCAAAGATTGCTATCACCGGTGCCAATATGGCCGCCGCCGCCCTGACAAGCAAAGGTCTTGGCGCAGCATGGAAGCGTGTGACCGGTAACGAACCTCCTACCATCGGCCCCGAGTCCGAAGATACCCTGCGCAATGTTATTGTGTGGACCGTCATCACCTCCGTAGTGGGTGCTTTGGTAAGCGTCGGTATTGCCCGCGCACAGCGCCGTTTCTTCTCATAATTTCACGGTGTAATTTGGGTGGATGCGCCGCCCCAGCAGTCTTCACGCTGCAGCGGTGTGCGCATCCTTTCCGATGTGCTGAATAGTCTGCCTGTTCAGAAGAGAATAAGGTGCTCGGCACGCTGGGAGGCGATGCCTACGGCAGTGTCGCCGGGGTAAGCTACAAGACCAGCACCAGATTGAGGGCGCCTTGCTGCGTCTTACACGAAAGTGAACACATCCGTTATGACTAGACGCATTCCCGACCACAGTACCAGCCGCCGTTCGGTTGCCTCTTGGGTGCTGTGGGATGTCGGCTCGTCGAGCTTCGACACCATCATGATGACCTTTATTTTTACGGTCTACCTCACCAGCTCTTACTTCGGCTCAACCGAGGATGCATCGGCGGCACTGTCACTGGGATTGACCGTTGCCGGGTTCTGTATTGCCTTTTTCGCTCCGGTTTCGGGTCAGCGCGCCGATAAATCCGGTAAAGGTATTTTCTGGTTAGGTGTTAATACGCTTTCTCTGGTGGCGTTCTCTGGACTGTGTTTTTTCGTATTTCCCGATGAAGCGCATCTGTGGCTGGGCGTGATTCTCGTATCTGCGGCGAGTGTATTCAGCGAATTTGCGGTCGTGAATTACAACGCTATACTTCCGCGCATTTCAACCCCGAATAATATCGGTAAAATCTCTGGGATCGGTTGGTCGGCGGGGTACGTAGGCGGCCTAGTGGCCCTAATTATCGTGTTGTGGGGCTTCGTACTTGAGCCTAACGGGTTGCACCTGAGCACCGACAACGCCTTCAATATTCGCGCAGTGGCACTGTTCTCCGCCCTGTGGTGCCTGATCTTCTGCACGCCTTTGCTAATTCGGATGCGCCGCCGCGAACGGGTGCTCCCGGAGGTCCTTCCCACAGGTGAACTCAGGTTCTTAGAACGCGGCCTAGCCAGGCTTTCTCCGGCACGCCAAGGCGGTCTTTTTGCAGCCTACAAGGAGCTGTGGCGCACCATTATGCGGCTGCGCACCACGGCACCGCAAACCCTTTATTTCCTGTGTGCCAGCGCTATCTTCCGCGATGGTTTAGCCGGTATCTTCACCTTCGGCGGTGTGCTGGCGGCTGGTTCCTTCGGGTTCAGCACTTCGGATGTCATTATTTTTGGTGTTGCCGCCAACGGTGTTGCCGCCGTAGGCGCGGTGCTGGGCGGGTACCTGGATGACTATCTGGGGCCCAAAAAGATTATTATTTTCTCGCTGGTGGCCATCCTAATCGCCGCCGTACCCCTGCTCTTGTTCCCCTACCCCATGACCTTCTGGATTTGCGCACTCATTCTCGCCCTCTTCGTGGGGCCCGCGCAGTCCTCGTCGCGTACCTTCTTGGCGCGCATCGCCGATCCCGGTACGGAAGGTGAGCTCTTCGGGCTGTATTCGACAACCGGGCGTGCAACCAGCTTCTTGGCCCCCATGCTGTTCGGGCTGTTTGTCACGATTTTCAACGCCCAGGTGTGGGGTATTGTCGGCATTATGATCGTGGTGTTGGCGGGTCTGCTCATGACTCTGCCATTAGAATCGCCACAAGCGCTTCACCTGCGCAAGGCACGCCGCGCCGAAAAGAAAGCGGCCAAAGCGGCGCAGCGGTAGTTCTTTACTCGCCCCCTTGACCTACGAGTCTTGACCCGCGAGCAGATAGCAATCCGCTATCTGCTCGCGTATTTATTGGGTTTGTTTAGTTCGAGTCTTCTTCGGTATACAGCGGATCATCTACGGTGCGCATCGTGAGTATGCCGCTTTCGGATAGCTGCTCAACAACCTGGCGATGCGCATCCTCGGGCAACCCCTCAAACAACTCACGCATAACCTCGTAGTGCTCCCGCACCGTCAGTTCGTGAGCGGCGTTAATCCAGCACTCTGCCGCGAATGCGGAAAGCTCATCCAGTGAATCTCCGTGATGCAGCAAGAATCTTTCTCCATCCACCAGATACCCGGTGGTGCCGAACATGCGTTGAAGAACCTGCGTGCCGTTGGGGTATACGTTCGGCAAGCGGTCGGGCACCTCAAAGGTCTCGTACTCGTCCACTCTCTCGGAGTTCGGGAGCACAGCATCCTCGGCGAGAAGTTCACGTACGAGCGGCTCAATATCTTCAACCTCGGAATACACCAGCCGCCATACGCCGCCACACTGCTCAAACAAGCGAATAATCGAGAGCACACCCTCGGGGTTGAGCGCCACGCCAGAGGTCTGCTCGGCAATCGACATGAGCGCATCCCCCAGGCTCACACGCTCAAGATAGGGTTTCGTGGGCTCATCAGTGCGCCCCACTATGACGACGCGAGTGGCTGTATAGCTCGTATCCTCACAGTCCGCCGCGTTCAGACCCAGCTCAACGGGGTTACGCTGTTCCTTCGGCTCGTCGTCAGAAACAACCAGCGACAGCGGCTTCGGGTAGGGGTAAATCTCACGGTCGGCACCCACGATCGTGGTTTCGTCCGTCAGATAGGTGAACTTCTTCCCCAGATACTGTGCGGCGGTCGTCTTCCCCCGCCCCGAAGCACCCACCAGCACCAGCGCGCGCTTCGTAGCGGGGTCGCCAATGGCGGCGGCGTGCAGCATAGTGCGCTTACCCGCCAACTGCTGAATCATCGCAACCGTCAGATTAGACGTCAGGGTCTCCAGCGCCTGTTTCTCGTTCTGAATATTAAGAATCTGCAGAATCCCAAACGGGTTCACCAGGTCGGGATGCTCATCAAACAGATTCACGCTCCCATCCGTGAGCACAATCGCGTGCGCCACAGACTGGGTTGCCTCAAGGGCATCATGCACACTATCGAAGAGGCGCGGGGCTAGGCTCCCCCAGGTCTGTACGATCTGCTCGCACAGCGCATCGGGAACACCGGGACCAAAAATAACCTTCAGATCGGCACCGGCAGGGCTCAAAGCCATTGTCTTGAACGACAAGGTATCTCCTTGAAAAAATCATGCGGACGGCGACTAGTCGCCAGATTTCTCAACGGGGATCTCTGTACGGTGAAAGTTCAGGTAGCTGCGCGATGCGGTCGGCCCCCGCTGCCCCTGGTAGCGGTTTCCGTATGCGCCGGAACCATAAGGATGCTCAGCCTCGCTTGTGAGCCGGAAGAAACACAGCTGACCGACCTTAGACCCGGGCCACAGCATAACCGGCAGGGTCGCCATATTAGACAGTTCCAGGGTCACGTGCCCTGAAAATCCGGGGTCAATGAACCCCGCAGTTGAATGGGTCAAAAGCCCCAAACGCCCGAGTGAAGACTTACCTTCCAGGCGGGCCGCCACATCCGCAGGCAGGGTCACCTGTTCATAGGTGGAACCGAGCACAAACTCGCCCGGATGCAGAATAAAAGGCTCATCGGGGGCAACTTCCACCAGACGAGTCAGTTCCTCCTGCTCCTGCGACGGGTCAATATGCGGGTACTTATGGTTGTCAAACAGACGGAAAAAGCGGTCGATGCGCACATCGACGCTCGCCGGCTGAATCATCGAATCGTCAAACGGCTCAAGTACGATACGGCCGTCAGCAATTTCTCGTCGAATATCGCGGTCTGAAATAAGCACACTCTAAGGATACCGACTCCAGACTCTATACTTCACCATTGCTCAAAAAGAACAGCCGACAAATCAAAAATAAAAATCTGCGGCAAAGTGTGCGAACCGGGGCAGCACACGCTACACTAGGTTAAGTCCGTTCACGGATGCGCGGCTGTAGCTCAATGGTAGAGCGCACGCTTCCCAAGCCTGATACGCGGGTTCGATTCCCGTCAGCCGCTCGTATAAACCATAAACCCCTAGCTTCTGTTAGGGGTTTTCGTGTGCCCAATCTTAGACGTGAATCGCTTCCAGGCGCGGATTTGGTACCTCGCCCGCTCGGAATCCGCGTCCTCCAGCCCATCAGCCGCTCTCAAAAGTTCTGGTGTTTGCCAGGGCTTTTTTATTTTCCTCAGCTAGCCCCGCGATAGAAATGATCTAATTTACAGTAAAGTCTATGTGTGTAACAGTACGTCGAGAGTCTTTTTGTCAGGATTATTATGGATACTTCCCCAGTACCTGCCCCAGAAAATAAGGTCTTCCCCACCGGTAAATACCCGCAATATAACGAAACAACTGAAGAGGCCATTGCAGAAACCCGGGCCATGATGGATGGAGTGCTGGCATCCCAACAGTACAGTTCGCCTCAGGAACTTTTCGAGGAACTTGATACCAGCGGCGAATATTCCTAATTTTCAACCAATGACGCTGATTCAGTAGTCATTTTCTCTCACGAGCAAAGCAATAAAAACGCCGCCAAGAACCACGATAAAGGTTGTGTGCTAGCCTGAGTGGGAAACATCTGCGTGTGCCCATCGTCGCAAAATCACCGCAACACCCGCGTAAGCACACAGGAAACACTACTTTCACAGTCGAATCGTGGTCCCATGACAACCAACAGCACCGCCGAAACCGCCACACCCTTAGACCTTTCACTGTATCTGGTCACCGGCGAAAACCCCGTCGAAACGGTGCGGCGGGCACGGCACGCCACTTGCATACAGGTGCGCTCCAAGCCCATCAGCGCCCGCGACCTGTACGCCCTTGCCGAAGAGATTGCGCGCATCGCACTCCCCCACCAGAAGATACTGATCGACGACCGGGTGGATGTTGCCCTCGCCCTGCGCGCTCGCGGGGTGCGCATCGACGGGGTACATATCGGCCAAGACGATCTGCCCGTCGCCGATGCCCGCCGTCTGCTGGGCGAGCACGCCATTATTGGTCTCACGACCGGCACCCGCGAGCTTGTTGAGCGCGCTAACGCCGTTGCGGATCTGATCGACTACATTGGTGCCGGGCCGTTCCGCCCCTCCCCGACCAAAGCCTCAAACCGCCCGCCGCTGGGTATTGACGGGCTGCGTGAACTTGCCGAGCTCTCGAAGGTTCCGGTGGTCGCTATCGGCGATATTTGGCCGCAAGACTGCCCGAGCATCCGCAAAACAGGGGTTGCCGGGGTTGCAATGGCACGTGCCTTCGTGGAAAACCCGGAATTGCAGGCATAATCATGGCAGAAGTTATTACCGTGGTGGGCGGCGGAGTTATTGGGCTGACCACTGCCTTTGAACTCACCGAACGCGGCCAGCGTGTGCGCGTCTATGACCCAACCCCCGGCGAGCGCGGCACGGGCGCCAGCTATTTTGCGGGCGGAATGCTCGCGCCTATTGCCGAAGTGCAGTTTCAGCAGGATGCACTTTTCCCGCTCATGGTTGCCAGCGCGAATGCGTACCCTTCGCTCATGCGCAGGCTCGCTGCGGTGACGGACGCACCCACCGGCTACGATACGACCGGCACGTTGGTGGTGGCGGGTGACCGTGCGGATGCGGCGCATCTGCGCGATGTTTCTGAGTATTACCGTTCGCTCAACCGCAGTGCCGAGGCGATTCCCGTGAGCCGGGCGCGCGCCCTGGAACCCGCACTTGCCCCGGATTTGGCGGGTGCGGCGTTGATTGAGGGCGATCATCAGGTGGCGCCCCGGCTGTTTTTGCAGGCTCTCGTGAAGGCGTTGAGGGCGCGCGGGGTCGAGTTTGTGCGTGAGCGTGTGACGAACCCGGATTTTGGGGATATTGTGTGCACCGGTTTGGGCGCGGCGGAGCAGTATCCGCTGCGACCGGTTTACGGCGATATTCTGCGTCTGCAGGCGCCGCGTCCGCTGGTGGAGCACGTGGTGCGCGGGTTCGTGAACGGCCGGTCCATTTATGTGATTCCACGGCCTGGCGGTGAGGTATGTATCGGTGCGACAAGCCGCGAGGACACGCGTACCCGCCCCGGTGTGGACGGCGTGTATCAACTACTCAAAGATGCGATCCGGGTGGTTCCTGCGGTGGAAGAATGCGAGCTTATCGAGTCGAATGTGGGGGTGCGCCCCGGAACTCCGGATGATCTGCCGATCTTTGGTGGCCGCATAACGGCGACCGGGCGGCGGCAGCTGATCTCGAACGGGTATTTTCGGCACGGAATTTTACTGGCGGCACTTGCTGGGAAAGCCGGTGCGGAGGTGTTTTTGGGCGGGGATATTCCGCCGGAGTTCGCGCCCTGCTCCCCGGAGAGGTTTGAGCGCTGATACGCGATATTGCTACTACATACCGCCAGTTTGTGCACCAGAAACGAGAGGAATAACCCATGAAAATAACCTATAACGGCAAATTATTAGACATTTCTGCCACGAATCTTGAGGCGCTGATTCTTCAGCAGGCGGGCACCGATCAGGGGGTCGCTGTCGCACTCGATGGTGCTGTGGTGCCGCGTTCACGGTGGGCGAGTACCGAAGTACCCGAGGGCGCTAGGGTCGATGCGCTGACCGCAGTTCAGGGCGGGTAGTGACCATGATTATTGCTGAGAAAGAGTTTTCATCCCGGCTCATTATGGGTTCCGGGGGCGCCACCAGCATGGACCTGCTCGAAAAAGCGCTGGTCGCATCCGGCACCGAGATGACCACGGTCGCGATGCGCAGGCACGCCTCAGGCACCCCCATTTTTCCGCTTCTGACCAGGCTAAATATTGCACCTCTACCCAATACGGCGGGGTGCCGCACCGCGCGCGACACCGTTATCACCGCCCGGCTCGCGCGCGAAGCCCTGGGCACGAACTGGGTTAAGGTTGAGGTGATTAGCGATGAAGACACCCTGCTGCCGGATGTGTGCGAGACCGTGACCGCCTGCGAAACACTGGTGGCGGAAGGGTTCACGGTCATGGCGTACACCTCTGATGACCCGGTGATCGCCAAACGTTTAGAGGATGTGGGAGTCGCGGCGGTCATGCCGCTCGGCTCACCCATCGGCACGGGGCTGGGCATTTTGAACCCGCACAATATTGAGCTGATTTGCTCCCGCGCCACGGTTCCGGTGCTGCTGGATGCGGGGGTTGGCACCGCCTCGGACGCCGCGTTTGCTATGGAACTCGGGTGCTCGGGTGTGCTGTTGGCCTCGGCGGTCAACCGTGCGCAGGATCCGGTGGCGATGGCGCGAGCCATGAAAGCCGCTGTTGAGGCAGGCTATCTGGCGCGAAGCGCAGGCAGGATTCCCCAGCGCGAGCACGCGAAGGCTTCCTCCCCGGCGGAAGGTCTGGTGTCATGGATGTGACCTCGCATGATCGCCCTTCGGTGCCTGATGCGCCGCAGATTCTAGCGCCGGAGAACCCCGCGCAGGCGCATGCTCTCGAAGCGGAGCGCGTATCGCGGCAGGATCGTCTGCCCGGTTTCGACCAGCAGGCGGTTGCCAATGCGCATGTGCTCGTTATCGGCGCGGGCGGTCTGGGGTGCCCCGTGGTGCAGGCGCTCGCCGCCGCCGGGGTCGGGTCGATTGCGCTCGTCGATCACGATGTGATTGAGCTGTCGAATCTGCAGCGCCAGCTGTTGTTCGGGATCGCCGATTGCGGCAGGGCGAAGGCTGAGGTTGCCGCGCATCGTGCCCGTGAGATTGCCCCGGCGCTGAGGGTGACGGTGTATCGGCGATACCTGGAGGCATCCTGGATTCTTGACCTGTTCGCCGATGAGAACCCGGCGGTGATCGTCGATTGTACCGATACGTTTGCGACTAAATATCTGATTGCCGATGCCGCCGAGATAACCGGTATCCCGCTGGTGTGGGGGTCGGTGCTGCGTTATCAGGGCAGCGTGAGCGTCTTCCGCACGGGGTCGGCACATCTGCGCGATCTGTTCCCCACGACCCCGGAAACTCTGGAATCCTGCGCCGAGGCCGGGGTACTGGGCGCTACCACGGCGGTGATTGGCTCGCTCATGGCGACGGAAACGCTCAAGTTCCTGGCGGGGTTGCCCACGCTTGAGGGTCGGCTGCTCACCTACGAGGCGTTGAGCGGAACCTTCCAGAATTTTGCCCTCTCCCCAGACCCGGAACGTGCACCCGTGACGGATTTGAGCGCCTATAAACTGCCGAAGATTCTGCTGGATGTGCGCGAGCAGGACGAACGCGAAACCCAGGTGAAGTACCCGGATTCTTTACACCTTCCGCTGTCTGCAGCTACCGAGGATGCGGTGCGCGCCATGTTGAAGCCGCTTGCCGGGGAACGCGTAGGCGTGTTTTGTAAGTCCGGGGCACGCGCAGCGAAGTTTATAAAGGATTGGGATGCGGTTGCGGAAGAACACAATATAACGCTGGTTGGAATTTAGTACTTATATTTTCTCTTACTGAAAAGATCCTTAATAATGAATAATCAGCAAAATTTTATTCATTATCAAGAGTCTTTTAAATATATAACAATATTGGATAAATTATAGATAGCTTTCATGCATGCTTTATTAGGATAAAACTATGGTTGCAATCCTCCGATAATTAATTTTAGGGTGGAAATGCAGGAATTATCCGCAGTGCAGACGAAAGGATGCATTATGTCACTCGAAAACGCTAACCTTTCCCGCCGCAAGCTCCTCAAAGCAGGTGCCATAGGCGTCCCTGCAGCAGGTGTGCTCGCCTTCGGCTCCACCCTCGTGACCGCAACCTCCGCAAACGCCATCTCCGCCGACGGCTGGTGGGGGTCCGAGACCTCGCTCGGGTTGCAGGAATTCATGAACACCATCATGACCGCAACCTGGTCTGACGAAGATGGAGAAGTAACTGCAATCCCCACAGTTGTTGACGGAGTCATCAGCTCCCAACCTTCAAGCATGGCACCTGCTTGCCCCGGAATCATCGGCGGCTGGGAATGGGTAGAATCCAATCAAGCAACAGGCTCCCCCACCATCCGCGTTATGAACGCATGGCTGGATGGCGTATCCCCTAAACAATATGCAGGATTTGAACCTGGTTATGCCTGGAACGGTTCTTCCAAAATCGGCTACGGTATCATCAAACGCCTACAAGCACACTACAGTGTCTCTCAGGACGGTCGCCTCGACGGCCCATCCCAGACCATCATGGCCCTGCAGAACGAAATCAACCAGTACGTCGGTTAACACCTTCTAGCCATATAATGATCGACTACTGGGAGTCGATAAAAGAAGACTCTTTATTCCACTAAAGCGGATTTTCATGCTTTAGTGGAATAAAGAGTCTTTTTTGCAAGTATAAACAAATATCTTTGGAAAAATTATGGTTGATATCCTCCGACAATTAATTTTAAGGTGGAAATGCAGAACTAAGCTGCATCAACGATGAAAGGATATTTTTATGTCTCTTGAAAACACTAGCCTTTCCCGCCGCAACCTTCTGCGCGCCGGTGCTTTGGGCGTTCCCGCAGCAGGCGTGCTCGCCTTCGGCTCCACCCTCGTGACCGCAACCTCCGCAAACGCCATCTCCGCCGACGGCTGGTGGGGCGAAGAAACGACTGCAGGTTTCCAACGGTTTATGATTGCTGTCACGGGAACCAGCCTTGAGGTTGATGGGGTCATCAGCGGTCAGGATGCAGTTATGCAGACCTGGTGCCCCGGAATCGTCGGTGGTTGGGAATGGGTTCCCTACTACCAGGCCACGGGTTCACCCACTATAACCTGCATGCATAAATGGCTGGGTAACAAGGCTACAGACGGCAAGTTTTCTCCGACTGACATCGCTGCGCTTCAGAAGCACTACGGTGTCTCCGTAGATGGCTCGCTCGACGGCCCATCCCAGACCATCATGGCTCTACAAAACGAAATCAACCAGTACGTCGGCTAACCGATCTCTAGCCGTACCAGGCATCGTCCGTTAGGTTCAGTACCGAAAAAAGGCTCTTTATTCCAATAAAGCGGATTTTCTCATGCTTTATTGGAATAAAGAGCCTTTTAGCCCGCAAAATGAGGAAATTATTCTAATCGATACTCAGCATAACCTTGGGGCGTTCCCGCTCCCCTGCTTCCAATCGTTCAAATGCGACCTGCGCATCGTCGAGGCTGTAGCTGCGATCGATGAGCGTGCCCAGCTCGTCCCGGTGCTCCCGCACGAACTGCGCGGCAGCCGCATAGTGGTCGATGCCGTGACGGACGCCCACCAGGTACTGCCCCCGCAGGGCAAACTCCGAGGCGTCAAGATCGGTCTGCGCAGGCGGGAAACCAATCAACACCGCCGCGCCCCCATTCCTCAGCAGGGACGGTGTAGCTTGCAGTGCCGTAGCAGAACCGGAGCACTCCCACACAGCATCCCAGTTCTCGGTGGGGAGCGCGTCCACCGTTTTATAGGCCGTAGTCCCAAGCTCGGCAAGGTGCACAGGCTGCGAGGGGTCAACGACCGCTACCTCAACGGGGTACTGCTTGAGTACCAGCGCCGCGAGGGTGCCGATCGTGCCGCCGCCCAGCACAAGCACCCTATCACCAGGTTCCGGGATGGCTTTCGCTAGACCCTCCAAAACCGTCACAAGAGGTTCGATCAGAATATATTCGGGATGCGGCTCTGCACCCGAACCGTCGTCAATAACGGTCAACACGTGCGCTGGCATTACAAGCTTTTGTGCCGCCGCCCCACCGTGCTCATAGAGACCAACTTCGCGCAGGTTCGTGCAGAGATTACGCCGCCCACGCTGACAGAAATCGCAGGTTAGGCAGGGAATCATGGTGCTTCCGGTGACCACGGCACCGGGTTTTAATCGACTGTCGTGAGCGGTCTGCGGCGGGGTTTCGATCACACCTACCCACTCATGCCCGTAATGGTGCGGATACTCGGTCAGACCGCGCCGCAGATAGTTTGAGGTGCCATCGTACAGTTCAAGGTCGGTCCCACAGATGCCCGCATAGGCAACTCGAATGAGAGCTTCATCAGGTTGTTGGGGGTGTGCATCTTTAATATCGCGCGCTTCGACGCTCCGAATTCCGGTGATAAAACTGGCTTTCATCATTATCTCTCCCTGCATTCTACTGCGGTCTCTTTAGAGTATCGATCCACAATAGACGAGTTCAAGGACTATAACACCGCTGGGGGCATAATATTTTATTTTTCGTACATCATTCATTAAATAAACGTATTCTACTACTCTTTAAAGTACTTAAAAATTTTATTCGTATATAATAATATTTCGCTCATGAATATACCTAGAAAAAGTTTAAAAAGTTTTTATTTAACTTTATAGAAGAATAAATTTAGGATTGATATTTGTCGATGAATCCTTTTACAGTGAAAATGCAGGAATAACCTGCATCACCGATGAAAGGATATTTTTATGTCCCTCGAAAACACTAACCTTTCCCGCCGCAAGCTCCTCAAAGCAGGTGCTATAGGTGTTCCCGCCGCAGGCGTACTCGCCTTCGGCTCCACCTTGGTCACCGCAACCTCCGCCAACGCCATCTCCGCCGACGGCTGGTGGGGCGAAGAAACCAGCGCGGGACTGCAGCGGTTCATGAACGCCGTCAGGGGTGCTGGTCTTGTCGTTGATGGGGTCATTAGTTCACAACCCGCTCGTGAAGCTGCTCGTTGTCCAGGAATTGTGGGCGGATGGGAATGGGTAGAAGATTACCACGGGTCACCCACTATTTTGGCAATGCAAACCTGGTTAAAGCTCCGTCGTGGCTCTGGAGCCACTTCAACGATGAATGGTAAGACTATTCGAACTCTTCAACAGCATTATGGGATCTCCCCAGATGCTCGCCTCGACGGTCCCTCCCAGACCATCATGGCCCTCCAGAACGAAATCAACCAGTACGTTGGCTAACGCTCTACGGCTGAGCATCATGCCATATGGGTAGATGCTAAAAAGGCTCTTTACTCCACTAACGTGGCGGAAAACCCGCTTTAGTGGACTAAAGAGCCTTTTTATGCGATCAGAAAGAGATCCGGCAAAGAAGCGTACAGCACCTACGCCAGCGTTACGGACCCGCCGATGCAGTTGATAAACACGCTGGGCTGCCCCTTCGCATTGTGTGAGTCGCCCGGTTCGCACGGCTGATCCAAAATCTGCACCTTGCCCGAAACATCCTCGATACGGTACCCCGGCATTTCAGTAAAAGTCCCGGTCGTCGTCACCGAGCCGCCCGTGACCGTGAGAGTCGCGTCCTCAGCCACTGTACTGTCTACCATCTTCACGGACGAAGATTTCGCGGTCACCTTCGCATGTGTAAACGATGCGTTCAAACAGCGAATAGTGCCCGTGGTCGCCGCCAAATCTGCGTGCGTGGTGCGCACCCCTTCTAGGCGGCATGTTGAGTTTGTCTGAACCCGCAGAACGTCAAGAAAAGAATCGTGTGGAAGGCTGATAACGATCTTCGGTCCCCCAAAGGATAAAAACGAGGTGCGCTTGGCAAACTTGGATTTCCAGTAGCGTTCCCGCTGAACAATCTGGATCACACCATCCTCGGTGCTTACGTCAAAAAGTTCTTCATGCGGTAACTCTGCAGTCGCATCCTGGGTTTCTGCTGCGGTAATAGCGACCTCAAGGTCGAGTGCTTCAACAGCTAAAGACACGGGCTCAGGCAACGCGATAGGCATACACTTAACTCCCTATTTTTTATCACGGTGACGAAGGCGCGACCCGGCGCACGGCCTGGGCATCCGGCACTGACTCTGCCAGTCACCTAACACCTTCATGAGCTATTCTACCCCGGTATTATTCCGACTCCGAACACGATAGAATGTGCTTCCCTCCCAAAATTTATGCCGCCGGATGCGCCCCACATCCGCCGTGCAGACCTTCACCAGGCGTAAAATTTGTGATAGACACAAACTCACTCAAACTTTCAAGGAATTATGTCTGTTTTTCCGAACGTATCTTTTCTTCTCTGTACGGCGCTGATCGCCATCACCCTGGCGGTGAGCGGGTTCGCCAAGGCTAAGGACCCTTCCAGCACCGTCACGGGTATTCTAAACCTGGGGCTTGAAAAAATTGCTCCGCTGAAGCTCACCGCGCGCGCACTCCCCTGGGCCGAACTGCTTCTGGCATTAGGGATGCTCGCAGCGCCGGGCACTCTCTTCACCGTAATATCGGGCATCTCTCTGATGCTCATGTTGTTCTACCTGATCGTTATTGCGCGGGCGCTCGCCACCGGCCGCACCGCAGGGTGCAATTGTTTCGGCTCAAAATCCGCCGCACCCGTGAGCCGCTATACGCTTATCCGCAATATCACGTTGACCGTAGCCGCAGCTACGGTTTTTGCCGCGTCTTTGGGCTCAGGTCGGGCGCTTATCTACGAGCTGTACAACCTCAACTCTGCCGATTGGGGCTGGGTGCTCGGCGCCGCCCTGATCGCCCTCACCATGTGGGCGGTACAGCGCGGCGAGGCATTGACTGAGCCAGATTTCGGCGAAAGCGACGATAATCATCTTCTGCTTCCTGTCTATGAGGATCGCGGCGACGGCGAAGAATACGTGCGCATGCCCATTCCGTACGCAACCCTGCACACGCTCGACGGCAAGAATTTTTCGATCCGCGAGCTCGCCGAGCTCAAAGCGCGGGTGCTGTTCTTCGTCTCCCCCACATGCGGCGCTTGCCTGTCGATCTTCGACAAGCTGGCGGGCTGGGCGCAAAAACTGCCGCAGCTTGAGCTGCATCCTGTTTTCAGCAGTGAGAGCAACGCAAAGACTGGGTCTGTACCCGAGAGCATTACCCCGCTGGTAGATCCAAAATTTGCGGCTATGCACGCTTTCGGCCGAGGCACCCCGCTGGCGGTAGTGCTGGGTTCTGACGGTCTGTTGGCAGGCGGGCCGGTGCGGGGCGCATCCGATGTATCCGATGTTATGGACCAGTTGATTGAGGAATTCACCGGCGCCGAAAGCTCGGATGAACACAGCGCTCAGAATACCACCGGGCAGATGCCCTAGGAGGCGCGTTCTTACCCGTATGCGGTACGATACCCCTACGTTTGCACACACGCTATCTAATCATCTACCACCGAGGAGAATACGGTGTCAGCATTGAGTTTTAACGCCCCCGGCGAGCGCGAAAAGTCGCTCTGGCTCATCAAGAAAGAGAACGATCCGGCACATTCGCAATGGTATATCGACCGTTTCAAGGCTATGGAGGCTGAGGGTAAGGATATGGCGGGTGAGTCTCGCCTGGTGAATGCTTTGGCCTCGCGCGGGGCGAAGATTCTGGATGCTGGTTCCGGCCCGGGCCGCGTGGGTAAGCAGCTGCATGCGCTGGGGCATCGGGTGACCGGCGTTGATATTGACCCTGAGCTTATTGATGAGGCGCGCCGCGTATGCCCGGAGGCCACCTGGGTTACGGCTGATTTGGTGGATTTGCCGCAGGCTCTCGGGTTCGAGTCCGATGCCGGTGAGGATGGTTTTGAACTGATCGTGTGTGCCGGGAATGTGATGGGTTTTCTTGCGCGTTCAACCCGTAAGCCGGTGCTGGAGAATTTTCGGAAGGTGCTGGCTCCGGGTGGGCGTGCCGTGATTGGGTATGGTTCCGGTCCCGGTCGTGACTATGCGTTTGCTCAGTTCCTTGAGGATGCGCGCGAGGTCGGCCTGAATGTCGATTCGACGTTTAGTTCCTGGGATTTGCGTCCGTTTGCCGAGGGGTCCGAGTTTATTGTGGCGGTTCTTTCGCGGTAGACGGCGCTAGGCGGCACGCTTTATGGCCGATAAAAGCGGTGGTACGCATCCTGGTTTTGTGTAGGATGCGCACCACCGTAATTTTTGTCTTCTCCGCCCCGTGCAGAACGCGGGAATCGTAGCCTCTAGGGGATCAGGTGGATTGAACGTGCCATGTCTTCGGGCAGGATTGCGGCACCACCCAATATAGCCACGATAAGTACTGCGAGAATCGCCATAGTGGCGGATTTCCAGCCGGGGTGCAGTTCAGTGAAGGTAATCAGACCGTGGTGCAGCCGGTCAATATCGAGAACGTTCGCTTTTTTATAGACCGTGGTCTGGTCGGAAAGTTTCGAGGCCACCGTAGACATAGTCTTGGCATCCCACACGCGACCGTCGAGGCGAAGAAGAGACTTTCCCTGCTTATCCAGCGCCCACATGCTCGGGAAGCTGCGGTACTTGAGCTTGGCTACAACGTTGCTGAGGTCTTGCCCGTGTGCTTTCTTGCCGTAGAGCTTTTCCACGAAGATCGTGTGGTCCATATCTTTACGTTCTACCGCATGCCAGCCAAAAATTCGGGCGCGGAGTACATGGGTTTTGGTGATTGCCACGATCGTGGGTTTAAGCACCGAATACAGGCTTAGACCCGCGAAAAAACAGATAATAAGCACCAGCACCAGGTACGGCAGGGCGGGGCGTTTATACGCTAAGAATGCGATCGCGGCGACGAGGGTGATGGTTCCCGGGAGCGCCGCCTCGATGCGCCTGCCGTAGGACCGCATGCGGGGGTGAAAGAGTTCTAGAACATCGCCATATTTGGCGGGAATTTCGTGTGCGCGTTCTGCCATACACACCACTTTAGCGGTCGCACCTGCCCGACGCTAAGATTTTCGCCCCGCAGTGTCAAACCTGAGGGTTCGTGCGGGTACATAAATCTGCCCGGTGTCAGGTGCGCCCGCGCGGTGCGGTACGCTGTAATCATGCACAAATTTTCTCCCGTGGAACGGGTTCTAGCTACCTGGGTTATCGGCGTTTTCGTGTCGGTAACCCTTGCTTTTGGCGCGCTCTTTGCTCTGAATCGGCTGGTGTACACCCCCACGGGTCAAGTTCAGGAGTATTTTAGAGCGCTGCAGGACGGTAATGGTTCGCATGCGCTCGGTATTTTGGGGGCACGGGTGCCTGAGGGGGACGGGTCTCTTCTCGATGGTGAGGTTCTGAAGAAGTCGGTTTCGGGGCTGTCTAATATTACCTATGAGGTAGTGGAAAGCAGCGATGACGGCGAGCATGCGACGGTGAGAGCCTCCTACACTCTTGACGGCGCACAGGAACACACCGATTTCAGACTGCATCATGTGGGCGATCACTGGGGTCTTTTCCCACGGTGGGAGATTGAACCCGGCGAGCTGCCCGAGCTGAAGGTTTCGATTAAGGGTGTACAGGCGGCGACCGTGAACACCCGCAAGGTTGCGGTTGACGACGGTGAGGCGACGTTCCCGGTGCTCTACCCCGGAAACTATTCCATTTCTTATGATTCGACGGTGTATACCGCGCAGCCGTATACGCAAAAGGTGCTCTCAGCGGATGCAAATTCGCAGGTTACGCTCGATTTGAAGGCGAGCGATCAGGCCCGGGAATCCGTGCAGCATCAGGTGGAGAATTACGTAAATTCCTGCACCGAGCAAAAGACTCTCTACCCGAGCGGCTGTCCCTTCGAGTACACTTTCCCCGGGCGTGTGGATGGCGAGGTGACCTGGTCGGTCACGGAATATCCGCATCCACACGTGACGGTCACCGCGAATGGCGAATGGAACGCTGACCAGGCGCAGGGCAAGGTCAAGGTATCCTTCACGCAGCTTGACCTGTACACGGGCGAGCGACAGCCCTTTGAGAAGGAAGTTCCGTTTACCATCAAACCGACAGTGAACGTCAGCAACGGCACGGCGGTGCACGTGAGCTTCTGAGGGCCCTTACCCTAGCTTAGTTAATCCCTCGCAAATCCAGCACGAGTTCGCTCTCATCCGCGGCATCACCGGTGACGATGACCGGAATACCCCAGTCCTGCTGGTATAGGTGGCATGCGGCGTGCTCGGGAATATCGCCGTCGGGGGTACCGTCGCAGGCAGCGGCGCGGGCGGTAATGTGCAGCACCGCCTCCTGAATTTCGGGGTTGAGCACGAGGGTACGACTGAGCCCTTGGGAGGTACCGGCACCGTCCAGCAGGAAATTTTCGGGGGTGGATGAGATTTTCAGCTGGGTCGGGTCTCCCCAGCGGGTATCGAGTTTCTGCCCGGTCGGCACGGTAAACCGCGAGGTAAATTCGAGGGTTCCGCCGGTGAGTTTCGTGGCGGGCCGGGCGGTTGTAATCGCCCCTTCGTCCACTTTCTGCGCCTGCGCAGGAATAGCGGCACGCACCAGCTGATGCGCATTGGTTTCCACGATTATCAGGCGGGGGTCCTCACCCGGAATATGCTCCACCAGGAGGTCGGCGGGTTCGGCGAGTCCGCGCTGTAAGGTGCTCAGTTCCTTCGCGGCAGGATCCCAGCGGCGAATCGCGCCGTTATAGGTGTCTGCCACCGCGATAGAGCCGTCGGGAAGCTCCGCGAGTCCCAGCGGATGCTGCATGCGGGAGGTCTGCGAGTCGCCGTCCACAAACCCGAAATCGAATAGTCCCAGCCCTACGGCAGAGGTCACCTGTACGCTCTGGTGTCCGTGATCATCCCGCGTAAAGGTTACGTGGCGCAGCCCGCTGGTTTCCGAGCAGGCGACCCACAGGCTGCCGTCACGCGCCTCGATAATGCCGGAGGGTTGGGCAAACCATGCGTCCTCGGCGGGGCCGTCCTGCAGCCCTTCAACCCCGGCGCCCGCGAAAATACTGATGGTTTCAGAGACGGGGTCGTAGCCGAAGAGCTGGTGGGTGCCAGCCATCGCGATCACGAACTGCCCAGCTTCACGCGAGTAGACCGCATCCCACGGGGACGAGAGCGCTGTAGCGGTGGCGGGCGCATCTGCGGGGATATGGTTCGCGTTACCCGTGACGGCGTTATCTCCATCAATAACGCGCTGCACACCATTGCCCGCAAGGGTACGAACCTCGCCCGTGCGCAGGTTTAGCGAGCGCAGCCGGTGGTTCACGGTGTCGGTAATCAGCACATCGTACCCGAGTTTTTCACGAAGTTCAGCGGGTACCAGGGCGAGCCCTTGAGGTTCGTTAAAGCGTGCAGTGGTTCCGGTTCCGTCGGCGTAGCCTTTTTCGCCGTCCTCTCCCCCGCCGTAGGTTGCCAGTACCGTGTTGAGGTCTTCGGCAACCTGCAGGATGCGGTGCCTGGCGGTATCGGACACCAGGTAGGTGCGTGAGCCGGTACCGAACAGGTTTTTGGGTCCGAACTCTGTGGGGAGTTCAATAGCCTTCCCCGGGAAAGCGAATGTTCCCTCGGTTTTGGGTCGGGGCACGTAGGGGCCGTCGCCTCGGTGCAGGGTACCTTTTTTCTCGTGTTCGGCAACGAGCTCACGCACGAGTGAGATAAGTCCCTGCACGTGTCCTTCCCCGGAAAGATGCGCCACAATATACCCTTCGGGGTCGATGACCACGAGCGTGGGCCAGGCGCGGGCGGTGTAGGCCTGCCAGGTGGTGAGTTCGGGGTCGTCGAGTACGGGGTGTTTGATGTCGTAGCGGTCTACGGCTGCGGCGAGCGCTACCGGGTCTGCCTCATGCTCAAATTTGGGGCTGTGCACGCCCACGGTGACGAGCACATCCGAGAATTCTTCTTCGAGGGGGCGCAGCTCGTCGAGCACGTGCAGGCAGTTAATGCAGCACAGGGTCCAGAAATCGAGAATCACGATTTTGCCGCGAAGAGTCTGCAGGTCTAGGCTCTTCTCGCCGGTGTTGAGCCAGGATCGTCCGGTTAGTTCGCTGGCGCGCACGCGCACGGTTTTCTGCCCGGTATGATCTTGCCCGGAATACTGGTTGCTGGTTTCGCTCACGATTCTCTCCCCTGTGGTTTCGCGCCCAGACCCCGCTTAGTAACAGGGTGCGCTCGTTTCCACCCTATTATGCCAGCGGTGCGGGCGTGTTCACCGGGCGACAAAAGTTTATGAACTCGCCCCGCAATACGCCGTCATATTCTGTCATAGAAGCGAAGACATCACCCTAGGTTTTACCCCATGCACACACCAAAAAGCCCTTGAGATGAACGAAGTGTTAGAAACTCCGCCGTATTCACCTCAAGAGCCTTTTATCATCCCCTAGCGAAAGGGAGGTTATGCAGGTTTAGAGCTTACGCCTTTGGGATCGGCTGCAGGCGGCGCAGCTGAGTTACGTGCTTAGGCTCAAGTTCAGCAATGTTGTGAACCTGGAGCAGCTTCATGGTGCGGCGTACCTCGTCGGAAAGAATCTCGATGGTCCGGTCCACGCCGCGGCGGCCACCGGCCATAAGCCCGTACAGGTAAGCGCGACCGATCAGGGTGAACTTCGCGCCCAGCGCCATAGAGGCGACAATATCGGCACCGTTCATAATGCCGGTATCAACCATCACCTCAACGTCGTTACCGACTTCGCGCACAACCTCCGGGAGCAGGTGGAAGGGCACGGGCGCACGGTCCAGCTGACGACCGCCGTGGTTCGAGAGCAGAATACCGTCTACGCCCAGATCTGCGAGTTTCTTAGAGTCTTCGAGGTTCTGCACGCCCTTAATCACGATCTTGCCGGGCCACATTTCGCGGATAATCTTCAGGTCTTCATAGTTGATGGAGGGGTCCATCGCGTTATCCAGAAGCTCGCCTACGGTGCCGCCGGTCGAGGAGAGTGAGGCGAATTCCAGCTTGGGCGTGGTCAGGAAGTCGAACCACCACCAAGGGCGCGGAATCGCGTTCAGCAGGGTCTTCATCGTCAGATGCGGAGGAATAGAGAAACCATTGCGCTTATCGCGCAGGCGAGCGCCAGCAACGGGTGTATCCACGGTGAAGAAGAGCGTATCGAATCCTGCCTTGGCGGCGCGCTCTACCAACCCGTAGGAGATTTCGCGCTCACGCATGACATACAGCTGGAACCAGAGGCGACCATTAGGGTCTGCGGCGCGCACATCCTCAATGCTGGTGGTGCCTAGAGTAGACAGGGTGAAGGGGATGCCCGCGGCACCTGCTGCACCGGCGCCAGCGATCTCACCCTCGGTCTGCATCAGGCGGGTGAAGCCGGTGGGAGCGATGCCGAAAGGCATGGCGGAGGTACCGCCTAGGACCTCGGTAGTGGTGTCTACGGTCGAAACATCAGTGAGTACGCCGGGGTGAAACTCGATATCCTCGAAGGCCTGGCGTGCACGATTCATGGAGAACTCGCCTTCGGCGGCGCCATCGGTATAGTCAAAAGCGGCGGCTGGGGTGCGGCGTTTGGCGATCTTACGCAGATCATAGATGGTGAGGGCTTTTTCGAGGCGGTTCCCGGCGAAGTCCAGGCTGGGCTTCTTGAACGTCATAAATTCTTTGAGTTCGCTGGGCTTGGGGAACTGACGTTGTACCATGGGGCGCCTTCTTTCTGCGGGGTTGCCGCTTCGTTGCTATACGAGGTTCAAAGCGTCATATACCGCGATATAACGCAAAAGTATGGTGTGTGTTCATTCACAGTTATGGTCGGACCACACAATGCCCGTAATCTTAAGCTAACCCATACTAACAAATAAGGCAAGGCTTGACTTATTAACCAGCGCCGAGTGCTACACACCGTTTTTGAGGCGGTTTTTCGGGGGAAGGACCCGCAAACCTTGCTCTTGCGACGCTGTGAGGCAAGTACATCTGTGACTTTTTGATCAGGTGACAAGAATTTTCATTCTTGTCTCACCCTGAGATACCGGGGCAAACTGCTATTTTTATTCCGCCTCGTAAAGACCTATTATCAGATATGAATATGCAATCACCGTGCAAGGAAACCAACCATGACCCAACCCAAAGCCCGCCGTGGACGTCCCCCAAGCCTAACCCGTGAGCAGATTGCCAAAACCGTTTTAGACGTAGGCTTTGCCAATCTCACGTTTGCCGCCGTTCGTGACCGTCTAGGGGTAGGGGAAACCACCCTATATCGCTACGCACCGGACCGCGACGAACTGGTACGTATGGGGCTCGAATATGCCTATTCCGGTATTGAGGTTCCTTCCTTTGAAGGTCCCTGGCGTGAGGTTCTGACTGCACACGCCCTCAATACCTGGCACAGCCTTGAGAAATACCCGGGCGCAGCAACCGAGGTGGCACGCGGCATCGTTCCCCCCATTGCTACATACTTTTTCGAAGAGCTTTGTGTGATTCTCATCAAACAAGGTTTTTCGGCAAAGAAGGCCGTTCTCACCTGCGATATGCTGCTGGATATGGTTATCGACAGCAGACGAAGCGTTGAACACAGCGATGCGTTTATTGCTGAAACCGGCGCTGGACGTGAAGAAATTCAGCACCAGATGCAGCGCAATTCAACCGACCTGCAGTCTTTCCAAGACCCAGGTGCTTCCGCCGAGCGTCAAGAGATTCGGACTATTCTGCGGGATTCGGTGACCTCGGATCCCTTAGAGTGGCTGCGGCATAAAATGACCATTCTGCTCGACGGCATCGAATACTCACTCAAGTCATAACGAACGGCTTCATCTGCCGATACCGTCTTATGTGGCGTAGGGGCGGCTCCTCTGGGAATCCCCTACGCCCTTTATTTTTACACCATGAGCATGTTCGGCAACGGCCGGGTTCAAAGGCTTTGCTGCGGGTACACCACACGCGGCCACCGGCGACAAAGCTTAACTACGAAGGTAGTTTGATCGCGTTGGCGAGGAGCATGGAAGAGCGAATGATTGAGATGTTTAGGAGTCGCGGCGCGCATCCTCTTCATGCAGGCGCTCAAACATCTCGTTGTAGGCGGTCAGCTCGGCGTCCCCATCACGGTCGGCCTGCCGGTCAATGCGTGCGGCAAGTTTCTTATCTGCCATAGACCATTGGAAACCCACCGCAATCGCCACGATCATGGTCGGAATTTCACCGATACCCCACATGAGCGCGCCGCCCATCTTCTGGTCGTCCAGCGCAGACAAACCCCAAGTGCGCCCCAAATTGCCGAACCAAGAAGCTTCCAGGAGCGCCTTGGAGTTCATGATCGAAATACCTACGAAAGCGTGGTACCCCAGGGTTGCGATCAGCATAATCAGACGCATCGGGTACTGGGGGCGATACGGAATCGGGTCAATGCCGATAAGCACCAGCATGAAGATATAGCCCGTGAGCGTAAAGTGAATCATCATGAATTCGTGCCCGATATGATACCGCAGCATCACCCCGAAAAGCGGTGTGAAATAAACGATAATAATCGACCCTGCAAAGTTTACGGCGGCAAAAATGGGGTGTGTAACAACTTTCGACCATCCCGAATGCACGATGCGCACAATCCACTCGCGCGGGCCTCGCGTACCGTCCTGACGGGGTTCCAGTGCCTTAAGCAGCAGCGTTACGGGCGCGCCTAATACGAGCAGAATCGGCACGACCATCGTGAGCACCATATGCTCAAACATATGCACCGAAAACAGCACACGCGAATATACAGCGGGTGGACCGGAGGTGATGTAGTTCAGCACGAGCAGCCCTAACATCCAGGAGACAGCGCGCATCACGGGCCAAGAGTCACCCGCACGACGTACTTTCACGAACGCCCACAGATATACAATCGCCAGATACCCCAGCACAGCAACCCAGAACCAGTCCCAGCGCCACTCGGTGAACCAACGCTGAAAATGCGGTTCGGGCGGCATATCGTACCAGGTGATAATGCGCACCGGCGTGGCATCCGGCGCGAGAGTTTCCGGAACCGGCGGCGGTGTACGTGAGAGCGACGCCCCCAGTCCGGAGGCCGCCCCCATAATCACGAGCTCCGCAGCGATGGCACTCCACAGGGCGCGCGTACCATTCATCTTACCGGCGGAGAGCGCGGGAATCAGATAAAGCCGATGCGCTGCCCCGATTACCCCGAGCAGAAGCGTTAACCCCAGTTTGAGCAGCACAATCTTGCCGTAGTCGGTGCCTAAATCCCGCCACGACGACATGCGCACCCCGGCGTTCGTAATACCCGAGAGCAGCACGAGAATAAACCCAATGAGGGCAAGCAGCGAGTAGCGGCGCAGTACCGTCTGGGCCATCGGCACGCGACGAGATGCCGCCGTGTGTTCGCCGCGGTGTGCCTCAACAGTGGTGCCGGTGCCCGCATCCTTACCCGAAATACCGCGCGAGATAAACGCCAGCGCGATCAGCCCACCGCACCAGATACTCACCCCCAGCAGGTGCAGTCCCAGGGAGTTGACGGCGCCCATATGGTCCTGCCCGCCCGAGGAATGCCCCGAAAGCGCCATATCCGCGATACCGACGAGCGAGATCATGAAGATGAAAAACAGCCCCATAAGCGAGCGCACCCCGAAACAGGCAGTGGCGACTACGGCGGCGACCACGACGGTCATACCTTTTTCTTTGCCCGCATCTAAGGTGGTGATATAGCTGATGAGCTCACTGGCGTAATCGGTGCCAGAGCCAATGGGTCGCCCCGAAATATCGGCATAGGAAAGAATCAGAACGGCAAGCGCCGCAAGAGTCCACAGCACGGCGGAGGCGGCGGCAAGATTCAGCACGTCGGCGAATGGCTTGTACTCTTTATCGACAGCGTTTTTCGTGGTGCGTTTGCCTCGGTGTGTTCCGGCGGCATCGGCTGCATAGCGGGGAATAATGCCCATCGCGAAGATCAGCGCACCCATGGTCGTCGCCATCGAAAAATTATGAATAACCTCGGAAATAGGCAGCGCCCAGCGTACAAAACCGCCAGCATCGGCAAGTTCAGTCGCCGAGTTCGCCAGGGTTAGCCTTAACGAGACCAGCAGAGTCAGCAGACCGACCCCAACATAGGCGGTAATCCAGGGCGCGGACAGCCCGGGACGCACGGAGGCGCGCTGAGGGTCAGCCTCGGTTTTCTGCGGTTGTGAAGACGTAGTAGCCATAGTTCTTTTTCATCTGTGGTGTGTGCGATGGTGCGTGTTAGGTATGCGCGTAAATCTTGGGCGGCTAGGTGAAGAGGCTTTCGCCGATATACCCGCCTTCCTCACGTACCCCGGAAGGAATTGCGAACACGGCTGACCCCACCGGAACCGTCCATGTGTTAAGCATATCCAGTTGTTCAAGCCGTTTCTGAATAGGCACAAACTGCGCCACCGGGTCTGCCTGGTACGCCACGAAAATCAGCCCCGCATCCGAAATACCGCCGCTGATCTGCCTGTGCTCTGAGAGCCCGGAGGCGTTGAAGACCGGTTCGTCATAGTTATAGCCGCGCCGCAGGATGCGCTCCCACGGCTTCTTCTCAAGCTCTGTGCCGTGCGCCCGACGAATATGCGCATACGGGGCGATGACCTCAAAGCCCAGGTTATCGAGCTTATCAAAGTCGGGGTCATCAAATTCATCATTGCCAGTCAAGGGCGCACCGTTAGAGAGCTTACGCCCGATAGCGTCTTCGCGAGCGGGGGTATCGACCTCATCCCAGGTATCCAGATTCATATGGATGCGCCTAATCACCACGGAGGTACCGCCCGGCTCCCAGGCCTGCGGGAAGTTCTGCTCAGCGTTCCCCTCGCCCCACACAATCTCGCGCGCTACTCCCCCGCCGCGCCCGGGTGTCTCATGGGGGTCTTCGACCGGGTTCACGGTGCCGTCTACCTGTCCGAAGAGATTACGCGGAGTGCCCTGACCGGTACCGAAGGCGCTCAGAAAGCCCTCTTGCACCCAGCGGATACGCCCGAAGGAGCGGGCGTCTTTGGTGAGCATCCGCTGGGCATGCGAGACCGTCAGCAGATTATCCCCGCAAATCTGCAGGAGCAGATCACCGCCGTTCCACTTCTGCTGCAGTTGGTCGATCTTCGGGAACGCTGGGAGAGGTTTAAGCCACGCCGGTTTTTTGGCGGGTGCCACAATATCAAAAATCTTTTCGCCGAACCCGAATGTGATGGTCAAATGTGCGGGAGCCTGCACAAGCTCAGGTTCCTGATCCGTCAGCGGAGTCTGCCCTGCAGTTAGGGCGGCCGCATCGGAGGTCAGAATCCTCAATAGACGCTGCACCCCGGAAGCATCCAGCCCATCGTTCAGATCAAGAGCAATAAAACGCGCATGAGCCTGTGGCGGGGTCATAATCCCGGCCTGCTTATCGCCGTAAAAATTTACGGTTTGAGTGGTCAGCGCCTGCTGCGCGGGTACAGTCTCGTGCGCACCCGTTTCATGCCCCGACGCTATTAGACCGCGCGCGCCAGCCCCAACGGCAACACCGGCGCCCACCCCCAGGAAAGCACCGGCGAGTGCTGTACGGCGACGCACCCCTGGGGATTCCGTGGACCGGGTGTCTTGATGTCGCGAAGAGTCCTCAGCTGCCGATTCTTCAGCCATCCCGGCGGTACCCTCCTGCGGCTCGTTGGCCTCCGTCGAAGAAGGCTCATGCGGAGGCTGCGGGGTACCCATCTTGTCATTCTCCGCCGTCATAATCTTTCATTCCTCTATGCCTGCGGCTATCTCTCATGCGCGCTATCGGCGCCTCAGTTGAGTGGGGCAGGATGCGCGGTGCCAGTCTCCCCCAAATGTTGCGGTTTCGTGCGCCGCGCATCCTGCATAGGCTCGGTGGATGTGTTAAAACACCCGTTGCCGAGCGCTGCGGCTACTTACACTGCGGTTTTGCGGATGCGTTCCCCGAGGCTTCGCCGCTCATATGGTCGTGGTCGCTGTGCTCACCGTGTTCATGCGTACCATGTTCATGATCGGAGTGTTCACCATCCCCATGGCTATGCTCATGATCGGAGTGCTCGCCATCCCCGTGACCATGCTCGTGGCCGTCATGAGAGTCACCCGAAGCTGATGCAGATGCGTCCGCCGAAGCCGAGCCGGTGGACTGTGCATCGCCCTGGTATTCTTCCTTAGCGCCAGAGTAGTCGCGTGCCTCAGGCTTGAACTCCAGGGTTGCGCCGTCCTCAGTCTTGAGGGTTACCGTGGTGCTGGCACCCGCCGAGAGCGAGCAGTTCAGACCCATCAGCATAATGTGGTTGCCTCCGGGCTTCAACTCCAGGGTCTCCCCCGCTTTCACCGTAAATTCCTGCACCTGCTGCATCTTGGTGCTTCCGTTAGAGTCCTTAACCGTGGTGTGCAGCTGCACTTCATCGGTCGCAGTCGATGTTGCCGAGACGACCTTCACATCGTGATCGCTGGTATTGGTAATCTTGCCGAAAACACCAGTCATACCACCATCGGTTGCCTTAGCCCAGGTATTCTCAATCTTGAGCGGACCTGAAGACGACTGTGCCGAACCGCTTGCCGCTGCGCTGGAAGAGCTCGTTGCGGATGCGCTCGAATCAGAGTTCGTGTTGGTAGAGCCACAAGCGTTCAGGGTGAGAATCCCAGCGAGAGCTACGGAGCTCAAAGCCATCAGCTTGTGGTGAGCCTGAAATTTCTTCATGATCTTTTACTCTTTTCTGGCGGTAAAACCCGCCTGTGTGTGCGAATAATTCTTCGGCAGGCACATGCGACAGTTCGCGGCGTTCGATTATTCTGCGACTTTTAATCGCACGTGCCGCAATCTGCGGGAAGATCCTGGTGCGGCGCCTGCCAATGGGCGTGACGTCCGGAAGCTACCCGGTAACGTCACGGGTGTACAAGGTATTATGCGGAACGTTTTTTGAGCAGGGCGAGAATCCCCACGGCCAGCACGACGAAGGCACCTACACCACCGCCAATCAGCCACCAATTCACCCCGGAATCGGAATCTGACTTAGTGGAGTTCTGGGTATCAGCTGCGGCCTGCGAAGATTCGCCGGTGCCCGCATCCTGCGAGGGTGCTGCGGCTTTACCTGCGCCAACGCTGAACGTATAGGTTCCCTGAATAGGGTGCCCGTCCGAGGAGACTACGCGCCAGGTGACGGTATAGGTCTCGTCGGCGTTCGCATCCTTGATTTTGAGCGGCTGGGTGACGGTCGTTCCCTTCACCTGTGGTTCGCCTTCAGCTACGGATGCGCCGGTCGAATCGACCACGCGCACGCGGTTTCCGCCCTCAATATTCATGAGGTTCGCGCTGTAGGTCAGGTTCAGCTCGGCAGGTGCCTGCGTCAAAGTTGCGTTCGCGGCGGGGTCGGAAGAGACCAGTTCGTCATGCGCCTGCGCTGCGGCACCGCCGAAAAGCATCAGGCTGGCGAGCAAAACCGCCGCCAGGGTACGCATCATGGTGCGCATATGTGTAAATCCTTTATCTGCATCGAATGCCCATGCCGCACGCGCCTTCACGCTCGGTTTCAGTCGAGGAAGGTGTATAACACTCACGCGAGCCAGCCGGTGGGCAGACTCATAGCACGGGCAATGGTTGGGGTTACGCGGGGTTTCCCAAGACTGCAGGCGGTCCTCGCTCCACGCGGGAGAATGCCAGCATCAGCCGACGAAGATAAACGGATATGACAAAACGTCCGTATATACGGGGGAAAACAGGAAGCGGCACCAGCGCCGGAACGCGCAGAGCGGACTGCAAACGTGTATTCAGATAACAGTGTAAAGCCCACAACGCCTGCGCGAGGGCGCGTTCACCACGGTGCAAAAGTATAAGGCTTAGCAGGGCTGCAAGAGCGTGCACCCCGATCATAGTGCCGGTAGCGTGCTGGGCGACGGCGTGGCTGAGCCCATTCCCGTGTTCAAGGGCAAGGGGTGTTCCGGGCGCATGTGCATGACCGTGCGCGTGGTTTCCTTGCAGTGCCGCCACACGATGCGCCGCCTGAGCGGATCCGTGGGATAGGTTGAAAACACCGTGGAGCAGGGTTTGTACCGTGAGGGCACCTGCTGCGGTGCCCAGGTAGAGGGCTCGCTGCCGTGAGCGCGTTATACGTTCGAGAAGCGCTAGAAGCCCCAGAGCGGCGAGCGCCCCTAACGCGGTGCAAAGCGCAAGAATCATCGGATGCGCGGCGCCGCCTCCGGCAAGAGTATGCCCCGCCGAGCCCAGCAGAACCGCAGATGCCGAGATAAGCCAGGCACGCATCACACGGGCACCTCGCCTAGTAGCGGTTGCTGGCTGTACCTCATGCGGCGATGATTTCCGCTCGGCACAGTCTTTAACGGCGAGAAGGCGGGCATGGTGGCGCGTCTTTGCGCGTGTGTGCATGTTCCGCCCCCTCGCTCGTAGTCGTCATATGCGGGCGTACCCGCAACCTGTCAATATCCCACATTCTACCGGTTTGTCAGCTGACCAGGTATTTCACGGCGAAGATGTGACATGTTCGGCTGGTTAACGTTTTGAACGCCGCAATGGCGCGCATCCTCACGTTCAAGGATGCGCGCCATATGCACAGATACGCCGAAACTCGCCTGTTTCGGCGGCAGCATACCGCCGCAGAGGGGCGAATGCCTCAGGTTACTGCTTTTGCTGTTGCTGAGGCTGCTGTTGTCCCTGCTGAGGCTGCTGCTGTTGCTGCCCTTGCTGGGGCTGTTGTTGCTGTTGTTCCTCCGGCGGGTTATCCATACGGGCTCCACCTTCACTGCCGGGCTTCGTCTGCATGTGGCCACCGGTACCGCTCTCACCGGTCTGCATGTTGCCGCCAGCTGAAGGCTCTGAACCAGTGCCGCCGGATCCGCCGCCGTTCTCCATCTGTGAGCCGCCGCCAGAATTATTTTCTGCGCCTGAGCCGCCGCCAGCGCCACCGCCTGAACCGGAGTCGCCTGATGTGCCGCCGTTGTCCGTGGTCACGGATCCCTGCGAGGCGGATGAACTTGACGATGTAGATGCTGAGGATGAGCTTGAGGAGGAGTCACCACCGGAGCTGCCAGAGCCACATGCGCTCAGCGCCACCACGCCAGCAACAGCCAGGGACACAAAAACAGAAGTCTTCTTGGCGATCATACGCCTATCCTTTCTGCCGGTAATTGTTGGTTCAAAACCCACCCTCTCACACACCTAAAGTATTTTTCAGGGATTTATCCCAGGTGCGGAACGTTTTTATGCTATGAGCCGTAAATACATTGCATTTCCATAAATATTTTCGAAATGGTGTGCATAAAATTATGTAGTTTAATTGCATATCCAATGGTTAAATTCCCCCATCATATTTATATCTTCCGTATTTTTAGCAAAAAAATAAGGCGCGCATCCTCAATAACTAAGGATGCGCGCCAGATTACACAGCCGCTTTACGGCCATCCGCAGGTGCTAGCCCGCAGTGGTCGGATTGAGAGGCGTTTTAGGAGTTGCCGCTCCCGGAGTATTGGGAACCACGGGAAGATCCGGCAGGTCGGTGGGTTTTTCGGACGTAGCCTGACCGTTAACCATCACGTTGTAGGCACCGTTGTACTGCACAGCCGTCACTGTATTGCCTTCGTTCTTAACCCAGGAGCCGTCGATGCCCACCAGATCGGTGTGACCATCGGAAGCGTCGGTCCTAGTCCAAGAGCCATCGTAGTAGACCGTAACCGTATCGCCGTCGGGTTCAGTAGCAGTCCAAGAGCCGTCTTCCGAGACCAGAACGTATCCCTCAGATCCGGGAGCGCCATTGGCGCCACCACCCTGTGCGCCGCTACCGTCAGCGCCGGCAGCACCGCCACCAGAGTTAGGAGTGTTGCCGCCCTGGGCACCACTGCCACCCTCAGCGCCAGAACCGTTCGCTCCGCCGCCTGATCCGTCACCGCTGCCCGATTGTGCGCCCCCCTGAGCGCCGCCACCGCCTTCAGCACCTGAGCCTCCACCGGAGCCACCCTCACTGCCTGATTGTGAGCCAGAATCGGAACCAGAATCAGATTTATTATCCGATCCTGTGCCGTCGCTAGATCCGCTACCAGACCCCTTCTCTGAGTCTGCACCGCCGCTAGCATCAGAACCGGCACTGGAGTTTGCCGAAGCATCGCCGCTGGCGCCACCGCTAGCGTTCGAGGAGTCTGAGCCGCCGGAAGCGGAAGCTGAAGAGTTTGCCGATGCGGAACCGGACGCACCGCTTCCCGCGGAAGAGCTTGAGGAGGAGCCGTTAGAATTGTCCGAGCCACAGGCGCTCAGCGCCACCATGCCCGCAACAGCCAGGGATACAAAAGCGGAAGTCTTCTTGGCGATCATACGCCTATCCTTTCTGCCGGTGATTATTGACTGGTTTTCAACTCTCTCACACACTGACGGTATTTTTCAGGAATTTTCCCCTCCCTGTGGCTCTTTTTATGCTAAGAGCAATAAATAGACCCTTTAACGCATACTCATTTCTAGCCCAAACAATTAACTGTATTTCCTTGTGTTATTAAAATTAATTAATATTTTAAAATATTTACCCTTCTCGTAGATCTCAGAAAACTTAGAGCATACCTTGCACTTATACAAGCGCATCTTATGGTTTCGGGGTTTTTATTTTGCCGCCCTTTATCCGCACACAATAAAGTGGTGCGCATCCTCATCGTAAGGATGCGCACCGCTTGAATTATCGCGCCGTATACCGTGATGCTACGTCCGGGTGGAGCCTTCTAGACCAGTAGTTACCGTAGCGCGTCAGAGGCAACGCACGGCATATCGACTCTCTATCTAGAATAATCTAGCCGGCAGTGGTTGGCTGAACTGGGGACTTAGGAGTTACAGCTTTAGAGTCGCTTGGTTTATTGGGCAGATCCGGAAGGCTTGGCTTCTTCGTGGACGGCTTGCCATCCTCCTGAACGGTGTAGCTGCCATCAGCGCTTACAGCTGTTACATCACCACCATCTTTAACGGTCCATGAGCCATCGGAACTCACAGTGGTAATATCGCCATCAGTCTCGGTGCGAACCCATGAGCCGTCAGAAGCCACGGCGATATTATCACCATCAGCCTCAGTGTAAGTCCACGACCCATCAGATACAACAGTATGCGAACCGGCCCCGCCGCCATTATTGCTAGTAGATGCGGATGCGCTCGACCCCGAGCCGTTATCCGCTTGCATTCCGCCGTTAGTACCAGCAGATACCGTGGAATCGCCGTTCTTCATCTGCATATTACCGTCAGCCCCAGCGGTAACAGAGGTATCACCATTATTCACAGTGACCGAACCGTCAGAGGCGGAGACCTTGGGAGTCGCAGATGCAGAAGCGGATGCCGATGAAGAGTTCGAAGCGTTATTGGAATTATTGGCACCGCATGCGCTGAGGGCTACAACGCCTGCTACAGCCAGAGAAAGAAGGGCGGAAGTTTTCTTGGTGATCATATGCGTAGTCTTTCTGATGATGAATTACTGTTCAGTACCCGAAAATTTCGCGTCACAAGACTGAAATTACAGGAGCTATACCCTGCCCGGGAATACCTTTATTCTACTGGTTCTAGCTATGTTGAGCCTATGTAAACCTGTGTTTAACCTAAGAAACTTAAAAATTATCTTAAGGTTTTTTATACCTATTTCAGGCCTCCGAATTCCTATGAGAGTAAAGGGGGTATACCCCCGTACCACAGACTTTTATCGCAGGCAGATGAAAAGCCGAAGCGCCGCATCCTAGCTTTCATGGATGCGGCGCTTCGGTTCCTGAAAGTCCTCACGACAGAGGTCGCAGTCACAAACTATTGCAGAGCATACGAGGGCTCAACCGGGGTCTTAGGCGTTACCGCCTGAGGGTTTGCAGGTTTTTCAGGCGTCTGAGGAACCGTAGGTTTCGTAGTTCCGGGCTGCCCGCCTTTCTTCACAGTCGTGTAGCCACCATCCGCCTGCACCTTAGCCTGGGAGCCTTGCACTGTTCCCTGCTCTGCAATCTCGATTCGAGCTTTATGGGTCCATGACCCATCTGCCGACACCGCAGTTTCCTCGCCCATAATCCCGGTTTTAGTCCAAGAACCGTCAGCATTGACTTTCACCTGCAAACCATCATTGGACACATAAGACCATGAACCATCCGAGGAAACCTGTGTGGTTTGTTCCTCCATACTGCGTACCGTTACGGACGGAAAAGGCTTAGGGGTTTTCGACACCGATGGAGAGGCGGCCGAACCGCTGGAGCTATGAGCAACGCAAGCGCTTAGCGTCAGAGCAGAAGCAAATGCCAGAGCAAGACTCGCTATAATTTTTGCAGTTTTCATGTGTTTTCCCATCTCAGGGCAGAAAGTCAGCCGTTTTTATTACCCGCGCCCCTGCCAAACAGCGCGCTTAGGCTGTGCTGGACGAGCCGTCCCCCGTCCAGGATACGTGGGCGCTGGGGGCGTGTAGGACGAAATTCGCCATCCATTAGAGGAGTACCATTCGCCGTTATCAGTGACGCCGAATTCGCTTCCATTCGGATACTTTTGCACCCACGATCCGTCGTCGTACACACGAATTCGGGTTCCATCGGCATTCTTGCGTTTCCACGAGCCATCGGAATCAACTTTGATAGTGCTTCCATCCGCAGCGGTCTGAGACCACGAACCATCGCGGTTCACCTTGATACTAGAAGCACCGCCATTTCCCTTGTTGCCGGTAGATCCTTGCGAACCGCTATTTTTATTTGCGGATCCTGCTCCTCCCTGACCTCCCGAATTTCCCTGCTGCCCGGAGTTACTTCCACCAGAACCATCAGCCGGCTTCGCCGCTTCATCGATATCCTTATTCGCATCTACACCACCAGCTGCTGCGCTTTCCTCAGGAGAATTAGCAGCCGGAGATTCGGGGGCTGTTGCCGCATCTGTGAGCGTGGGAGCATTCACGGCTTCACCTGTAGTATTACTCTCGGCGGTTGAAGAGGGAGTAGCATCCGCAGGCTCGGGGGTTGCGGTTTCAGTTGCCGTCGCGGAAGGGGATGAACTTGCCGAGGAACTGGGACTTGGAGACTTAGATTTCGTGGGAGAAGATTTTGAGCTTGAGGAGCTGCTGTTGGGCGATAACGTTACGGAGGAAGACGCCTCATTTGAGGAGCCGCAGGCGCTCAGGGCAAGAATACTCGCCACAGCCACCGATACAACGGCGTAGGTTCTCTTCATGCTCATTGCATTTCTTTCTATAAACCGGTGATGACGTCCCGTTGCGACCACCCAGACGTTCAGCATGAGCGCACCACAGCACCGAAAATATGGTGTTATAGCGATCCCCACTGAAGAGCGTCGTTGCGGGATAAATAGTCCTTCCGGAAGAAGGGATACATCTATTCTAAAGGTGTTCCGCTTCTTGAAGCTATCCATTAACACGTTTCTTGAAAAATATCACGTTAATTTCTGCGGGTACCCTCAAGAATATCTCAGGAAACACTTCAAAATCTCGGACGTGAAACTACAGATTAAAGTTAATCAGCATTTTTATATATATTTTCTTTACACTTACGAGAGTTCTATGTGAAGGTCTCTATCCTCCCGACACGCAAACCCCTATCCCACAAGGCAAAACTTTATTCGCGCATCAAGAGGCATACACCCAACAACAAGAAATGCCGGAACACAAGAAAGCTCAGCTTAGTAGAGTATCGCCCGAGCAGCCGACCGCAGAGACCTTTGTGTAAGGACCGTTTGATTTATAAATATTTTGAGAACAGGGTGAAATACTTATAAAGTTTATATATAAAGTATTTAATAATACTTACACTTTTATATTTTTTATAGTTATATGTTGTGTATACCAGTTTTCCGCACAGAACCGCGTCTTAACGCGGAGTTGCAGGGGTTACCGGAGTTGCCGCCCCCGGACTATTGGGCTTTCCAGGAATTGTGGGGATTTCAGGCCGGTCTTCTTCATCCTCAACAATGCCATTCTCGGAGACTGACCACGAACCATCGGCGTTAACCGTAATAACCTCGCCATCATGGTCGGTCTGGGTCCATGCGCCGCTTGCGCTCACTCTAATGACCTCGCCGTCGCTCTTGATAACTTCCCACGCACCGCTCGTCTCAACGGTGATTTTATCGCCTTCGGAGTTCGTGTGGGTCCAGGAGCCATTCACATTCACCTTGGGTTCGGTCGGAGATCCACCGTTGTTACGTTGCGCGGGCGTATTGTTCCCGCCGGTTCCGGGCTGATTCTGATTAGTATCACCATTCACCGAGCCGCCAGCAGTATTTCCTTCTCCCCCATTACCCTGGGTCGCGGCGGGGGCATGGGCGGGATCTGCCGAGGGGTTAGAGGTTGCCGAAGGTTCCGCAGCCGTACCATGTGTTGAGGGGGATGCAGTCACTGTCACCACGGCGGGAGTCACCGGATCCTGAGGTTCGGAGGATGCACACGCACTCAACAGACCAAGCCCTGCAAGAGCTAACGGAAGAGCGCTATACTTTCTCGGTACGATGGTCACGGTATGTCTTTCTGAGTGTTTCTGTGTCATAACAGGATATATTTTCAGGCTGCAACATTACTTACTACTATTTTAGCTAACCTGATTGAGACTTTTAGGTGACAAGGTGTTGCCCACTTTTCTTGGGGCGAAAGGTATTACAGCGTAATGTTGCGATGCGTATGTTCAACGTGAAGTTCTTAGAAGAAGATTCCGTCCCCGGTAGTTTATCCCGTCCTGACAACCTTTTCAAACGGAGTTTGGTATCGGGCGTTATCACGAGGCAGAAGCTCTCAGACAGAGAAAACAAACCATAAACATAGGGGCTCCCACCGTGTGGTGGGAGCCCCTATCAGGTCCTAGAAGTCTCAAGAAGTTACTTCTTCTTCTTGGAGGTGGCCTTGGTGGCCTTCTTCTTGGTAGCGACTGCTGCCTTCAGCTTGGAGCCTGCGGTCAGCTTCACACCGTGACCAGCGGGAATCTGGATGGTTTCACCGGTCTGCGGATTGCGACCGGTACGAGCTGCACGGTCGGTACGCTCGATAGCCAACCAGCCGGGGATGGTGATCTTCTCGCCCTTAGAGACGGAGGTCTCGAAAGCCTGGAACACTGCGTCGAGCACTGCGTTCACGGTTGCCTGGCTCTTGCCAGACTTCTCTGCTACCTCTGCAACAAGTTCGGTACGGTTCTTAGCCATTTGGGGTGCCCCTTCCTGAGACTTATCTTTTTCAGACTAAGTCGAGCTGCTTTTCACGAGGAAAAATAACTCGCCTAGGTACAAAATACCAGAAATTACCAGCTTGACTTAGTAATACCGGGCAATTCGCCACGGTGTGCCATCTCGCGGAAGCGTACGCGGGAGATACCAAACTTCTGGAAGGTACCGCGCGGACGACCGTCGATCTGGTCACGGTTGCGAACGCGGACGGGAGATGCGTTGCGGGGTAGCTTCTGCAAAGCTACACGTGCTGCTTCGCGCTCCTCGGGGGTAGCGTTCTCGTTCACCAGCGTCTTCTTCAGTTCTCGACGCTTCTCGTCGTAGCGAGCTACGATGACCTTGCGCTGCTCGTTACGAGCGATCTTTGACTTCTTAGCCATTCTTAGCGCTCCTCTCGGAAGTCAACGTGCTTGCGAACCACGGGATCGTACTTCTTTAGCACCATACGGTCAGGATTATTGCGGCGATTCTTACGGGTTACATAGGTGTACCCGGTGCCTGCAGTGGACTTGAGTTTGATAATAGGACGCAGGTCCTTAGCCTTGGATGCCATGTACTAGATCTTCTCCCCGCGTGCGATGATTTCTGCGACCACGGCATCAATGCCACGAGCATCGATAACCTTAATGCCCTTAGCGGACACGTTCAGGGTCACCTTACGGCGAAGCGAAGGAACCCAATAGGTCTTCTTCTGAACGTTCGGATCGAATCGACGCTTATTGCGGCGATGCGAGTGCGAAATGCTGTGTCCAAAGCCGGGAACAGCTCCGGTCACCTGGCAGACTGCTGCCATGTTTCACTCCTTATTGATTGACTTTTCTGACGGATGCGCAGTCGATGTTACTCGTACGTCCCGTCACCAATGTAGAAGCACCGGGTTATTCTCCGGGCTAGAGTGTTTGAGACCGGCATCTGGGTGAGATCCAGATGTCAATCCCCGCCGCGGGAAAAACGGTGAAGCATAATTTAGTGTCGAGAGGCGTTTCCACCACTACGAACAGCGTTAAATTCTAGGTAAATCCAGCAACTCACGCAAGCCTGCACGCCAGAAACTCCCCTTAAAAACCAAGGATTTTTTGGATTTTGAGGGGTAACCATTTGATACAGACTTCTTCCGGGCACGCCGAAAGGTCGCGATAGAGTTACCCGCTTATTCTACCAGTTCTCGCTGTTTCCTCAAGTCACAAGGGAGTTTAAGGTAGTTCATGACGAAATTTTCATCCCTTATCGGTATCCATGTGACAAACGTCTAATTACATCGGTGAAATTTTAAATGTGAGATTAACATCTTAACTCGTACAGACCCGTATTTTTACGGCATACGGCAGGTTATTCTTCGAGTTCTACCGGCTCGCCAAGACCAGCGGCAGGAACCAAATTCGGGTACCTCGCGCTTAGTCCATCCCCCAAACTGCGCCCAGTCAGCTGCCGACCCATCCAAGGCAGAGCATGCGTTCTTACCCAATACGCACTTTCGGCAACTCTCTCACGCAGCGGCGGAGGCTCTTCTTCACCGGCGATAAGGTTCACATCCTGCGCCAGATACCCCAGCCCAAGCTGCGTCAGCACATGGTATGCGAAGCGCTGATGCCCCAACTCATTCATATGCAGGCGGTCGTCAGCCCACAGCCGCCAGTCCAGAAAATCGTCCATACGCCAGTAATCGATAATGTGCACACCATATTCATCCGCCACCGTACGCAGAAGCTCGTTATACAGGGCGGTACGCGGGCGGGTCCGAGCAAAGGGTCCCTCTCCCTTCACGTCCAGACCCGTAATCGTCAGAACCTCGATTCCTTCCGCGCGCAGAGCCGCAAAGGCTCGCTCTGCGTGCGAGATAATCTCATCTATATTCACGTTTAGGCTAATAATGTCGTTGCCGCCGCCGTAGAAGCTAACGAGGTTCGGTCTCAGTTCTAAGGCTGCCTCCAGTTGCTGATCGACAATCTGGTGCATCAAAAGCCCGCGGATCGCCAAGTTAGCGTACTGCGCCTGAGCATCGACTGAGCCGATAGTTTCCGCAACGCGATCTGCCCAGCCGCGCACCTGGTTGGGACGGTCGGTATCGACATCACCCACGCCTTCGGTAAACGAGTCGCCCATCGCCACATAACGCACAGGTTCGCCGTGCAGTCTGGCATTTTTATCGAGTTTGAGCATGGTAGGTACTTCCTAACTTTTGGTTTTATCTACCCGCCAGTATCCCATGAATAATATTCTGTCTTAGGTATCGACCGCAGACATCCAGCTGCGTGCGGTTTCAGACAGGGCAAACCAATCGTGCAGCAAACTCAAACATACCGTAACCGCGTTTTGTTCGGGTTTCTCGCTCCTGTTTTATTAAGTCTTATTTCACGGGTTCACGTCGTCCAGTATCTTCTGCGAAGCGTGCGCAGACCGATGATGCGGCACCACCACCACGCTCCCGTCACTAAACGGATCGGCAACCTCGGCCTTGAGCCCAAAAATATCGTTAAGATTTCTGGAGGTCAGCACCTCGTGAGCAGATCCGCGACTGACGATCTGCCCGTCCTTCATGGCGATTAGATAGTCTGCAACGCGAGCGGCAAGATTCAGCTCGTGCAGCACCATAATCATGGTGGTTCCGCGTTCTTCGTTCAGGTCCGCTAGTAAATCCAGCAGCTCCACCTGATGTGCCAGGTCAAGGTACGTGGTCGGCTCATCCAACAGCAGAATATCGGTCTCCTGCGCAAGCGCCATCGCAATCCACACACGCTGGCGCTGACCGCCGGAAAGCTCGGTTACTTGGCGTTCGGCGAGCGACATCGTATCGGTGGCCTCTAGGGCCCAGGCTACCGCCTCATCATCTTCGGCACTATTACGTTTGAAAAGCCCTTGATAGGGGTAGCGTCCCCGCGAAACCAAATCGGCAACAGTAATGCCTTCAGGCGCAATAGGATGCTGCGGCATAAGCCCGACCATGCGTGCGAACCCCTTCATGGAGTACTGATGCGTAGGCTTACCATCGAGCAAAAACTCGCCGTTATGGGGATGCAAGAGTCGCGAAACACCCCGCAGAAGCGTGGATTTACCGCATCCGTTGGGGCCGATAATGGCGGTGACCTTGCCCTGCGGGAATTCTAAGCTCAGGTCTTTGACGATAGGCTGTGCGCCGTATCCTAGGCTCACGTTGTCTACGCGCAGAGTACGCTCAGTTACGGTTTTCATGATTTACCTTCCTTTCGGTTCTGCACGAGCAACCAGATAAGTATGAGGGTACTGAAGACGCCATAAAAATGCCTACAGAAATTTTATATGCCGGACTAGGTTTACGGCTGCCGTTCACCGAGGCTCAAGACTCCGGACGTACCGATGCCGTGCCTTCCGGTAAGAAGACACGGCATCGTATATTCTTGGCACGTGTTTAGAGCGAGAGCATGCCAGTGGGTATCCAGCCACCCTTGGCGGCGCGTTCAAGCATAGTTTTCGCCATAGTACGACCGTATGCCTTGCTCACATGGTTCTCGTCTATGTACACGTAAACGTTCCCGACAACCGGTTGGCACATTCCTTCCGGGCAGTACAGGTCAGTCATATCTACCAACACCGCGCCCTTATCCTTGTATTTGTCAAAGACCTCTTGGGCGGGGTTCTTTTCAGCCAGTTTCTCAGAGACCGGGCGCGCACAGGATTCCAGGTCGTCTCCCGCCTTCTGTGCGCATTCGTATACGTTGTAGTCGTACCGCGGGTTATCGCGCACACCGACCACCTGTATTCCGGCGTCCGTGAATTTCTTGACCGTTTCCTCCAAGGCTGGGTCGATGCGCTCCTCATTAGACCGCGCCTCCGCGATGGTTGCGATAATCACCACGGTCTGCGGCTTACGCTGCAGAATTTCTTCGGTGACGTCCCGGTTAAACTCGGCACATTCGTTCGAAGATGATGCATCCTGCTGCGGATACTGGCATCCGCCTAAGAGGATCGACTGCATATTAACTTTGGACTGCTCGGCAACGGGTTTGAACATGGCCATTGCCTGTTCCGCGTGGGAGTTGCCGACGACCATCATAAGCGGCGAATCATCTGTTCCGTTCTTCTGCGAAGAGCAGTACTTCTTGAGTGAGTCATGAGAGAGGGCAAAATTGCCTTCGCATTTGCCGTCGCTCAGCATCTCGTATTGATTCTTCAAGTCACCATTGGGGATAGGGTCGTCGTGCATGAGCGCCTGATCGGTGCCTATGGCGCGAGCACCTAGGTGATTATCGGTTGCAGTCTGGGTCTGCGTTTCTGCCTGAATACTCGCCTGAGTATTGGAGTAGTTTACCCACGCCTGCGCACCGGCAAGAGGTATTCCTGCCAGTAAAAAGGTTGCAGCTAGGAAGGCAAGCTGATCAGCCCATGTTTTGACCGCGAAAACCCTCTTAAACCGCAGTATTTTCATCAGCCAGGGAATGAAAGGGTCTTTACGGTAACGCAGCGGTTTCTCCACGAACTGGATCAGAACCCAGGCTAAGCCAATAGATACCGCAATAATGGCGGTTCCTTCGAGAAAGTTCACGTGGGGTTTCTCTACAGCGGTGCTGTACAAGATCAGGATGGGCCAGTGCACTAGGTACAGGGCGTAGGAGATATTGCCGAGACTCTGCAGAGGTTTAGAGACCAGCCAGCGGTCTACACCCCACCGACTGTTGGTACGGCCCGCCATAATGACGAGAGCACCTGAAACTACTGGATACAGCGCTAAGAATCCGGGAAAGGAGCGCTGCACGGGCAGGAAGGCGCCACAGGTCACAAGCCCAAAAACGCCGATCCACCCCATGATGACGCGCGCCTTCTCAGGGGCCTTCCATTTGAGGGTTACCATGGCGAGCAGCGTCCCGACAGCAAACTCCCAGAGACGGGTACGGGTATCGAAGTACGCAAACCCCTGGTTCGTCTCAGTTTCGATAATCGAAAACGTCAAAGATGCCACAAAGACCGTGTCGAAAACCAAAATGGTTGTCGTGAACAGATTCCAGCGGAAACGGTGCACAAGGTATGCGACCAGCGCGAAGAGCAACGGCCACAGAATAAAAATCTGTCCCTGAATAGACAGCGACCAGAAGTGCTGGAACGGGGTTTTCGATGCTGCGTTTTGCGCATAGTAATCTACCGAGTTAAAAGCAAGATGCCAGTTCTGGTAATAGAAGAGGGATCCCTTCGCATCCGCGAGCATATCGGCCCAGCGGCTTGGCGGTAGGATAAAAAATGATGCGATGGTCGTTCCCGCAATGGTTACGGTCGCTACCGGAAGCAAGCGTTGGAACACATGTAGCCAGTATGTGAAGAGGTTAAGCGGCCTGCCCTCGTTGATTTTGCGCATATTCGAGAGTGAAAGCAGGAACGCCGAGATGAATAGAAAGACGTCCACGCCGCCGGATACCCTACCAAACCAGACATGGTATAGCACTACCAGGAGTACTGCGAATGCACGCAGACCCTGAATTTCGGGGCGGAATCCCCGAGTTTCAATAAAGTTTTCGAGGGGGTAAGAGTTTGAGGGTGATGATACAGTCGGGGTTTGCGCCGCTTGCTGATGCATTGCGGGTTGACCTGCTGCCATAATATCGCGTGTCCTGTGCTGCTCTGTAAATCGGTGTGTGGTCTCATATAATGCTAACGACCTGTAAGGGGAAAGTCCCGATTCAACGCATCAGCTGCGTAACGCATGAATCAGGACTTTCGTGGAGCCCCCTACCGGATTCGAACCGGTGACCCTCGGTTTACAAGACCGATGCTCTGGCCAGCTGAGCTAAGGAGGCAACGTCTTCTAGTGTACAGCAAACGCACAGGGATGCTAATTCAAAAGTGGATGTTATGAAAGTTTATCGTGTTCACTGTTTTTATATGTGTCTGCTTAAACGCTATTTTCCCGTATCACTATACTTTTTGAGTCTTTTAGATTTCGAACTATGTTCATACGGCTCAGAAAATGTTAGACGGTCGATGAGCCTTAACAGAGATACCCCCTCATGCAGAATCATGCATTGGAATCTTAGACTATTGTGTCAGTATCCTTTGAGGCTAAAGCACGATAGAAAGGATTCGCCCGCAGGCTTAGCGCTTGCGGGCGAATCCTTTTATATTACTGCTGCGGGTTATTGTTATTCTTCTTGGCGTCGATCTTCCCCTGCAGGAAGCCAGTGAAGTCATTGCTGGTGTACTGTTCACCATCCACAAAAACGGTCGGGGTGCCCCCAATGTCGTTCTTCGAGGATTCTGCGGTCACGACATCCACAAGAGAACGCCACTTGTTATCGTTCATATCCGAACCGATATTTGCACCGTATTTAGATGCTATATCGGCGATCTGCTGGTTGTTCAGGTCGCCGGTTCCCTGGTGACTAAACAGTTCTTTCTGGAAGTCCAAGAATTTATCTGCACTCACCTGGTTAGCAACGGCGTATGCGGCGTTAGCGGTACGTGCCGAGTACTGGGTGGGCGAATTCTGATCGAGGAAGGTCAGGTTACGGATTTCGAGTTCGATGTTGCCCTCTTGAACCTGTTTCTTCAGTTCCTCGCCGTACTGATCCTCAAACTCATGGCAGTGCACGCAATTGTAGTCTTGGAAAATCGTCACGCGCACCGGTTTGCCGTTCTTAGAGGCTTCATCTGCCGACTGAACGCCGAGCGGCAGTTTCTTGCCCGCCTGCGGGGTACCGTTCACCGAGGGAGTGTAGGAGGCGTTAGAGTCCCCTAGTTCCTTATAGTTACGGGTGTCTCGTGTTGAGGAGTTTTGGACGATTCCATCCTTAGTCAGCACAATTCCGCCGTACTCATTCGAACTCGCAGGCACAGGACCCGATTCGGGTACTTTATTGTTCTGACCGTTGATATAAACAAAACCAATAACGAAAACAATAACAACGACTACGCCGAGTACGGTAAGTTGTATCCATCGACGGTTCGTCGCTACATTGCCGCGCTTTGATTGTTTAGCCGCAATTTGGCGGGCCTTCTCGCGGGCGTCCTGGGACATTGCCTGCTCCTTTATCTTGTGATCGACGCGGTGGATGCGCCTACCGCTAACCCGTTCTAGCCTACCGAAGGTTGGTGGTAGCTGCCAGTCATGGCCAGGTTTTCTACACTTTGTGTCGCGTTCTCACGCTCACAGCTTATTTTACGGGGCAACCACAGTCACCTGCGCTGGCTATATAAGCCGCGCGTACCATTATAAGACTCGTTATTCTGCGGGATAGCATCTCAGGATAAACCTAGCGGTATGAGCAAAAGAGACTCGGTGCCTTATAAGTTGCCTCGTTCCTCTATTCTCTGGGTGACATGTATGTATGTAAACCATACCTTTCCAGAGCCCCCCCGTTTATAGCTCATAAGTTCCACGGATAAGACCCTCATACTGCAAGACTGCGCTACCAAGGAAAGATCGTAGGACAGCTTCGACCGCAGACCGAGTCAGAAGTCGAGATTAGCAATAAACCCCATATTTACTAGAACAGCTTTAACCAACGAGTTTCGCCCTAAGATTCCAGGGGATACTAGCATGCGATGGCTCTACTACACTCAGCTTAGTTTTATCGGCGATGTCAATGTCTAATGCTGACAGTATCTTACTTGCTTAGCCACAATTTGACGGGCCTTATCACGGGCGCCTTGGGACATCGCCTATCTCCTTTATCCTGTAATCACTCCTCTGTGCACTTAGCAGTTATCTACGTTGTGATCCAGCTGTTCTTCTTCACGAGCACCCTGCTAGTGGACAGTACTAGTGGACAAGCCTCGCAGTACTTTATGGCTACACACGCCGCAAGCAGTGTTCCTCAGCGAGCTTCTAGCAGAGTATCGGCACCGTCAAAACCTCCAGAACCGCTATAGCTGTTCGAGTAATCATGCTCTACACTTCCGTCTTGCTCAGGGTTTTAGTGGGTAAGGGATACGGTGTAAGAGCTTCAGAATACGGCTTAGCCCCACCCACAATTCAGGTTAGGAACATTAGAACAGACACACATTCTATTCCGTAACCCAATTTCCTGTCTGCATAGACGATATAAGAACGACGCGGCTATGGCGATATATGCCATAATCTGCACCAAAGTAGATCCCGTCGAGCTGCACCTCGCAGCAGGGTGAACGGGAGTTATGAATACATGACGTCCCAGTACCGGCTTACATATACAGCTGGAATTGGCGGGTACTTTTACGGGGCTTTGCGTGTTGAAAGCTAATGCTGGTATTTCAGGCGATAAAAGCATAGCTAATTCCGTTGGGTGAGTTTGAGGTGTTGAATGGTTGTCGAGACCCCGCAGTTGGTGCATCGTTACCAGGTTTTCCTGCGCTGGTGGTACCCGTTTTTCTTCAGAGGTCCGTCACAGGTAGGGCATCGGTAGCGGAGGTTTTGAGACCCATTCTTGGGTGCTGTACCGGAGTTAACCGCTAGTTAAGTGGTTAAGCTGTCCCGGTATAGCCTACCAGGCCCAAACCGCACTCATAGTCAAGGGGATGCTGCTACCGGGTTGGGGTTGTTTAGTAAAAACCACCGTTAAACACAAAAAAGCATGAGCGAAAG
>ERZ773069.115-NODE-115-length-58382-cov-10.003429_pt1 | contig 58382 bp, 78 predicted proteins | sample MGYA00580619_ERZ773069 | MGnify/ENA primary metagenome ERZ773069 (study PRJEB29015, sample SAMEA2738007) | human oral metagenome | biome: human oral; feature: human-associated habitat; material: dental | place: China | collected 2108 ...
TGGTAGTGGTAGTGGTAGTGGTAGTGGTAGTGGTAGTGGTAGAGTTTAGTTTTTTGGAAGTAAATTGCGGGTAATGGTTTTTATGCTTTATTGAAATTTATACATACGAATGTGTATGTGATTGCATTAAAAACTTAATCGTTAATACATTAATAAACTCGTACAGAATTAACTAAACTTTACAAAAAAACTGTTAGGGGGAATAACCATTAATATATACTTGATCACAGCACTTTCATATTAAAAAAATAATTAAAAATAAAAATTAATTATTATTCAGTTAAAAAAACATATAAAATATATATACTTATATATAAAAATTAATATATATACTCTTTATTATTATTTTTTTGGGGTATTAACTAGGGGTATAAAATACATTAATATATTAACATTAAGCCTCAAAGTTTTTTACTATGTTTTCATAATTATTAAAAAAATACAAAATTTATAAATTATTTGTTACCCCGAGCGAAAAATAATGCTTTTATAAGTTTCATTACCTGTTACCCCAATTTTTAAATGTAACTTGAGTTACTATTACAAATTCGGTTATGCCGTTTGCAAGTCAGTATGCCATTTGAGTTATTGGTCAGTGGCTGAATTCGGGTGTTGGCGGTGGGCGATAGGTAGTGATTTGGTATGTGGTTATATCGGAACTGTTGGTAGTTTGGAAGAGTTAATGAACGGTAAAAGTGGTTGTATGGGTCTAGGATGGAGAGTATAGTTGTGGGTGTTGGGTAGTTATACCTGTGGTTATAAAGGAGGTCTTATGGACTACGATACTTGGTTATTTAATAGCGTTCCTGACGATGATTGGGAAGCTGAATTAGAAGCAAGACGTAAGCTGGTGGAGGAACGTCGGTGGGAGTTGGAAGATGAAAGGAACTATTATGATTAATGTACGCGATTTTGAACATCTGGTTTGGCACAAGAAGTACCCTGAGATTGTAGAGGTGTTGAATGCACATCCAGAAGTTAAGAAGCGGTTTGTTCGATATTGGGGTGAGGAAGTTAGTGTGGAACAGATGGTTAAGATTATGCCGTCGATGAACTCTAAAGAGCTGCGTGTGATATTGGTTCCGAATTACTATGGATAAACAAGATAAAGACTTATTTATTGGTTTCGCCGAAGACCACGGATATGATTTGGGTAGATTTAGTTGGGCGAAACTGAAACGTGGATATAAGTTGCGAGCGTTAATGGTAGACGTCCATGAAGCGGCTACTCTTGCGACGGACTTTATGGCATTCCATCCTGCGTATCATGTAGTCCTATGTCCTGTTGGCTTGCGAGGGTATAACTTCCTTGTGGTTAAGACTGTTGATAGGTAGCGACTAGTTTCCGATTTGGTTCCGAAATCAGTTTTATTTGGTAGCGAACTGGTTCCGAATTGAATCGGAAATTTATTTTGACTGTTTGGTTCGGATGCTGAATCAGAAAGTGGTTCTGAAGAGATAAGGAATGATGTAATAGAATAGACGAAAACACCAGCTAGAGTTATTGGATTTGTCTAGCTGGTGTTGGATATGAGGTGTATGATAGACTAGATAAAGATTTGGTCAAGGAAACGGTCCAGGATACGTTTGGCTTCTCGGCGTTTGATATCTGTAAGGACGCAACAGTCTCGGATGTAGTAGCTTGGGATAGAGATACGACGAGGTGTTGGGTCAGCAGAACGAGACTTTACGGTGTAATAGTTGTCATGCAATGCTGATGGGAGATTGGATACTGGGAACTCGATTGAGTATTTAGTGGTTTTTAGTTTCATTTTTAAGACCTTTGCGGTAATAGGCTAAATTTCGCGTATGCGGGCGTTTAGCGGGGTTAGTGTGGGTTAGGGTTAGCAACGGGCTAAATAGGGCTTGTTGGCGAAATTTAGCGGGTTGCTGGCGGTTTTGTGTGCTTTGCCCGTGTTTACCGTTGGTTCGCCCGTGTTTTGGCGGGCGAATCCGCTCGTCAAAAGGGCTGTCGCGATTTTTGTACGGCTTTCGCGATTTATTTGCAGGGCTTTCGGCGTTTTTCTGTGTAACTGCCGACGGCTTCGCTGGCAGGCTCGCATGGCGGTCCTTTGGGCGGTAACTGTGGTTATAACTGCCATAATAATCACATTAGTAACTATACAGGCGCAATAATACCACTAGTAACCATTACTAAAGTTACGATGCCATGTGTAATAGATAGACGTTATTGTTTGCGCGCTCCTATTAACAAAACCAATTGCAATGGTAATGTTAATCTAAGTAGACGAGTGTTAACAAAACGTAAAGGTAACGTAAAGCAAGTTTTACATGGCTAAAGTGTAAATTTGCTTGCATTTTGGCTAAATTTAATGTATTTACGCGCGCTCATTATATTGCCGTTTTAATTTTGAGTTACTTTTTATTGTTTACATAATATTTATAAAAGTTAACGCCATTTAACAAAGTAGGCGTTATAATACACACATTGGTTAAGCAAACAAAGCAACCAATAAAACGCAAAGGCAAACGCCTTAAATTTAAAACTTTTAATAGGAGCATTAAAAATGGCTAATACTCAAACTAAAACTGCAAAAGCAACCCGTGCAACCAAAGCAAAACAAGCTAAGGAGCAACCAAACATGGTAGCAATGCTTAACGTGCCAAACGTTGTAAACCTTTTACCCGCCCCTGTGGAGCAACCCGCAAAACCCCAAAAAGCCGAGCCTGTTATTAAAAACGGCATTAAAGCCCCAATGCGCGCCGGTAAATGTATGGCTGTTTGGCAAGCGTGTGAGGCACTGTACAAAGCAACAGGCAAAGTGCCAACGCTTAAAGAGGTAATGGCACATGAGGCGTTAGCAGGTGTTAACCCAACAAACACGCAAATAGAGTTTTATAGGTGGCGTAAGTTTGAGGGTTTAAACGGTAAATAAACCACCCCCCCTCAAACTTACCAAAAATTAAGCGGGCAAACCGCCCGCTTAATACCCAAACAAAATATTTAAAAAGGTTAATTAAAATGGCAACCGCAAAATTAATAAATAAAGTTTACCAAGCCGTTGGTGCTTTAAAACTTAAGGTAAACAATGAGCAACCCCTTAAAATGTTGCAAGCGTTTGAGGAGCAAGAGGGTGGCAATTACGGCTTAATACCCGTTTACGGCGTAAGCCTTACCCACTATATCGGCTATGAGGTTGAGGCAGTTGCCTCCGCTGTTGAGGAGTTGCCTGTTAGCTACTTTAATTTGTGCTTTAAAGAGTGCATACCTATGGGCGGTTTTAGCGCTTACCCTTTCAGCGTTGCCATTGCCATGCACGTTATTACATTGGTATTAGAGAGTGAGCTAAATACGGTTAGCGAGTTTGTTGAGTTTATGCAAAACATATTTACGCCTTTGGCATATAACGAGGTGTAACCATGCAAACTATTAATAACAAAATAATAACTCAAGCAACAGTAACCGCCTGTAATTGTGGCAAGGCACACTGTAAAACGTGCAACTGTATTATTACTAATATTAACCACAGTAATAAAACATTGCGTAAACAATTACAACAGCATTACGCGGGTAAACCCGCTTGGCATATTAATAATATGTTAACGGTTTTACACGCCATAGGCGCAAATGTTGCGGGGCTTGTAGTAACTGTTGAGTTATACGGTAAACCATACAGTATAATTTAAGGAGCAAACAATGCTTACAATTACACCCAAAAAGCCTACTTACAAAGAGGTATTGCAAACGCTCAAAACGGAGGTTAAACGCTCGGTACATATTGGGGCAGTTAAGGTTATGCCAAACGGTAGCCTTAAATGTAAAAGCCTCGCATGGCTTGCCAAAGAGTTTAAGCCGTTGTTTATGGAGTTAACCACAAAGCAACAAGCCAAACTGTTAAAAGCATTGGGCGGTAACACTTTAAAAGAGGCGTTAGAGGTTTACGCCGTTACTGTTGCAAGCGCAATATTAAACAAACAACAGCGAGCCATGCACCCCGCAAAATATGCGTTAATGCTAGAGGTTTACAAGCACACGCATAAACGTACCTTTAGTAGCTACACGTTTTACAAACAGGCTAAAGGCTGCTATAAACTCCATTGCTTTATGCAGGAGCAAACCGCAAATAAAATTTGTACGGCATACAACAAAAAGCATAAGCAGCTAAGTTATATTGCTACACCGCGCAAACGTAAAGGCGGTACTTTATACAGTGAGTATTACCACATTTTATTAGTACCAAAGCAATAATTAACACGCATACAATACCGCTTGTAATAAAATGCAAGCGGTATTATTTTGTTTGTTATAATAACGCGCGTTACAATAAATAACGTTACAAGCGGGCGTGTAGGAGCGTGGCGTATGTGCCAGCCGTTATAGTTACACGCGGTACTATGGCGGGGTATAGTTGTATATGTGAGCAGCCGCCGCGCCTTATTGCGCCCACCCAGCCGTCTCAAAATTCGGAAATAGGTCTACTTTATATTACATCTACTAACAATATATCCACACCCGAAATTTCACCCTCGAAATATTATCACCAATCCTCTTCGCCAAAAATACGCGGCGTCCCAATTTTCAGTACCACATTTACAAATCCATTACTTGTAATCCTCCCACCGCCGCCATATAATACCAACTCCTCTTATTTGTGGTTATAACAATCCCATCCATCCTTAAAGGAGTAATCTATGAATAAATACGCACGGCGTATCCCACACGGTAAAGACCATATCGATGTGTACGACGTACTAATCGTTTTTCAAGTAACCGATCCAGCCATCCAACACGCAGTCAAGAAACTCTTGGCTTGTGGTCAACGCGGACACAAAGACGCACTGGAAGATTTGCAAGAAGCCCGCCAATCAATTGACCGAGCTATTGAGATTGTTTCTACTTACGGGAGTAAGTGAATGGGAATTAATATTCGTGCCAAAGGACAGGCGGGCGAACGCGAAATTTGCCAGTTGATGGAAACACTAACCCTGCCGATTCTCGCTGCTTGTGGTTATAAAACGCCACTGAAACCGCTGTTCCAACGTAACCAGAATCAGTCTGCTGTTGGCGGATCCGATATTACAAATCCGTTTGGGTTGTGTATCGAGGTTAAACGTCAGGAAACATTGCAGGTCAATTCGTGGTGGAAGCAATGCGTTACGGCTTCAGAAGAGTTTGGCGGTGTACCGATTGTGATGTATCGCCAAAACGGTAAGCGTAAGTGGAACTTTGTAATGGAAGCGTTCTTACCTGTTACGCCTATGAAGCAAGTGTTGCGACGCGTTACTGTGGACCAAGAAGACTTTGAAAGCTGGTTTAAATACTACATTGAGACTTGGATTAAAGATGGTAAATACGAAGATTAAGCAATCAAGTGGAAGTACGCACACGCACTGTGTGGGCGAATTTGAATGTTACGATGCCGCCTTAGTACCGCCGCCGCTCAATACGAAACTGTTTGTCATTTCAAAATACGGCGTAGCGCGTATCGGGACTTTTGATCCGAATTATGACGTGGCATGGTTTCCGCTGTTGCGTATGCCGCAAACTGTAAAGCAAAGGATTAGTAATGATAAACGATAACATTCCTAATAAAATTAACGAACTTGAAAAAATGTTGGACACTGCGATCGACCATATTCACGATTGTGAAAGATATAACGGTGGACATAGTGGATATCACGCTCGTATTTTGATACGTCAGGTTCAAGAAAAACTTTGCGAATTGAAGAAAGAGTTGAAATGATAAAGGTTTATGACGCGCCGTTGGCGAATGTGAAATATGCCTATGTGGAATCACTCAAGAAATGCAAGAAGTTGTTCAAGCAGTTGGATATTCCGCTTGAACAACTCCCGGACGCTCCGTGCGCCGCTCACACGCAAACACTTGTAAACAAGCGTGTAGAGGACGGACGCACGATTACTGACGTTATGTGTATTGTTTGGATGGTTCCGACTTGCTATATTGGAATGGACATTCCTTTGTTGGTTCACGAAGCTGTTCACATTAAGCAAGAAATTGCAATCTGGATGCAAGAGGACGCATTTTCGCCTGAAACTGAAGCTTACATTGTGCAGGGTATTGTGGAAAACTTACTTCGCGAGTATAATACGCTTCGCGGTGGTTAATAGCCCTGTTTCATTTTTACTCTGATGGTGATGGACGGAAACTGGCAAGTTGGCAGACTTGCCAGTTTTTATTTGCCTACCATAATAATGAATGTTATAATTAAGGTAATTGATATTATAACACAACAATACGGGACTTGTAAACGTGAAGATTATATACTTGGAGTTTTTAATATGTCCAGAATGGCGAAACGTTATTGGATCCGGAGACAGAACGTCCTTTTAATTCGAGCTTTAAGGGTTAGTTACGGGCTTGCCGTTATTGTGTTGATGCTTGTTCACATTAACATATCAGGAACTATTATATCTCGTATTTACGAGAATAGTTCCTGGCTTGGTAAAGGTTTGATATGCTTTTTGGCAACTTCCGCTGTCCTTTTAGTTTTAGATGTGTTTGTCGAAACTCTTTGGAATAATACAAAGGAATGGCTTAAAAAGAAGTGCGAGGATTGCCATATCAAAATGATGCACTTTGATAAGTTAAACACTATTGTTAGGACTTGGTGTGCTTTTGCCACAAGATACAGACATTGGTTTTACCTACCGACAACATTTGGGTCTTTATTTATTATTCCTTTGTCCACTCACTTGAATATCCCTAGTCCGCCGATACTCAAGATATTCTACTTGTGGTTATTCCTGTGGGGTATGAGCTGTGCGTTATTGGAAGGCGCAATTAATAATGGAAAACTGGAAAATGCTTAAACGGAAAACGAAGTGGATTTTAACCACATTTCTTTACTGTTCCCTTACCAGTCTAGCATTGGCAGAGGTAAGGGAATCATTTCATGATGCTATAAAAACAGGGTCGATGGTATGGGATATACTTTATTCGTGTCTTGCTGGCGCGGCAGGTGGATTAGTTCAAACTATTCGTAACTTGCAAAATCCGCGTAAGTATAGCCAGAATCTCGCTGTTGAATTGGGTGCAAATTTGCTGATATCAAGCTTCGCTGGTATAATGACATTCCTGTTCTTCGCAGGTACAACAATGTTCAACATCAGCCCAGTAATGATGATGTTCTTTGCGTGTTGTGCTGGTGTTCTCGGCTACGAGATAATTCGTAAATATACAGATAATTTCACAAAAACGGTGGACAAGTCAAATGCTAACGAACCTCCTAACAAATAAAGTGACCGTTTATGTACTCGCAGGTGTGGTTATAGCCACATTTGCAGGCGTAACGGGCGGCTACATTGTCAACAGGCATTGGCAAGGTAAGTGGAACGAAGAAATGTTGCGGCAGCAAAAGGAAATTGTTAAACACAAGACCGAAGTTCGCAACATGGAACGTAAGTCTGTCGAGGCTGTTGCTAAGATAGACGAAGAAAAAACTGCACAATTAAAGGAAGCCCGAGATGAAATCGATACTCTTCGCAGTAAGCTGTCTAATGGTACTATCCGCTTGCGGTCATGTCCAGCCACCGCCGTGCAAGTGCGAACAACCGAAGTTAGCACCAGTTCCGGCGTGGATAACCGACCCCAAACCCAACAAGACGATGATAACCAACGAATTGGACAACATATTCTTAACATCGCCGAGCAAGCAAACATCGCAATAGGTCAGCGTGATGCTTGTGTTGCTATTTTAAAAGCTGACCGCGAAATAGGAACTCAAAATGACACAGATAAGTGAACACTTCTCATTACGCGAACTGACACGCAGTGAATCCGCTCGACGTGCTGGTATCGAAAACGTCCCTACAACAGCAGAAATGGACAACATTTACTGGACGGCGCAGCAGTTGGAGAAAATCCGCGAATACGTTGGACGTGGTATTGTTGTAACATCCTGCTTCCGTAGTGAACGTGTGAACAAATTGGTGGGCGGTAGCCCTACATCCGCACACCGCTTCGGCTTGGCTGCTGACTGTGATGCAATCGGTTTAACTTCTTTGGCATTTGCTAAAGAGTTGATTAAGATGCGTGATGCTGGTAAATTGGTATTCGACCAGTTGATTCTGGAATTTCCGGAACGCGGCGACGGTGCATGGGTTCACATTGGATTCCGCCGTAACGCACCGATGCGTAATCAAATTTTAACCGCAACCAAGAAAAACGGTAAAACCGTATATCTGCAAGGTTTGCACGTCTAATTAATAACTCCCGCGCTTAGAAGAAACCAAAATATCGGGCGCGGGCTTTCTTTTCTGCTCACTATCATGTTTAATTGCTTAAAATTTTGTGAAAGAATGCTGGAAATATCGAAAGAGAAATCCAGAGTAGCCAGTGAAAATGCAGATTTTAAAGCGTTTTCAGAAACAGAGGTAGATATTAAGAATTACGAGGGAATGCGAGACTATTACAGCAGGTCTATTGAGGAAGCGGCTGCTAAATCAGTTGACAAACGACAATAATTGTGGTTATATAAGGCTCAAAAGTACGCGGAAGAATGACATGAACAAAGTAAATCCACTTGGTGTTTTGGATAAGGACTTGTTAGCTCCTGAATTAAGCGAAGATGAGAAAGCTCTTCGTGACTTGTTCGTGCTTGAGTATGTCAAAGACTTCCATCCTGTTAACGCTTGCTTGAGAATGGGCTTGCAAGTTCCGTATGCGAACGACTGGGCTATCCGTTTTATGGAAGAGTCTTACGTCCAACAGCAAATCTCAAACGTAACAGGACGTAGACAGTTAACCGAAGAAGAGGTTAAAGCTAAGGACAAGGAACTTATCTTAACCACACTTCGTATTGCAATGCAGGACGGTCCACACGCATCCCGCGTATCTGCGGCGAAACAGATGGCTGTTATGCACGGCTTTGACCGCGCCGAGATTGAGGACGGTACTAAAGCATTGATAGACGTATTTAAGGACATTGCCGTCGGTATGGCGGTACAGGATAGACAAGATGGCAGTCAAAGTTGATACCTTGCCAAAGAGATTGGCAGCGAACACGGTTTACGCGGCAGCGGATTACGGAATTGTGGTTACAAATGCCGCAAGTGATATTATCCTAAGCCTTTACGGGCAATACTATTATCATATGTACGGTGAATATTCAACCGTACAAGAGATTTTGGCGGCTATGGCTGCCCGTAACGCGGCTGCACCCGCTGCAAATGGTGGTAGCGGAGCGGCAGGGAGCGGCGCAGGAGGTACAGGCGGCACACCAGCAGCACCCACACCCGCGCCAGCCCCTAGCGGCGTAAATATAGCCGAGTTTTACGCAGAATATCACGAGGGTTATATTGATGTCAGTACGATTCAAAAAGAGAAGAATGTTTATTTCTCTTTGGCTTTCCCTAAATCTTTTAGTAAAAAGCCCGATGTGTTTGAAATTACCGCAGAAACCACAGATAAAACTAAAAAGATTGTCATCTACACGAGTGATTTAACAAATACTGGTTTTAAAGTTTCAACTAACTATCCGGAAGCTATACGCGGTATTTTGTTCCGCGCTGGTGTATTTAAATAATGTCACAGGTATCCAAGTTAATCATTGAGCGTCAAAAAGCTCGATGGTATCCGTTAAAAGCCCACCCTGTCCAGTTGGCATTGGACAGGGCGGTTGATGATGGAATACGGTTTCCTGTGGTTCCAGCAGGTCGCCGTTCGGGTAAAACAGAACGTGCTAAAAGGTTCTTGGCACGGCAAGCGATGTATTACCCGAACGAGAAATACTTTGCGGCTGCACCGACTGTTAACCAAGCCAAGAAGATTTGGTGGGATGATTTAAAAGCCTTGACTATTTCTTGTATGCACCCGCGTCCACCGTCAGAGTCCGAGCTAAAAATCTTTTTACCTAACGGAACTGAGATTCACGTTATTGGACTGGACCAACCACAACGTATCGAGGGTATTAACTGGACTGGCGGTATTATTGACGAGATTGCGGACGTTAAAGGGTCTGCATTGCAAGAAAACATCATGCCTGCATTGAATACCGTTAATCCAACCCGCCCTTACTATCGCGCATGGTGCTGGTTCATCGGTGTACCGGACGGTCTTAATCATTACTATGATATGTACGAGTACGCTATCAAAGGTGAAGACCCAGACTATAAAGTGTTCCATTGGAAGTCTGAAGAGATTTTGCCGGAAGACGTTATTGCGGCGGCGAAGCGCACCATGTCCGCACGGCAATACAATCAAGAGTATTGCGCGTCCTTTGAGACAGCCAGTGGTCGTATTTATGAGGATTATTGCGCCGATAATTTTACTGACGCAACATTACAACCAACCGAAGAAATACATTGGATGCATGACCAAAACTTTACGCCGTTGTCATCCGCTATTGCTGTTATTCGTGACGACATTCCGTATTTTGTAGACGAGATTATTCTGGAACACGCTGTATCTCGTGAGTCTGCCAAAGAATTTGTGGAAAAATTTAAAGACCACAAGAATAAAAAGGTTTTCATTTACGGCGACCCTGCGGGACGTTCTGGCGAGAAGCACGGTCATAAATCGGACTACGACGAGATTGAAGAAGTATTGCGTTTACACGGTTGGAAGTATGAACGTCGTGTAAAACATAAACATCCAGCAATTAAAGACCGTCAAAACGCAGTACGCGCCCTTATATTGAACGCTGAAGGCAAAGTTCGCTTGTTTGTAAATACCAGCAAAGCCCCTTACTGTCACAAAGGTTTAGCCACAGTTCAGCTGAAAGAGGGTTCTAGCTTTCAAGAAGACCAAACAAACCAGTACCAACACATCACAACCGCTATCGGTTACTTTGTGGACTGGCATTGGTCTGTTAGCTCTATTAAACTCAAGTCCTCAAGGACAAAAGGAACTTAAATGTCCATTAAAAATACTCATCCTGCTTATACCGAGAAAGTTCCTGATTGGGAAGTAATGCGCGACACCTATAAAGGTTCTCGTGTGGTTAAATCTAAATCAACAAAATACTTGCCAGTAACGGCAGGTATGCTGTTGGATGGAATGAATCACGGTTGCGACGGTTTGGCTGCTTATAATAGCTATCTGTTGCGAGCGGTATTTCCTGAATACGTTAAAGAAGCTGTGGAAAACTATGTGGGTATGTTGTGGAGACGTCCCGCGACAATTAAACTTCCAAAAGGTATGGAAGGAATGAGAGATTTTGCCACACCTAGCGGCGAAAGCCTTGTGAACCTGTTACGCCGTATTAACGAGGAACAACTGATTAACGGGCGATGTGGTTTGCTGTTGGATTTACCACAGGTGACAGAAGATACCACGTTACCTTATATTGCGCTGTATGATGCAGAAGCTATTATTAACTGGGACGAAAACGTTATCGGCGAGGGACATACAGAACTTAATTTTGTTGTCCTTAACGAAACTTCCGTTAAACGTACAAACGGATTTAATTGGGAAGTTTACGAGAAGTATCGTTTACTTCTTTTGGGTGAATTGGACGAAAATGAATCTATTGGGGAAGCGGACTATAATCAAGGTGTGTTCACTCAAGACAGTACGTTTGAATATGACCCAGCAAAAATGATTACTCCTGTTTATAAGGGCGTGGCGTTGAAGCAAATCCCGTTTGTCTTTGTCAATACAAAAGACCTAACGTCGATTCCGGACGAACCGCCTTTGTTGGCGTTGGCGAATCAGTCCCTTGCAATTTACCGTGCAGAAGCGGACTACCGCCAAACCCTCTACATGATGGGTCAAGACACCCTTGTGGTTATCGGAGCTATGAACCGCGAAGAGGATGAGAAGGTGCGTATTGGTTCTGGTGCAGCCCTTTACATCGAGCAGGGTGGCGACGCTAAATTCATTGGCGTTGATGGTCGTGGTTTGCCCGAACAACGCTATGCACTGGTAAACGACCGTTTACGCGCGGAAATTCAAAGTGGTCAACTGTCAAACTCAAACGACAAAGTGGAATCCGGTATTGCCTTGCAAACACGTCTTGGCGCACAAACTTCCACACTGATGCAGATTGCCATTAGTGGCGCGGCAGCCCTTGAGAAAATCCTCAAGTTATGCGCTAAGTGGATGGGATTAGACGAAAACGAAGTTGAAGTTCATCCTAACCTTGAGTTTGCCGTTAATGATTTGGAAGGTCAAGATTTGCTGATGTATATGCAAGCTATCCAACTCGGTGCGCCGATTTCTCACGAAAGCGTCCATCGCCTTGCCTTGTCCAAAGGTTTAACCACAATGACGTATGAGGACGAGTTAATCCAAATTGAAAAAGAGATTAAAGAAGGTCGCCGCGTTACAGTTCCACAAAATGCAGGTTTGCAAGTTCCAAACCCTGCTAACGACAAACCTGTTGACAAGCCGAAGGATAGCGAGGCATAATAGCCCCGCTGTTCACAATTAATTGGAGATTCAAAAATGGCATTACAAATTATCGTAGAGACTCTGGATGATGTTGATGAAAAATACCATGACCTCTACACAGAAAAAGACGGTAAGTTCCAGCTGACTGGCGTTGAAGGTATGAAAACCCAAGCGGACATCGACCGTCTGCAGACCGCATTAACGAAAGAACGTGCGGAACACAAAACCTTGAAAGACAAAATCAAGATTTTTGACGGTCGTAAGTTTGAGGACATTCAAGCAGACCTCGACCGTATTCCAGAACTTGAAGCCGCCGCCAAAGGCGACAAAAACGTGGACGAATTGGTAGAAGTTAAACTTCGCGCTAAACTTGTTCCTGTTGAACGCGAACGCGACAAATTTGCTAAGGAGTTGGAAGAGGCGAAAGCCACTATTGGCAATTACGAAAGCGCAAGCCGTGTTCGTAAAATTCAGGACAGTATTCGTTCCGCTGTTGGCAAACAACAAGGCTTCCAAAAATCCGCCATTGAGGACGCTATTACACTGGGTGAACGCCTGTTTGAAGTTCTCGACGATGGTACTGTGGTTACACGAGACAATGTAGGCGTAACGCCTGGAATCACCGCTGAAGATTGGTTGTCAGAGCGCAAGAACGACAAACCTCACTGGTGGGGTAGTTCACAGGGCGGCGGCGCGGCAGGTAGTCGCGGTGCAGGTTCAACTGGCGACAATCCTTGGACTAATGCTGGTTGGAACTTGACTAAACAAGGTCAAATTATACGCGAAGACCCCAAACGTGCGGAACAACTTGCCCGCGCCGCTGGCACTAAAATCGGCGGTCCGAAACCCGAAGCTAAAAAATAATTGTTGACAATTTAATGCAGCTGTGTTACAGTATCTTGAATGTAGCATGGCTGCTTTATTTTTGAGTCTAGGGTCTTGAGGACGTAGACTTTAACTCCCAAATTTCAAACTAAGGATTTACAAATGACAGTCCGTATTTCTGACGTTGTTGTACCGGAAATTTTTAACCCCTACGTCCAACAACTGACCCAAGAAAAATGCCGCCTGATTCAATCTGGTGCTTTGCAACTGGACAGCGGTTTGTCCGCTGATTTGGCTGGCGGTGGTTTAACTTTCAATCGCCCGTTCTGGAACGATTTGGCTAATGAGAGTGAGAACGTCTCTACTGATGACCCGTCTCAAAAATCCACTCCTTCCAAAATTACCACAGGTAATGAAATCCAAGTTCGCATGAACCGTAACAAATCATGGTCTAGCATGGATTTGGTTGCTGACTTGGCTGGTTCTGACCCTATGGCTGCCATTGCCGACCGCGTTTCCTATTACTGGGCGCGCCGCTTGCAAGCTGCTTTCATTGCAACCATGAAAGGTGTGTTTGCCGACAATGCCACCGCTCCTACCGCCAACGAACACGTTCTGAATGACTTGACATTCGACGTGCGCGGTACAACTTACCAAGCAGGCGTAACCGACTTCAACGGTGGTTCGTTCCTGGATGCTTGCCTCACTATGGGTGACAGCATGGACCGCCTGTCTATGGTAATGGTCCACTCCGTTGTTTACAACAATATGCTCAAACGCAACCTGATTGAGTTCATCCCTGTCTCAATCAACAACCACGCCGTTCAAATTGCTCATTACTTGGGACGCCAAGTAATTGTGGACGACAGTATGCCTATGATTGAAAAAGGCGTATTCGAGTCCTGGCTGTTTGAAGCTGGTGCGGTTAAACTGGGTCACGGTATGCCCACTGTGCCAACCGAAATTGAACGTAAACCTGACGCTGGTAATGGCGGCGGTCAAGAAATCCTCTACAACCGTCAACAGTTCACCATTCACCCAGTGGGTCACGCTTACGTTGGTACTCCTGCCAAAGGCGGTCCGAGCAACGAAGCAACCGCGAACAATCTTGCACACAAAGACTCTTGGAAACGTGTGTTTCCGGAACGTAAGCAAATCAAGATTGCACGTCTGATTACCCGCGAATACAAACAATCCTAAAAACTGTGGTTATAGAGGGTTTCATCACCTTCTATAACCACAACGGAGACCGAAATGGAAAACATTATTGCCGCGTTGAAAAAATTGGACGTTTCAAATGACAACCACTGGACAGTTGATGGACAACCGCGTCTGGACACTGTCAAAATGCTCGCAGCAGACCCTTCTGTTACCCGAGACACCCTCAATGAGATTGCACCGGATTTCAACCGAGAAACCGCCGCAAACTGGGAACCGAAGCAAGAAAACGAGCAAGTTCAGACCCCGTCCGATAACGAACAAAGCACAGAAAATCAACCGCAAGAAGAACCTGTTGAAGCAGCAGGAACAAGCGGAGATGATGCTGAACAGCAACCTAAAGATGCGGAAGCCAAACCGCGCGAAGAGGTAGCTGAAACTAATCTTGAACTTTTGGAAAAAGCTCTTGCTGATGCAGAAGCTAAAACGGCAGAAAAACGCTTGGCTAAAGAACAGGCTGACGTTGCTTATTCCGCTGCTTTGCAGGAAGAGGACGCCGCCCGAATTGCTTTGGATGCTGCTAAACCGAAAACAGACGACCTGGATCCGGTACGCGGCTACTTGCAAGCGCAATCCGAGCAACGTGAAGACCTTTCCCGTGTTGTTTCCGCTTTGCGCGAAGCTGGTGTAACCCCTGAAGTTCTGCAAAAGTTAGCAGGCGTGAATCCAACGGATTTAGCCTACGCCACTAAGAAATAGGTTTATCATGTCGCTCATTGTTGAAGATGGTTCTATTGTGCCAAACGCAAATAGTTATGTTGCCCTCGTTGACGCAGATAACTATTTCAGGGCGCGGAATAACCATGTGTGGTTATCGCTGGAACAGGACGCTAAAGAAGCACTTCTGATTGCAGCAACCGACTACATAGAACTTCGCTTTGGGCGACGCTTCCTCGGAAAGAAGAAGCAGGATAATCAGCCGTTAAGTTTCCCTAGAACAGGGATTTCTTACATCACGCCAATTCCGGAAGTTCTTAAAAAAGCGTGTTTTGAGTACGCTATCCGTGCAAACAACGGTCCGCTTGTTCCAGACCCTAAGTTTGACGAATCTGGTATGGCTTTAACGGTACGTCGTAAAAAGGTTGGACCGTTGGAAACAGAAATGAGAACGCCGACAAAAGGCGTTGGTTCTCAAGTAACACTATTCAGACCCTATCCAGGTGCGGATTATTTGTTATATCCTTTGCTCGGTAGCTCTTGCGAAAACAGGTGGATTAGAAACTAATGTTGCCAGCCGAATATATGTGGGTGGAAGAAATGATTGCGGAAAACGGGCGTGAAGTAACGCTCGTTATTCCTAGCAACGAACCCGCAGACCCCGATAAACCGTGGAACGGTTTTAAAAAACAAGACACTGAAATCAAACAGATGGGTGTCTTTGTTCCGTCGTACACGGCGCAAAAGGACTTCGGTTTGTCATTAAAGGAAGAGGACTTGCTCGCTTCCTGTGAACAGTTTGTTCTATTTTCAGGTATGAACCGCCTTGTGGATGTTCGTTTTATTATTGACGATGGCGTTAAATGGCGCGTCGTATTTCTTAGCGAATTGCGTCCAGGGCAACATGAATTGTTTTACGCAGTAGGGGTGAAACGATGAACTACTTGGAAGCTCGTGATAAAATCCACGCCCCTTTTCACAGTGTTTGGAAAAAGACAGGTTACTTTGTTGTTTGGGAAGATAACTTGGCAAAGTCGCCGTCCGCAGAAACTTGCTGGGCGCGTGTAACGATTGCCCACGTTAGCGCAGGGCAAACATCACTTGGTTGTGGTAATGACAGACGGCGGTACGAAAGAATAGGGCAGTTAAACATTCAGCTTTTTGCGCCCGTCCATGAGGGTAACGTTAGACTTTATGAATTAGGGCAGCAAATAGTTGACGCGTATCAAGCAGCAAGATACGACGATATATGGTTTAGGCGCGTTTCCTTATTGGAGGCAACGCCAGAAGGTGCGTTTCAGCAGATGAATGTGAGCGCGATTTTTACTTATGAAGATATAAGGTGATTTAAATGGCAGTATGTCAATCTAATCGGTTAGACTCAAACGCCACAGGACTCCGCTACGCTGAAGAGGAATGTTTGCGTCAGTTGCCGACTCATGTCACATGGTACGGTTTGGAACCGAACTCTTACAATGATTTCGGCGGCACTATTACCACACAGGCGCGTGAACCTATTTCCGCATCCCGACAACGTGAAAAAGGCGTTGTTACAGACTTGGAAGCTTCAGGTGGTTTCCAACAAGACTTGACAATCGGTAACACTTGGCGATTGCTGCAAGGCTTTTTGTTTGCCGACGCTCGTGAACGCCCTACTACTGTGCCGCTAAATGGTGCGCCTGTTGCGCTCACAGCCGCCGCAGCCGCTGACAAAAGCGTTGGGGCTGCTGCTGGCTTAGCTGGCTTTAAAAAGGGCTATATTGTGCAATTTGGCGGCTTTGCCAAAGCAGAAAACAATGTGCGTCGTACTGTTGCGGCTGACGCCACTGCAACAAAGGTTACTTTTAGCGAAGAAGTTGTGGACGAAACTCCGCCAGCAGAAGCCTACATTAACCACGTTGGCTTCAAATTTGACGCAGGTGCGCTCACCGCCGTAATGAACGGTAAGCTGTTCCAGTTAACTGGTACTAACCTGGACAAATACGGTTTTATTCCAGGTGAATGGGTTTTCATTGGTGGCGACGAAGCAACTTCCCGCTTTACCAATAACACAGGCTTTGCCCGTATCAGTGTGGTTACAGCAACCGCAATCACTTTTGACAAAACAGACTTTGCCGCCCAAGCGGAAGTTGGTACTAATAAATCTATCGAGATTTATGTTGGTAGCATTATCCGCAACGAAGCAGAACCGTCATTAATCAAACGCCGTTCATATCAACTGGAACGCTATCTCGGCAAGGACACCGACGGCGACATGGCGGAATATCTCGTTGGCGCAGTACCTAACGAGATGACTGTCAACGTTTCGTCTGCTGACAAAGTTACCGTTGATATGTCCTTTATGGCAATGGACAACGAACAGCGTGACGGTAAAGCGGGCATGAAAGCTGGTACACGCCCTATTTCTGCACCCGAAGCCGCTTTCAATACTTCCTCAGACGTACATCGTATCAAGCTGGCTGAAGTTGTTGACGAGTCTGCGGTTAAACCGTTGTATGCGTTTGCAACAGAACTGTCCATTAGTATCAACAATAACGTATCTGCTTCTAAAGCCATTGGTACTTTGGGCGCGATTGATACGAACGCTGGTATGTTTGAAGTTGGCGGCTCGATGACCGCTTACTTTGCGGACATTAACGCGGTTAAAGCGGTTCGTAATAACGCCGACATTACTTTGGACATGATTATGCTCAAACGTAACAGCGGCATGGTTTTGGATATCCCTCTGTTGACGCTCGGAAACGGTCGTTTGACAGTGGAGAAAGACCAAGCGATTATGCTGCCGCTGGATACTAACGCCGTTAAAGGTAAATTTGGCTACACGTTGCAGATTCAACGCTTTAGCTACTTGCCAGCCATAGCGGGCGGCGTGTAAAATACGAGGACGGCGTTTGCCGTCCTTTTAACATTTTTGGAGATATCAAATGTCACTTTACAATCAATTTGGAACAGACAAAAAAGTAGAAAAAGAGGGTGTAATCCTTCAATACGGTAATACCGCTGATGGTAAACCGATTCAAATTAAAATCTGTCGTGCCGGTGGTGCAAACGTTGCTTACAACAAAGCGATGGAAGCCAAGACCAAACCTTACCGTCGCCAGTTGCAAAACGGTACTTTGGACATTGAAGTAATGACTTCCATTTTGCGCGAAGTGTACGCTGATACTGTGGTTATCGGCTGGTCTAATGTTGAGGGTGCTGATGGTAAACCTATGGCGTTCACACGCGAGAACGTAATTAAACTGTTTACGGACTTACCCGAACTGTTTGCCGACGTTCAAGACCAAGCAACCAATCTCGCATTGTTCCGCGCTGAAATTAACGAGCAAGACGCAAAAAACTAAAAGACGTCCTGCTTTACCAGTTGGAGCAGGGCGCGACTGAACAAGCCATTCTACGTCAGTGCGCCCAGTTAAAGCTTCCGATACCAGACGCCATAGCAAATGCACCTATTCTTACAGAAGGATTAGAGTTGTATTTCATGGCGTTTTTAGATTTAACAACGTGCCGAAGTTATGGTATGTCGGAAGGTCCGATTCCTTGGACAGCAATAAAAGATTGGGCAACATATAACGGGTTATCCGTCACTCAAACGGAGGACTTGTTTTATATGGTTCGCGAGATGGATAATGCGTATTTAGATTACCGTGCTAAAAAGCAAAAACAGAAATGAACTTAGACCAATTTGCAAAACGAATGCGTGAGACGGCAGATCAAGTGGAAAAAGGTGCAAGCCGTATTATGAAAAAAGTGGCAGGAGATGTTCATGCCCATGTGGTTATCACGACACCCGTTTTGACAGGTAAAGCTCGTTCAAACTGGATTGTTACTATTGGTACGGGAACTGAAAGCATTATTGAAACTTATGGTCGAGAAGCCGCTATTCCAGGAGCGTTAAACGCGGCAACAGCGGTTATCTCGGCTCACAAAGGCACACAGCCTATTTATATCCAAAATAATGTGGATTATATCGTTAAACTTAATGAGGGTAGCAGCAGACAAGCCCCGTCCAATTATGTTTTACGAGCGACAGAAGTTGCATTAAATTCGATACAAACATCCTCAAAGATTCTCTTAAAGGCGTTCTAAATGGCAAACGAAAACATCAAGATTGTTATTAGCGAAAGTGGTTCTCGTGTTGTCATCCGTAACATCCGAGAGATTGCGGAGTCCGCCGAAAACGCTGCTAAAAGCAGCGACAAGATGAATAGCTCTTTGGGGAAAAGCAATAACCACAGCTTTGGAAAGTTGCGTACAGAGTTCGGTAAACTCGATACTTCGTTAACAAGAACTGTTTATAAAATACGCCAGATGATGACGTTGTTCGCCGCGTTTGCGGGTACAACAATCAGTACAGGTGCAATCGTGAAAGCGATGGACAGTTACATTAACTTGCAAAACCGATTGAAATTGGTTGCGGACAGCCAAGCGCAGGTTAACGAACTGACTAAAGAGATGTATGACATTGCAAAACGAAGTAGGGCTTCTGTTGAGGATACTTCGATTGCCTTTAGCCGTTTTGACTTGGCGTTAAAATCAGTTGGACGAAGTCAAAAAGACAGTTTGATGGTAACTGAAACTGTCAACAAAATGATTGCCATGTCGGGCAAAGGTACGCAAGAGGCGGCGGCGGCACTGCTTCAATTATCACAGGCGTTCTCAAAAGGTAAGCTGGACGGTGACGAATTCCGTACTGTCGCAGAAACTATGCCTTTGCTCATGGACGCTATTGCGAAGAAAATGGGCGTTACGCGCGGCGAATTGCTGGAGTTGCGTAAACAAGGCAAGCTGACGCTTGACGTTATGCTTGAGGCTATTCGCGACGCACAGCCAGAAGTCGATAAACAGTTTTCCGGTTATAAGATGCGTGTGTCCGACGCTTTAACAGAACTTAAAAACCAATGGATTAAGTTCTGGGGCGAGCTTGACGCTAAAATGGGCGTTAGTTCGGGCATCGCTAACTCTTTACTGTGGTTAAGCCAGAACTTGAAACTGGTTGCCGCCGTCGGTACGGTTGCGTTTATCGGTTTAGCGGCAGCAATTTCAGGTCCACTTATCAGGGCTTTTTCAACTTTAGCTGTCTACATAGCAGCTAATCCTTATCTTGCATTGGGTGCGGCTATTGCGGGGGCAGTAACATATCTTCTCCTAATGGAAGACGAGATGCGTCAATCCAATACTCTTCTCGGAGAGATTGGCGCAAACACAGCGGATTTAATTAAGAGTATCCCTTCTTTCGTTGAGGACGCCTTAGCCACAGTGATTTTCGGTTATCAGGAAATTGGTCGTGCGTTTGTAGACCTTTGGAATGAGATGGTGGACACAGCGGACGGTGGTACTAAGAAAGTTACTGATGCCGTTCAAGATTCCACTGAAAAACAACATCAGTCATATTCAGAAATGGTAGGTTTAACCAAGAAAGACTTCTGGGGTTTTCTTGAATGGCTGGCTATGGTTTTCGACATGATTGTTTCGATTGTGGCTGGTGCGTTCGATTATGCTTACGAGAATATTAAACGAGGTCTTACGAACACAATTGCGTGGATGGACACTAAACTGACCGAAGCTGGAAACCTGTTTAAACGGACGTTTAACTTTTTCAACGTTAATGGTACTTTTGGTGACAATATGCAGGAAACACCTGTCAAGTTACCACAATATCAAGATAGACAAACTTGGAAGAAATCCTTTGTAGCAAGTCAAAGTACGTTCTATACGGACTTAGTCAGAAGTGCTGCTGAAAAATTTGAGGCTGAGACGGGTAGAAGTACAAGCGCGGTTAAAAAGGAAACCACGGAACGCGAAAAGCTGTCTGGAAATCTTCGTACTGAAAATACGGAGTTAATGAAAAAGCTCAAGGGCAAAGAGACTAAAGCTGCTAAAGAGGCGGCAGAAAAAGAAGCCAAAAAGAACAGCAAACTTGGTTCTGCTAATGGAGAGGTTATTGATAAAGAGTTTTACCGCCGTCACCTGACTATCAAGAAAGGTGCTGAAGCGGGTGGTAGTGCTTATACTGGCACATATGCCGCCGCATACGCCTTTAAAAAGATATTCGGTAACGACGTAGTTCGTTATGGCGCGTTTAACGACAAATATCATAAAGGTAAAGTATCAACCCACAATCAAGGTATTGCATTTGACGTAACGCCCCGCGCAACAATGTCCCGCGCCGCAAAAGAACAGATGGCAAGAGAGTTTGGTTCGTGGATTGCTTCCAAAGGTTTCCAAGGACGTGCTGCTTTTGAACACGCAGGCAAAGTGAACGGTAACGGTACTACATCTACTGGTGACCATATCCACTTTAACTTCAAATCCGTTGCAGAAGCGCAGCGTTTTGAACAGTTCATGAAAGCCCAATTATCTGGCGGCGGTTCTGGTTCTCGTAAAGACTTTGTGTCCGTTGCGGAAGACCAAGCCCGTGCGTCTGTTGAGGCTTTGGATGCTTACAGCGAACTTGTTGAGAAAACTCAACAGGAAATTGCTTATCTAAAAATGTCCGAACCTTTGCGCCTTGCCGTTCAAAAATCTATTGAGTTAACATCCAAACTCAAGGAAAAAGATGTCGAGTTAGACGAGCAACAGCTTGAAACATTGAATCAGCTTGCCGCTACTTACGAACAGGTTATGCGGGCAAATGCTTTGCGAGACCTTGCAGATAACCGTAAACAAGAACTTGCTTCTATACAAGCTATAACCACAGAACAAAAGGCTATTGTTAAAACAAACGAACAAATCAACAAGTTCATTAAAGACCGTATGCCGTTAACGGAAGCGGAAGCTGAACAGTTAAAGTTGGAAAACATCGAACACGCTAAGGCTGTCGAACTGCTACAAGCCAAGAATGAATTGTGGTTAAACCAATCCAAAGAACTCGAAAACCTAATTGTTAAACAGCAGGCGTTGAACGAACTTATCGCTAACGGACAAATGGGTGGGCATTTTGCGGATGTTGCTTCTGTTCGCGGTCAAGGTGCTATCGGTCGTCAGAATCAAGCAATGGGTATGAACGCTTATGGCGGCGAGGTTGGCGCGAATCCGTGGGAGGACTTTCTAGGAAGTATGGAAGTTGGCGCAAGTTCTCTGTTAGATTCATACACGGGAACTCTCAACGAATTGTCCACAATGTTTGGTGACTTCTTTGGGCAGGTTAAAACAGGTTTTGCGGACAGTATTGGCTCGGCTATTGTGGATAGTGAGAACTTGGGCGAATCATTGCGTAAGATTGGACAAGGTGCTTTGAAATCACTTATCAGCGGTATTATCCAAATGGGTATTAACTGGGTTCTTACTCAAGCCCTTATGAAAAGCTCGAGTAAAACCGCTGCAAGTGAAAGCACGGCGCAGGGCGTAGCGCAGGCAACAGCCCTCACAAGCGCATATGCGCCCGCTGCTACATTGGCAAACATTGCCACATACGGCTCGGCAGGAGCGGCAGGCATGGCGTCAACAATAGCCGCCGTAGCCCTCGCTTCAGCAATCCCCGCTATGTTCTCAAAAGGCTTTAAAGTGGGCGGTTATACGGGCAATGGCGGTGTTAACGACATTGCAGGCGTTGTTCACGGTCAAGAGTTCGTTATGGATGCCCAAACAACCCGTCGCATCGGTGTGAACAACTTGGAAGCCTTGCGAAGCGGCAGTTTATCTCTTTCCAACGGTGCAAGCGTTAACGGTGGACAATCTGGTGGCATTACTGTTAAAATTGAGAATTATGCAAGTGGCGTTTCTCACGAGGTCGAGCAAATTTCTGCGGACGAAATTCGCATTATTGCCCGCAAGGAGGCGCAGCAAGTTCTCGCCCAAGATGCAGACAGTGTTGTTGCGGGTAACATCCGTAATAACTCATCTAGAACCTCACTTGCCATCAATAGTAACTTTGACGTTAGACAAAGGCGTTAAGCATGGACTTACAGGTTGAAAAACGGAATAAGCAGTACATACTGGATACTGCGACTAAAACTTACACGGTAAAAGCAACGGAGGACAATCCGTTGCTTTATAATAGCCTGAAAGCTCAGATTGTTTCTGACGAACAGTTACCGAACCAAACCTACACTGTGGTTATTAACGGCGAGAATGTCGTGTTGAAGCGTAACGAGGATTTAAGCTCAACGACAAATGTAACCACAGTGGATAACGGTTTGCGTGAAGTTAAGCAGGACTTGGAAATTAGTATTCCTGAAACGCCAGCAAATTCCCGTTTATTGGTTAGCTTCCTCGTTGACAACATTAATGGCACGGTTACTCAAAACGGGGACAACTTCACAGGTAGCGTCAAATTTGTCAAAACGGCTACAATGGTACTTCACAGCGTTCGTAAAGGACGTGTTACTGTTTCGTCGGACAAAGCTGCGGAATCCGATTTAACAGTCCTAATTGAACAAAACGGTTCTGTTTTAGCAAATGGCAAGATTCCAAACGGGCAGCAAACTGTTGAAATGGAATACACCGCGCCGTCATCGTCTGATGTAACGTTGCGGTTTCAGTGCGACTTATGGAAAGTTAAAACTGTTTCCATTGTGGTTAAACCGGAAGCAATAGACAAAGAATTTTACATTCACAAGTCCCTGTCCAACGTTGAAGCCATCGGTAAAAAGATTACCGCGTTCACAGCAGGTTCTTACAAGGCATCCTGCACAATCACTTTCACATCAAAGGACAAAATTCCAAACTTCTTCAAAGGTGAGTACGGGTCAACTGTTATCAGCAGTCCTTTTAAGTCTGTCACACCGGACCGCGCAACAGCAGAAATGGAATTTGTTGTTAAAGCTGGTGATGTTTTAACCGTAACTTTGGAAGGTGGACAAGAATACCGAATCAACTATTTTAATATTTCGTTGGTTGAGGCGCAGGCGGCTACACAAACAAGCCCACAGCCGCCCATAGCCGCGCCCACACAACAAAAACAAAGCTCGGTAATACGTTTACCCTTTGCGCCTGACACGCAAGGCTATACGGTTAAACCGAGCCAAAGTAGCTACCGCCGTTACGGGTTGCGAGGCGGCGCGGGCAGGTATGTTCGTGATTTAAAAGAAAGTTCTTACATTGTGCAGTGCCAGTGGACTGTCGGTCCGGAAAAGTACAAGGTTTTAAGCGAAGTTTACGAGCTTTTCTGCAAATCAATGTCCCCTTTGGAAATGTATCTTTATGTGAATGGATTAAAAGGTGCGGAACTTCAAAAATGTAAATGTTATTTTGTTCCAGATACGTTCCAACTTGCCAGTGTATCAGGTTGGACATACGTCATATCCGCACAGCTAGAGGTTTTCCAAGTTTACGACCGCGCAAATTACAAAGAGTTCCAAAAATACGGAATTGACTACGAAACCTTGCCTTATCTGGATGTTGGTATCTTCAAACATATTTACAAAGGCAGCACGGGCGCAAACGCGCTACACTTTGGCGAGATGCTGGACGGTGTCTACAACGGCTTTGACAACAGGTTTATCCCAATGTACGCAACGGGTATCCGTGTGGTTAAACAGATTGCAACCAATAGCTTCATGAATGCGACTTTGCAATTTGTAATGAGCGATGCAACTGACGCTCAAAAACGTAACTTGTTAAGATTTACTTTCGGTCAATATAACCACGAGGCATTTAAGGACTCCATTACGTTCGGTAATCTTGCACACATCGCAAACGACGTATCGTTGCTCAAAGAATTTGTAACAATTAAATCCGTTGACGAATATATTACAAAACACAAACTGGACGGCGTTGCCGCTGGTGCAGCTAAAAACGACGCGGAAAAGGATTTGTATTACCGCATGAAGCAAATGGTCATCCGTTCATACTACCTTGTTCGAGAGATGAAACTTAGCGGAGAGGATTTGCATAAAATTGTAAGGGAGTTCTACGAGTATGAATAACTACAAAGACTTTTTCCTTACAAGTAACGCAAACATTCTTATCTACGAGTGCATTGAAATATCCCATTCCGGGTTTAGCGAAGTTTACAGGTTCACGCGCAACAGCACGGAAGGCATTATCGTTTCACAAAACGGCGCACCTATTGAATACCGTTATTGTCCTTGCCAAGTTGACTTGGCGGGCAGTGCTAAAAACCTGTCCCAAGAGGTTAACTTAACTTTCGCAAGTAAAATTCTGGAAGGTTTGGCTAAGGATTTGAATACAATCCGAGAGAATAATGGGTTTGTTGAAAAGCCAATTATGACCCACAGATTGTATCGTAGCGACGCTTTGGATGCACCAACAAGCGTCCTGACTTTACAGGTTAGGTCTTTCTCACATGACCATCAAGGTTTAACCGTTACAGCCAAAGCGACCAATACAAACTCGAACCGTACGGGCTTAATCTTTTCATTTGAACGTTTCAACACTTTAAAGAGTTTCCTATGATTGATTGGGTTAAGGTGTTTAACCGCACATACAACAGACAGACGTATAATTGCGCCCACTTTGTTGTTGATATGTATCGAGAACTCACGGGAGGCTCGATAGAGGACAGCCTTAAATCCTTTATGTGTGGTTATGCAGGGAAAGCTGTTCCAAGTAAGCTCAAACAGTTTAAACGTTTGCAGAAGCCAGAAGAGGCTTGTATAATCCTAATGCCGTCCCCAAACAATTCCCCGCACGTTGGAATCTGCCATAAAGGAGGGTGTTTACATATAACTGAAATCGGCGTGAAGTACGAAGAGTTAAGCGTACTCAAGATTAATCACCCTGTTTTGAAATTTTACAAATATGAATAAAGTTCATTACATCCATAACGTCTTAGAACCCCAAGAAGTGGAAATCGTTGAGTGTGATAACGTTTTGGAAGAGTTAACCACAAGATATACCGTGTTTCCGAAAACCGCCCGCATTTATCACGAGCAAGTTTCCGAGCAAACGGATGTCACTCCCGTTGACGACAACGGTGTAGAACGCTTGCAAAAATTACAGGGTAATTTCTACGTTGTGCATTATCCTGAATACGAAGCCATCCCTTACATTATCGCCCTTGTTGTGGCTATCGTTGCCGCCGTTGCACTACGCAACAAGCCTAAAATCGCGCTTGAAGAGAAAACAGATAACGGTAACAACAACGTAACAAAACTGTCCAACCGAAGCAACAAAAACCGTTACGGCGAACGCATGGCTGATATCTACGGCACGGTTAAGTATTATCCGGATATGTTAGCCAACAGTCTTATTTTTGACGACATCAACACTAAATACGAAATCACTAAAATGTGCGTCGGTTCTGGCGATTACATTGTTTCAAACTTTAAAGAGGGTGATGAACTTATTGCAGGTAAGAACGGCGAATGTGTTTATGCCGAGCATATACGCGACGGAGTTGTAGCGGAGCGTGTCATTTACAACGAGGACAACCTTTACCGCATGATGGACATTAAAGGTTTGTTGGATATGTATTCGTCGTATTTGAAAGTTAACAACAAAGACTTAGTTCCATTGCACCGTAACTTTAATTTGCAATCAGGAACTTACACATACTTCCAAATTGTTGAAGGTCGTTTGACATTGCAAATTAAAACAATTGAAAAGAACGAAAATATCAAAGTGTCTCAATACTACAAAACAGGGGACATTCTCCACATTGAAACAACGACAAATGACGAGTCCTCTTACTATAAAATTCTGCAAAATACTGAATTTAAATATGACGAAGTTAAAAGGACTGTTGTAGGCATTGTCCGGATTCAAAGCGACCAAACTCTGGAAAAGTTTATGACATGGGTCAACGAGAGAGTTGACAACATCTTCATTCCTAAATACATCGCTTATGAAAATATTAAAAATAGAAGCTCGTCCTATTACTATGAATTTAGATTTAACGGTAAACCTAAGGTCTATAAATATTTTAATGGGGAAGTTGCAATCAAGATGCCTGTTGAGGGTAAGACTACCTTAAGGGGATGGCAACATTATAAAAACCATGAAGATAACAAACAGATTAACTTTAAAAGTATTGACGGTATCCAAGTCACGTTAAAACCGACAACCGACTTGATTGACGGTAACTTTGTAGTATCCAGCGTCGAAGAGGAACGTTTGTGGTTAGATTTACAACCGAATGCCAAAGTTGAATTGACAAGAGGGTATTTAAGCGAGGCAGAAGCTTCCACAAAAACGAGAATAACTCCTGTCAATACCGATAGCTATAAAAAGTCATATGTGTTTGAGTCTCGAGATGATGTCCGTCGTTTATTAGTGTCCCTTAACGCGCCGCAAGGTTTGTATAACATGGACAAGGATAGTGGTCGGCAAAACGCCCTCGCTCCAGAATACGGAATTAAAATTTTCGATATTACAGAAGGAGAATCCTTGTATCACGAAGATACTAAAATATTTAGGGGTGAGCAAAAGACTAAACGCGCTTTGTCACTTCAATTTGAGTTAGTTCGAACTCTACCAAACAACCGTAGATTCCGTGTGGACGTTTACTGTAAGACAGGTTTTATTGAGGGTGACAACGTTATTCAAGACGTTTATGTTGACTCAATTCAGTTGCTGCGCGATATCGATTATAAACATATGCCCGAATGTGTGGTTATAACCACAATTACTCGTACTGGTGCAGACGCCGCGCTGACTACACAAAGGTCATTCAATTTAATTGCAACCCGCAAACTTCCAATCTTGAGTGTGTTTGGAGATATGCCCCGTAACGCTTATCCGATTGCAATTTATGACATTATCACTAATCCTTTAATTGGTGGTATGCCTGCTGAAAATGTGGATTTGGCAAGCCTTATGAAATCGTATTTGGATAACGAAGCGTATTTCGGTCATAACGGATACTGCTGGTTCAATTATGCGTTTAAAGAAGACAACTTGTCTATGGAAGAAATGTTATTAACCATTAGCGCAGTTTGTCCAGTTAAGATTAAACGTATTGGTTCTAAGTTCTTCTTTGAGGCAGATTTGCCAATGACCGCGCCTAAGTTGCTTTTTAATCACAGGAATATTATCCCTAACTCGGTTAAGAAAACTTACAACTTCGGCGTAGAAAAGGATTACGACGGCGTTGAAATTAAGTTTATAGATAAAGACCAAGATTATATTGAGCGCACAATCCAACTGCCTAATTCTGGATTGGTAAAACCTCGCAAAGTTACATTAAACGGATGTACTCATGAAGGACACGCTCGTATGCTTGGCTGGCGAGAATGGAACGGTTTGAAATTCCGCAGTAAGACTATTCAGCTTGATGCTTTGCAAGAATCCAGTATTTTAACTACTGGGGACTTTGTGATTATTCCGGACGAACTGATTATTAACAACCATGTGATTAGTTCCGGAGAAATACTAGAGGTTAGCGGGTTAAAACTAACACTTAGCCAGCCTTGCAATTTACAAGCGGAAGTGGAAGATACGGTCATAATAATTCAACATTATGATGGGGTTATTGAGGCGATTCCGTGCGTTGTAAATGACAAAACTCAAAATATATGGTTAAATAAAGCACCTCGAACGCCGCTTAACGTTGACGGCATGGTCAAGCCTTTATATTGGGTAACATCAAGCGGTTACAAGGAATTTAGTTATTATCAAGTCGATGAGCGTGAGGCTATCGACGCATACTCTTCCAAAATTACCGCGCAAGAGTACAACCCTAAAATTTACGAAATGGATAAGCAATGAACCTGATTACTCAAATTGAGTCTTATAGCTTCTATAACCGAGAGGATAAAGCTCTCGTAATGAAGCATGAGAATGAGGCTGTGGTTATTAATTCCGTGTCAGATATTCCGAAAGACGTTCGTGAGAACCTGAACGCAATTCTGGAAGGTAACGGTGTAACCACAGGTAAGGATTACACGTCCAACAGCACTTTCGAGCTTCTGCTTGAAATTAAACGTGCGGCTGAAGAGGGTGACTTTATTCGCTTGAAAGAGAAAGAGTACATTCTCGAGTCTCAAATCAAGATTACAAAAGCCAACAACGGTAAGATTAAAGGTATCAAAGGCGTTGGTCAAGGTAAGTCAGTCCTAAGATTTAATTGGGCGCAAGAGTACGACTGGGACAGTAATACCAACAAAACGGACAGCCGTCTGTCTTGCGGTATTCTCGTACACAAGGTTGCCGATAAAGTCTTTGAGGACTTTACAATTAAATACGAGGGTGAATTCTATCGCCCCGACGATGTTTACTTCGGTCAAATTTCATGCTTGGTTCTCATGGATACTAAGCGTTGCCGAGTAGAACGTGTTGAAGCCAGCGGCGGTAATCGCGCAGGTATCTTTATCGGTGCAATTAGCCCTGAAACTTTGCAAGAGAACATTGACTTCTACAACGGTAGAGTTAAACTGGACGACCTCAAATATCGGGGCGAGGACAATGTGGTTATCGATTGCCATACCCACCACAACCGCAGCGCAGGGGTCCTCGTCCAAAACCAAAAAGGTAACATCGTCAGAGGTTGTTTGTGTGAATTTAACGGTCACGAAGCCAGCGGCGGCACTGGTTACGGCATTACCGCGTTTAGCGGTTCGGTTAACGCCTCCGTAACATGGACGGGTAATACAACCCGTTCCAACTACCGTAAAGGCTTGGACACGCATGACGCTTGCGACGCTGAGATTAGCGACAACACTTCCGACGGTGACCGCTTCTTTGGTATCGCTATTGAGGGTCGTGGTTATCCTCAACGAAACATCCGCGTACTCCGTAACAAACTGATTAACAACCCTAATTTCATTCTGGAACGCGACGTAACCCACAAACCGTGGACAACGTTTGCCAGCGCAGACAACCCATATCGTAACTTTGACTACTATCAGTGGACTGGTGTGCGTGTGGAAAACAAACCGCAACCGAACCAGACCTGGAAAAACCAACCAAATGTGGATGTCCTCATTGAGGGCAACACTGTTGAGGGTGTGGATTGGACTGGTCGTAAAGGTCACCGTGTCTTTGAGTGGCGCAATAACGAGGGTGCGAAACACGTTAAGACCAATGTTGTTATCAAAAACAACACCGTGACGGGTAAACGTATCCACCATATTTTCTTTGCTTCAGCAAACGACACCGCCCATATTGGTCTGGGTAAAATTGAGTTCGCCAATAACACCATTACCTACGAAGAGGGTATGGACACGCCTATTTTCTTGCAAGAGAAAAACGGCAGTGCTGTTATTCCGAACGATATGCCAATTCACATTCACCACAATGTCATTAAGGCTGGTAAAAATGTTTCTTGGTCTCAATTCCTTTACATACAATGCCCTCGACATCCGCTCATTATTGTTGAGGACAACGAGTTGCACTATAAGACAGATGGCGTTCGCCGTGTTGTTGCATTTGAACTCAATGAAGCGGGCAGTGTTCACATCAACTTGATGAATAACAAGTTTGTTTGTGACCGTCCAAAAGAAGAGTTTATGAAGCAATTCTTGTTGAACAGCAAAATGCCTTTGAACCGTGCATTTGTTTCCGGTAACACTTACAACGGTGAAGCAATTACTGTTGAGGGTACGGCGACCGAGAAGTTCACATTTGAATCCACTGTGGTTAAAGTTGTCACATTTGAAGATGGTTACGTTAAACCTAAATTAAAAGGTGATATACCCACACCAATAGACGAACTTGATTGGGAGAATGCCACTAACGAGGAAATTCCAATCAAAGGTAAGACCACTAAAGTTACAAAAGCAGGTTCTTACCCGCCGCGTGGATACGAGGGTTTGGTTGACAAGACTAACAAATACATCCGCGCAAGGCTCCGTGACGAGGAAGCTTCCGCTGGTGTTTATGGTTTGATGCCTGTTACAAAATCTGCAAAAGCCAGCCTCATGATGGAAATTACCATTAAGAGTCTTGGCGGTCGTCCGACAGGAACTTCGTTTGTGGGCTTTGCCGTTAAACAAGGCGAAACTATTTCTGAGAGCGGCGGTGGATTCGGTATCAAACGCGGCGGACGCGATGACCTGTTTGTAATTAACCGTCAAAACGGTATCTATGTGAACGGCGTTCCTTACACAGGACAAGAGCTGAAAATGGATACTAAGTATGTGGTTACAATGACCCATCTGTCTAATATTGAACTGGTCACTTTGGGTTCTATTTGGAATGGTAACGGTCAAGTTAGCGCAGACATCTTCAATGCCATTTACTATGACAAGGAACTGACTGAAGCTGAAGTTGGTAACGCTTACTTGGCGTTAAAAGGCGAGGCAACCGCACCCGCAACAGGTGGAGAGCAACCAGCCGCGCCAACGCCAGCCCCAGCGCAACCCCAACCGCAGCCGCCAGCGGCAACCGAGCAACCAGCCAACCCAGCACCAACGCAACCGCCCGCCAATAACGAGCCTGCCGCGCCCGCTAACCCTGCACCCGCAACACCTACACCGCAACCCGCGCCCGCAACGCCTAAAAAACTTGTTACGTTTAATCTTCGTGACAATGTGGCTATCGGTGCTAAATCCGTTACAAACGCGGATGGCGTTAAGGTAACTGTTGAACCATCTATGAACACTAATACCGTTGGTTTACAATTTAACGGCATGGTTCAAGAGGACGGTGACCACAGGGTTTTGGTTAACAACCTGAAAGACCGCGAAACTAAGTATCTTGGCACTTACATCGACTTTGAAGGACTTCCGTTTGTTGCAGGTGACGAAGTTACTTTGGTTGCCCCTGTTAAATTTACAGGTATGGGTATCCGGAAGGCGAGTAGCGCAGTTGCAGCCTTTGTGAACAGTGAAGGTCCGGACTTGTTGTACGATGAACGTCAATCCACTTACACGATTAAAGGTAACGCAGGTAAAATTAACGGAACTGTCACTTTCCCTGCTTTAGCTGTCGAGCGTGATAAATGGTACTTGATGGAATTCAAAGTAACATGGTTGGAAAACATGAAACTTCGTATAGGCGGTCCACATAACGGTAACGGATGTGTGGAAATGAAAGTTGGCGAGGGCTTCTTCATTACTGCTGGAGAAGTTACTGGAAAAACAGAACTTGCCGCAAAATACGGAATTACTCTGTCGTAATAAAAGGGCGCGTTATGCGCCCTTTTATTATAGAAAACGTTTCATATAAGATTCAACGAATTCCACGTCCCACTCGTTTTGGGTAGAACTTTGGTTCAAAATGCGTATAACATTTAATACGCTTTGAGAACAGAATATAACCACACCTTGTAACAACCGTTCGCCCTTGCGAGGATATACAATTACCGAATGAGGGTAAGCGGACGGCTCAATAAACATTTGTGGTAAGGATAGGTGCTGGATATCCGTCATTGTGCAAACCGGAAAGGAACGCCCATATTGGCGGCAAGCTCGATTGCTTCGCGAATTGAGAAAATTTCTTGTTTGGCTAAGGTTTGCTGGTCGTTTTCCAGATAAACTTCAACGTTGTCACCGTAATTATAAACCGAAACATAAACCTGTTTAGGGTCTGTCAATTCATATTGCTCAATAGAATACATCATTTTATCTTCCTAAATTAAAAGTTATCCAGAACAGAAGGAATAATATTAACATTCCTTCTGGAGAAGTAAAATCACACATTTTAAATCCTAATCATATAAACCGCCGCACACGCAAACAGGAAAAGCATAATTAGCAAGTCCATAGATTCTGCACCGCTCATTATTTACACTCCTTGTCGAAAGTACCTAAATAATCCGGGTGTAAACCGTCAGCTACATCTTTACAGTAGCGGGTCTGGCTATCCAGTTCGTCCTCATACGAACAAGAGGAAATGGTTACAAACAAACCCAACACAAAAACAGCAATAACATATTTAAAGACCTGCATTTTTAGCTCCGTGCCGCGCGTATGCTTGGCATTTGTGGTTAAAGTAATGGTAAGTATAGGGCGGCTTGCTAAATGCGCTGTAACACGCCCTATTGCTTATTTAATAAATGTAGTATAAAGTTGTTCTAACAGGACTACAATTGCAATAACCTAACTTTACAAATCTGTATCTCTACGCTTAAATTGTAGCTCAACCTGTCGTTTAATCCGTTTTTGCGTAACCTCTTTTTTTTCAGGTTTTTGAAACCCGCAAAGCGAATTAGAACGCTCTTCTTGCAATGCAAGTATGAACTCACGTTTACGAGTTCTCATTCTTACGCTCATTTGCAATCCTTTCTTCATATGCTTGCCACGCCTCACGGCGAGATTTAGCTTCGCAGTCTATTAAGTGCGTAACCCACTCAAACCGATTTGCGCCAACCTTTTTAAAACCGATACTATCTACAACACGAATTAATACGAAATCCGCAGCGCGAACAATACCGATTAGCGTTTTACGGTCTGTATAGGTTACGAGTTTACCGTTAACATATAACTCGGCAGAACCTGTTTTTAAAGCGTCCAAATACTCGTTGACGATAAATGCAGACCCGCTTGTTAAACGATTTGCTTTTTGAGACATGATACACTTGTTACTTTTTGGTTAATAACAGGCGTATTATATTTTAGTTCTAGTAGATTAACAACAATTATTTAACTTCTAAAACGTCTTATGTCCGTAACTTGCCAACCTTGCTTAAACTCTTCAAGAGTCTGGTTCAACGGCATCCAGTATTTCTCTTGGCAATTAGGACATCTTGCGTGTAAACGTCCGTGATACACCATACCGTCAATAACCACATACGGTGCAGAGGAATCCAGCCTTTCAGTAGATATTAACAAGTAAGGTCCTTGCCCGTCTTTTAAAACGTGAATAACGGTATAAAGTTTGCCGTCATTTTTCGCTTCAATTTTCATGAACTGCTCCAATTTCTTTTAGGATTTTGTGCGCCTCTTCAATATACCAAGTGTGGTTAATATCGTCCGGAAATTCACTTGGTAATGTTAGGCACGGTTTAGCCCCGTCTGTTCGAGGTACTTTCTTTCCAGACTTAGCATACACAATTTCTCCGTCCATATTTTTGGCATAATACCAACGGATAGATTTACCAAGATAGTCCGTTTTGTCCGGATACACTTTAACCGCCCCGCCTGTAACGCTACGAACGGTCAGGAATTTAGTTATATCTTTGCAATTTAAAATGTAATCATCCACAAGGCTACCTGTGGTTAAATAAGAACACACGGCATCAATGCAGACAATGTTTGTTGGATTTTTACGCAGACGGTCTGCTAAGTTTTTAGTGTCGGACCACGGATTAGCGAACGCGCCTTTGGTTTTAACAGACCCGTCAGGTTTAACTGCGATGTAGTTATTTACATCTCTTGAGTATATAGCTGAATAAACAGTCTCTTCAGTTTGCAACGCGCAATCCAGTTCCCACTGTTTAACAATAGCGTCCATTGTGTCTTGCATTGTACGTTTACAATGGACAACAATACCGTCTGTATTTGCGCTAACCACACGGATACCAGCTAACTCAAGACGCTCGATTAACATCAGCAAGGATAGCTGTCCTGTCAATGTAGTTTGGATAATAAGTTTAGGAGAATAAACAATAGAATACTTAGAACCAAATTTACCGTAAGAACCATTAATAACGATTTTAAGGCTGTCTGCTACAACCTTATCACCGCGAGCTTTTGCGTCAACGCGACGGTTTACAATGGCACGGTAAATTTGCAGGAATATTGGACCAAGATGTTCAGGGTATAGCCCTTGATTGAGAATGATGTACGGGTAAAAGGATGTTACGTCCTTATCCCTAAGAATGTATTCTGCGTCCTCTTTTACGCTTTGGCATTTTTCGGTCGAGTGTAACCCACCAATACCCATACGATAAACGGACGTGTTAATTTCCAGCATGAGGTTTTTAATGGATGGCGGCAAGTCGATTGCACCGCTTTCACCAACTTCAAAAACACTATTTTGGATAATTTCCAAAGCCCTTTGCATTAACGGCGTTTGGAACTTAATAAAGTGAGGTGTGTCATATTTGTATTGTGTGCCAACGGGAATCTCAACACGCTTCGCCCGCTTACCTGTTGCGCGGTAATATTCAGCAGCAATAACCGCTTCAGCAATTTGCGCGTCAGATTTTGAACGCAAGTCCACACCCTCTTCGTTTGACATTGCGTAACGCAGATTTAAATGTTCTTGAAGTGTTTGATGGAGAAAACCTGTGGCTACTAAGTCGGCTTCCACGTTATACCATTTAACAATGTCCATTTGTTCACGGGACAAGTTTTGGTTAACTTCAAACGGCAAGTCCTCAAGACGTGGCGTATGCAAACGCCCGCCGTAAATTTTAAGGGAAGAGAAAGAGGGTGCAACTTCGATAAGGTCGATATTATCCCAAGCTGGCATTTTAACGCCAAAATGTTTTAAGACGTCCGACGGGCGCATTTGCTGGGCGACAATCATATCGCTGGCTTGTTTGAGCAAGCCGTTATTTGCTCCGTTTACGGCAAGGGCGGTTATAGGCAAGTCATAATTCAGGCTATTGAAGCCAACTGTGGTAAAATTATCCAGAATCCATTTTAACTTACCAACTTCAAAGGAACTGTTATTTGCCATCTCAAAATAGACGAGTTTACCAGAAACCACACTACGGAAAGAGGCGAGGAAGTAGTTAGGGTATGTTTCAATGTCGAACAATAAGCGTTCTTTGTTACCACAAGCAGCAAGCAGTTCCATATCGTTCATCAACGGAACTTGCATATTTTGAGCTTCTTCCAAATTTGGCAAATAGTCCGGCGATAACCACACGGGTTCTGGTGGTTCAACTTTCGCTTTTACTTTTTGCTTTTTCTTTTCAGAACGTATAACATGAGGAATATCCTCCCAAAATAAACCAACTGCATCTTTTCTCATTCTTTCATTCCAATAATTAAACCACGCAAATTGTCGCCAAAGAACGCGCATGGCTTAGGGTACGTTGTAAGGTCTATCTGCTTTACAACACCTTTTAACAAACCGAACATTTCATGGCGGTAAATACCTTTTAAGGTTTGGTCGCTTATGGCGTATGTTGCACCTGTGGTTAAATCTGTTTCAGTAGACATAATCCCGTTTGCAAAATGGATTTTACCAAACTTTCCAATAAACGGTTTAATTGTTTCCAAACCCTCAAATACATCCTCGTTTAAAGAGTGAGGATTGCTTTTTTGAGCGTCGAGTAAGGCAACGTAATCTGGGCAACTGTCCTCAAGAAGCTGTGTTCTCAACCAACGTTCGCCGCTGTAAACAAAAGTAATACTGTTGTCATGAAGCATCATTCCCATTGGTGCTTCCTTAATGCGTAACATTTCCTTTACGGCAGCACTTGGAATGTTCACACGTTTTGGAAACGGAGTGCCGAGCCAGTATTGAACAAGGCAAACGTTGTTTGTGGCAAAAGCTGAAGAACTATCCAGCAATACGCCCATACCCCAAGCACGGGAAGCGTCAATACCTATAAATGGTAAGAGGACTTGGAAAGCCTTAATTATGTCTTCGCCGTTAATTGGAACTTCTACACCTTCAGGACGAATTTCCAACCAATCTCCGTCTAAACAGTTAACAAACGCTTTAAACTTGCCAGACTGTATCCTCAATCTGTTATTGTCCGTCATTGTAATACTGACAGTCTCTTGGCACTTGGATATTGCTTTTACCATGTCGTCTGCTTTTGGTTTACAGTCAATATCAAACGGTATGGGACAGGATAAAGCAAGCTGTCCGTTAAAAGCGGTAATACGACCACTTTTGATTTCAAAGTGTGTCATCTCAGGAACAAAGTCCTTTTTAGCGACAGCACCCTGAACAAATTTTAAAGCATTAAGCATCAGAACAACTCCTGATTGTGGGCTTGGAAATGGTTGTAATCGTTTGCAGCGTTCATCATTGCGTTAATTACACCATATGCCCAAAGATTGTACGCCATGCGACTTTGGTAAACTGTCGACAGCCTTTCGTAAGTGAAGCCAGCCTTTTCTAAAGCCTGTAAAACTTTGTCTTGTTCAGCAGGCGTTAATGTAGATAAGTGCATACCCGCGTCGTGGCGTTGAGGGGATTTGTCGGATATAGCAATCGGTCCAAATTCAGGCGTTACAATAGAACCAAAAGAACCTGCTTGAATCCAAGAGGACGAGTCACAACTCCACCACGGATAACGTTCCATAATTGGAATCGAGGTAATACCGAAGCCGTGTACTTTTAAACGAGGTCGTCCTGAACCGTCAACAAGGTATTTATCCCAAACTCTGTCTAACCACAATATAAGCTGTTTAGTAGAACTTCCTACCATGCCGCCCAAGCTGATGTAGTCGTAGTTTTGGATGTACCATTCCAGATAACGTTCATCCTCACCTGCGTGGAAGCATGGCATAGGTTTCACACCTAACGCTTCCATCGTTAATTGATTGCGATATGTTTCCAATGGGTCGCCAATACCGTCAAGCACGGCAACCATTAACACACCATCTTCAACACGGAAAATGTCCATGTTACGTTTGATATAGTCCACATATGTGGGTAAATGGATTTTTACTCCAAGCGTGTACGCTGAGAATGCACCGCTGTCTAGAAATATCTTTGCGCCGTCCTCACGCATACCTTTTACATACTTATCTTTCCAAACGTAGTGGTAGGACTCAAGAATATTTGGTAAATTGGATACGATATTACGTTCATGTTCGTTTAACACATCCCAACGGATAGGGCTGTGCATACCCGGAACATATTCGTTCGTATATACGGCAGCCGTGTAAAGCTTCATTCTAAAACCTCTAATTAGTAAAACGGCATAAGGTTATTATGCCGTTTATCTGTTTAATCCGCAAGTATCAGTTTGCCAAGTTTAAAAACTCGGCGCGTGTTTGGGGTTCATCGCGAATTACACCACGCAATGCGGAAGTAATTGTTTCAGCACCTTGTGTCTCAATACCGCGACTTTCCATACACATATGACGGCATTTAATGAGTACACCAACGCCCAACGGCTGCAAATGCTCCTCAATAGCGTTAGCAATTTGCTGTGTCAAACGCTCTTGCACCTGCAAACGGCGGGCGAAGATGTTCGCCACCCGTTTGAGCTTCGACAAACCGACAACTTTACCTTTTGGGATATAGGCAATGGTTGCCGTACCGAAGAACGGCGCAAGGTGATGTTCACAATGGCTGTAAATCGGCATATCCTTAACGATAACCATTTGGTCGTATTTTTCCGCCCCGTCCTCAAAAACTTTAAGAACGTCCGCAGGATTTTGTTCATAACCTTGCGTCCAAAATTCCCATGCTTTTAAGGCACGAGCAGGCGTTTCAAGCAGACCACCACGTTCAGGGTTCTCGCCAATAACTTTTAAAAGGTCTATAAAAACCTTTTCCTCTTTAGGACGCAAATCGCCTTTTAATGATGTCTTGCATTTTTCACACATAGTTGTTCCTTAATCCATAAACGGCATTAAGCCGCGAGATTGTTGAGATTTATCTGTGGTTACTGTTGCAGAACATTTGCGTGTCTCTTCAATAGTAACTTGAGTTACCGTCACGCCTGTTCCTTTTAATTGGGCAGGTGCAACAACTTTTAACAGGTGTTCTGCAAGATTTTCCGCAGTAGGATTAAAATCCAACCAAACAAGGGATTCGTTGAAATGGTCTCGGTCTTGTTTTAACGAGTAATCCCCGTTGTTAATAAGACCGTGCATGGCGCAAACCATAGAATCCTTTTCCCACACGAGGAACTTGTGGTCCCAGTTCTTTTCTAACCACATACAAAGGCGGTCTTTTACAACCGAGAAATCTACAACACGACCCAAATCGTCCAGCTTGTCTGCTTCGCAAGTGAAGTGGATACGGTAGTTATGCCCGTGTAAATGGCGGCACTTACCCTCATGTCCCACGACACGGTGTCCGGCACAAATGTCGTGGTAACGTGTGATGGACGTTTTACTCATTATTCGCTTCTTTCTGCCGTTGCAACGTGGCGACGAGTTACGAGGGATACTTCACATTTGATTGCGTTAGGATATTTTTCCAGAACATCCTTAGCAATGTCTTCCATAAACATACGCTTCATTGAGTAGTTCTTGCGTAACTCTTTACGAACTTTGAACAGTTCTTCAAAGCTGTTAAACGTTACAGCAATGTAGATGATGTCCGGCAATTTTGCAAGAGGACAGCGGGTAATAATCGGAAACCAAGTTGTGACACGGGTTGTTACTTTAGCAGTAGACATAATATTACGCTCCATAAAACGGCTAAGAATAAGCCTAGATAAAAAGATGAGTTGAAGAATTCCCATTCGGGCATAAAACTAAACCTTTTTGGGAATGGGTATAGTAGCATACTTCCCCACTCTTTACCATGAGTAAATAAATCGAGATACAGGTGGCTAAGGTATGCTAAAAATAAGGCAGCGTTGCCGTAAAGCAAGTAGCCAGCTATACCCACAATAGCGGCAGCCGCTAGGCTGTGCGTTGCGTTGTAGGCGGGCGGCGGGCTTTGGTAACGCTTTACCCTCATAATTGGCAAATCGGCGGCTATGCCTGCTATTGCGCCAGCAATTGGGTGTCCAAAAAAGCTTCCAGTGTACGCACCTACAACGGCGTGAGTGAAGATATCCATTTAAATACCGATAATTGCTTGAGTTTCATCAAACAGTTCTTCGCGGTAATTTCTTGTTGTCGGCATCGGCATTAAACCCTCGACAACAGCGCGAACAACCAACGGGTCTGGCAAGCCTGCTTCTAAAAAGCCTTGCGCCCGCAGGATATTACTGTGGTTATTATCAGTCGGCGGGTATTTGCCATCGTAGGACGTGTGAGAATACGCTAACGCTTTCCAGCAATCTGGCATCTCATACGCCATTTCGACAGTTTCACATTTAGTGTTAAACAACAACGGCGCAACGACTTGGAAATTTTGGACTCCCAACGATTTCATGGCAGCATAATTAAAGGCTTCCAAAAACTGTGCTGTGCAATCAGGATAGTTTGCGTTATCTGTTGCACAAATACCTGTAACCAAAGTATCACAGCCGAGATAGATGGCACGGTTCATTGCGATTGTGAAGAACAGCATATTACGCATCGGGACGAAAGTGGATTCAACTTTTTGTCCAACAGTTTTTTCCATTTGTTCAAACGATTCGTATTTTTCCAATTTTGTATCGGAAGTTAACGGGCTTGTGGATTTCAGGCAGTTCGGAATTTCAACAAATTCGTGGGTTGCAACACCTGCAATCTCGGCGACTTTTTCAGCTGCTTCAAGCTCGATAGCGTGGCGTTGTCCATAATTAAAAGTTATGGCGTGTACTTCGTCAAAGTGCTTTTTCGCCCAGAACAGACAGGTGGTAGAATCTTGTCCACCGGACAGAATCACTAATGCTTTACTCATTGTGGTTACTCCATGTTGATAAGTTTGTGGATTTGTAGCTGAAGTCTGTAACCAAACTTCATACTGGATTTAATTGCAGCTTGCAAGTTGGCTTCGTTTAACTTGTCGTCTTGTTCATCCATTGGTTGGACATAAACCAAACGTTTGAAATCTTTAATAGGACGTTGGACAGGCTTGCCCGTATTATTTTCCAATACGGTTGTCGGTAAACCGTCCTCTTCGGAAACCTGCCCAGCTTTGAGGACATATTTTAAAGCACAACAGTTTTTCATTACAGATTCATGAATACGAGGTGTTTTAGGACTGCACACAACATGGATATTCCCGTTTAACTCGGGATAAAGTTTGCCATAGAACATCATTACGCCGTGTGCGTCTTGTGCCGGAAGTTCGATTGTACCGTTTGTTTCAATTTGAACGGTCATTTGGAATTGTAAACGACCTATCAGGTAGGCTAAGGCGCGTTTTTGACGCAAAGGTTCTCCGCCAGTAATAACCACAAGGCGGCGTGTTCCTTCAATGTGGTTATCCTCAAACTTCTCACGGATTTCCCAAATAAGGTCTAAAACACCAACACGGCGTCGAGTGCTGGTGTAGTCCGTATCACAGCCCGGACATTGTAAGTTACATCCAGCTAAACGGACAAATACGGCAGGACAGCCTGTAAACGGACCTTCACCTTGTATGGTATAGAAAACGGAATGAACATCAAGAGTTTCTTTTTCTTGTGTTCTTTTTTCGATAGGTTGGATATTTATCATTTCTGTACCTCTTAGTCACGATTAAGGCGCGTGGGTTTCATAGGGTTGCACACGCCTTAAACTAATTTACCGGATTAATGAGCCTGTTTAGGTTCTTTTTCCAGTTTTACGCCAGCTTTTGCTTCTGCTTTGGCAGCGGCTTTTGCTTCTGCTTCCGCTTGCTTTTTAGCAGCCTTTTCAGCTTCTTTTGCTTCTTTGGCGGCGTTGCGCTCGGCTTCTTTTTTGGCTTTTGCTTCAGCTTTGGCTTTTTCAGCAGCGGCTTTCTTTTCGGCAGCATCAGGGTTTTCGATACGACCTGTTACGTTATAGAATTTACGCCAGCGGGCATATTCAACACGAACATTAGTCGGGTTCAAACCGCGTTCAACGGCAATCGGCAAACATTCGCCAATAGCAGCAGGAGAACCTTTGGCAGCAGATACTTCATCAAAGATAGCCCACGCTTGACCGCACAAAGTTTCAGGTTTCGGACGGCGAATACCGTTGCTGATTGGCATACGATTTGCTTCTTTGGCAGCTTTGGCGGCTTCCTTAGCTTTAGCAGCTTCTTCCGCTTTAGCAGCTTTAGCGGCTTCGCGTTCGGCTTTGGCTTGCTCTTTGGCGGCAGCTTTTTCGGCAGCTTTTTGAACTTTTTCAGCTTCCTTAGCAGCTTTTTCGGCTTCTTTCTTAGCTTTAGCTTCTGCTTTGGCTTGTTCTTTGTTGGCGGCTTCTGCTTGGTCTTGCAGTGCTTTTTCCATTTCGTTTGAAACGCTCATAATAATTCCTTTTGTTGGTTAATGAATGGTGTTTTTGTTTAGGAGTTGCCAGTATAACCCTAATCTCAAGTGATGTGCAGATTTTATTTGCAAATTATTGTAAACGTTGCTTTTGCCATTTACCCAGTTCGTTTGAAGCACTATTACGCTTAATCCCATCATCTTCCAGCACGTTCATAATCTCTTTGCGTAGTTTGAGAACTGTGGGCAAATCTATCGGTTTACCAGCAGCCTCCCACATCTCATCAGCTTTTTCCCAAATAGCGTCGCGCACTCCTGAACTTCTAGTTTTGAGTGTCATTTGGCGGTATTGCTCGCTTTGCTCTATTTGCGTTATAGCGGGCGTTTGTTGCGGGTTAGGGGTAACGGTAGGGGCGGCTGTCGTTTGCGCCTGTGGCGTTAACGGCGGGGGCGCGGCGGGCTGTTTGCGTTTGAGTATTGCTCCCTTAACATACTTGTAAGCATGGTTGTCAGTTGGACGAATCACGCTTGCTTGTAATTTAACCTCTTCTTCGTCTACATCAACAACAGTCATAGCGTCAATATAACCACAAAGGACGTCCTCATGGTCTTCATGTAACCTGTCCGGCGCATACTTACGAACCATCATTTTTCTTTCCAGTTCTGTTAAACCTCGTACCGCTGCAACGGTGTCCGTAATTTTAACAAAGGACTTTGGAACTTCAATATGTGCAAGGTTAAACAATACCGCAGTTTTAGGATGTTTATGCAAAATATCGAGAGTTTGCATATCAATAGAAACAAACATAGTTCACTCCTAAAATGGAATATTAAATTTGAAGTCCTAACGGACAGTATTCAAACTTTTCAATAAATTCTTCAATCGGGCAGACAAACGTGTGACCGCGCGGATTGAGTTCTTTATAGATAGCCATTGTGGTCAGCATATCTCCCTGGAATGCTTCCCCAAGATATAAATACATACCGCCTTTATAGTGCTTGTATGTAGAAAGAACTTTCAGTTCTGGTTCTTTTGTAATTTCTTCGATAGGATTACGATTGTCCGTAATTAAAGGTTGGATAAATGTTGATTTACTCATTTTAATTCCTTTCAGAATGGGATACCATCCACAATCAGAGGTTCGTTAGGTGATGTTGTTTTAACGTCATAGTTCTCAGTAACAGGACGATAACCGTCGTCCTCATCCACACCGAAAGCAGTTCCGTCAAAACAGGTTGCTAAAATTTCAGGATACTTTTTGTTAGTCCAAACTCGCAAATGAGTTGGAACTTTCAAAACATTAGTCATTTCCAAAGCCTGTTCTGTTTTCTCTGGAACAGGAATATCTGTTCTCGCTCTCCACCAATCCCGCGCTTTTTTACCTGCATAGTTAATATGCTCGATGCACACATATTCCGAGAAGCATTTATAACCACAATAATAAGACACTTTCATCATTGGCGGTCGCCCGTCTTTCTTGTGGGTAGAGTATGCAATATGGTCTATTTTAAACACTTCCACAATAGGCATATCTCCTTTAATAAGCTCTTTGGTGGACGCGCCTTGTTTCAGTTTGGTTTCAAATTTAAACTCATGGTCGCATTGCATACCGTCCTTATCCACACCTGTGCAAAAGCGAACAGAAGCGTGTTGCCATGTCCTGCATTTAGGGCATTCTTTTACAGGCGGCGGTCCAGATTTAGAACCCTTTTTACGAGGAACGACAGGGTCGTTAATTGCACCCAAGCGTCTGGTATTATCCGCAAAGTCCAAAACTAAGCAGTTTTCTTTTCCAGGACAGGGTCTAGTACCTCGCCCTAACATTTGCACCCATAATACAGGGGAAGCCGTTGGACGTAAACACAAGATTAAGTCTATAGGAGGATGGTCGAAACCTGTGGTTAATACGCCGTTGTTCGTAATGGCTCGGTATTTACCGCTTTTGAAGCCCGCGATAGCTTCGTCGCGCTCGCTGTTGCTCATTTTGCTATGCACTGCAACGGCAGGCACACCAATGTCGTTCAAAATGTCAGCGGCGTTTTTAGCGTGTTCAATCCCAGCACAAAATACAAGCCAGCTTCGTCTGTCCTCGCCCTCTTCGAGTGTCTCTTTAATTGCCTGGACGGTAATTTCGTGTTTATCTACCGCATACTGCAATTCTTTTTCGATAAACTCTCCACCTCTCATGTGGACACCATCAATGTCGAGTTTGTAATTAGTGGAACGAGGAATTAACGGCGCAAGATAACCCTCTGCAATAAAACGATTGAAACATTCCACTGTGGTTAAATCGATACAAATGTCTGTAAACAATGGCGGGCTTTCAGAACCGTCTTTTAAAACTTTTCCGTCTGTTAATTTACCATGTCCTAAACGATACGGAGTCGCTGTTAATCCAATAACCTTAATGTACGGGTTAATCCGTTTAAGTTCGCCAATGAACTTTTGATACATTGTTTCGTCATTAGGGCTTACCAAGTGCGCTTCGTCAATAATGATTAAGTCAATGTGTCCAAACAAATGCGCTTTTTTGGCAACAGAAGCAATACCAGCGAACGTGATAGGCGCGTGTACGTCCTTGCGATTTAAACCTGCGGAATAAATCCCAGCAGGTGCAAAAGACCACATCGCCATCAGTTTTGAATAGTTTTGCTCGATAAGTTCCTTAACGTGCGTCAACATCATAATACGCTGTCCGGGGAACTTGTCATAAACGCTTTTTAAAAATCCAGCTATCACAACCGACTTTCCGGTCCCGGTGGGCAGTGCCACTAAAGGGTTTCCAGTTTTACCAGACATAAAATAAGTCCAAATAGCGTCTACGGATTCTTGTTGGTAGTCTCGAAGTTGCATCACATATTCCTTTGAGTGTAACGTTCACATCCTGTTAATTGTAACTCTTTGGAAAGTTCTTTTTCTCCAAAGTCAATATTACAAACCCATTTACCATCTGCAACAGGTTTGGAATATGTGCAAGTTCGACAGTTTTTATCAGGTTTTGCGTTAAGGTGACAGACTGGTCTGTGGTTACAAAAACGACATTTGTAAAATCCAGGAGACTCGCTTAATTTCTTTGGTGGTTCTGATAACCACACAATCTTGTGAGCGCGGTCGATATATTGGTCAGCGACCTCTGGATTTAAGGTTACAATTTCAGCATGGATTTCGTCTGTATTCTTATTTACCGCCATATAAAGGGCAACAGCAAGACCCATCTTACACATATAGACGTTCATTTGGACATAGTGTTCCCATTTTGCTTCACGAACGCCTTTGGCTTGTAGCTCCTTAAAGGATTTTTCTGAGTGCGTTTTAAATTCTAACAGACAATAGGTATTAGGGTCAATGTCCGGAACGCCCAATGCAACACCGTCACCAGAACCACCAAAATGACCCTCTACGTCGGAAATACGAAATTGATTACCGTTCGCGTCTTGTTGCCAAACTTGACAACCAATCATCAGAAGTAACGCAATAAAACGTCCCTCTTCCAAATGCCCGCGATTAAACAGGCGTATCATACGTCCGTCAAATGCGGATTTTGTTGCCCAGAAAAAATCATACCATATTGAGCGAGCGCAGTCTTTACCGATTAAGGACGCACCCATGTGACCGCGATGTCCATCGTTTCCTGCGCGATACGCATCGCCGATATGTGGTAATACCTGTCCTAACCACACTCGATATGCGCTTCCTTGATCCGATGCAACCATAGAATCAATCTTGTGCATTGTCTTTCTTGCTAATTGCATTTTAATTCCTCTAAATAAAACAGGCTCGCCGAAGCAAGCCTGTTTGTTAAGCCGGATTATTGTTGAGCTTGTTCTTGAGTTTGCGGTTGCGCCCACGGAACGGTCTTACTTTGAGCATCCGCAATAGCGGAAGCTTGTTCAGGTGTCACTTCAACAGTTTGCATTTGTTGCGCGGTTGCTTGTGGCGCGGTTGGTGCGGGCTGTGTTGGTGTACCGTTTGCCCATTGCGGGGCAGGGGCGGCGGGCTGTGCTTCAGGCGTGTGTACGGGCTGCGGTTGCCATGTACCGCCAGCGGGTGCAGTTTGAGGCTGTGCAGTTTGAGGCTGTTGCCATTGCTGCGGAGCATTTGCGGGCGGTTGCCATGTGCCAGCGGGCTGGGTTTGCGGTTGGGAGGCGGGCGCAACTGGCGCGGTATAAGCAGGGGTAGCGGGTGCAGTGTATGCATGGGCAGACAAAGGCGCGGCAACACCTTGTCCATTACCTGCGCCAATAGCTTTATAACCGGAAATTTCATTTGACGGTTCGTATTGACCTGTCTGGTCGGTTGTAACCTTGACGCGGATTTGCATTGGCAAAGCATGGAGTTGGGAACTGTCTTGCAACGTCAGAACATTAACAGCGTGGCAGATGCTGGACAATTGTTTCTGAGCAATGTCTTGTGTGACAGGGTTTTGGTTACGCAGGTTCAGACGGGTAAACACTTTACGACCAGCATATTGACCGTCAATAACGTTGAATCGCAATGCCAAGTAAGCACCGGAACCGTTACGAGTAGGTTTCATTTCGGATTCGTCAATAATTGCGTTATACCAGCCAGCCGGAATCGGGTCAAAAGAGGTGTCGGGTTGAATTGCGTTAGCGTCAAAATTTAATGTTGCCATGATGGACTTCCTTATTGTTGAGTCGGTTGACTCATAATTTTCTGAAAAATTGCACCCAAAATAGGGGCTTCCATTGGATCCAGTGCGCCGCTTCGGTCTTTAGCCTCATATTGTAAATCAGGCTGTGTTTGCAAAAACCGGAAGGAATTACCTTGTTGGTCTTTGTTTACCCCTAAGCGGAACACTTCGTCAAAGAAAAAAGGTAATTGATTACCTAACTTACTTCCGGGCATCGACGGTAAAAATCGAGTAACCCCAGATAGTTCGTCCTTTTGCGGTTCCATTTTAGCCGCAAAATAGACATTTTTATTTGGCAAGTCTCGGAACAAGCGAATCAGTGTTTGCATTTTTTCCAGCAATTCACCATAGGCTTGTCGAGGGTCTTTTACTTGCCGTTTTGCATTGTTGAGAACCACTTCAGCAATTTCTGAAACACTGTCCAAAGCGATGGTTGCAAACCCTTGTGCTTCTGCAGAACGTGCAGCCCATTCATAGGCTTCCCGCAGGTCATCAACTGTGCTAATTTGGATAACAGGTATGTGGTAAGAAATCCACGGATTGCCTGGACCAAACAGACGTTCCAAGTTTGCTTTACGGAGGGACAGCAAACCGGATTCTGCGGACAGTAGAATTGGCGTTGGACAGGTTGCGGTCAATACGGTTTTACCCATACCAGCCGGACCATAAACCAAACATTTAACGCCGTTTTGTGCGGAACTTTCTTCCGCTGTGGTAAATTTGAGTGCCATTATTTTCTCACAAATTGTTCGAGTTGTTTTGGAACTTCGTTAATGAACTTCTCAAGCATTTCAGTTTCGTCAGAACCAATTTCATTTTCACAACGAACTTTAAAATGCTCAATCGCTTCTAAAGTTTTACGTTTACCGCCTTTTGCAGCATAAACGGAACACAATAAATTAATAGTGAACGGAACTAATGAATCCTCCAGTTCATTAAGCGCGTATTCTCGTAACTCATTCTGGATACGCTCCGAACGTGTTAGCAAACGTTCCTCTTCAACATCTTCGTTCTCAATCTTTTTAAAGATTGCAAGGGCAAGTTTGTTGTTTGTGGATTCCGCCTCACGGCGCATTTCCTCAAGCGTTGAGTTACTGAAAATCATTATTGTACTCCGCCAGCGGCATTTAAAGCAATAACAAGCATATCAAAGTCCTCTTCCGGACCGAGCAAGTCCGCTGTTTGCTTAACTTGTTCGTAATCCATGTCAAAGTCTTCTGCCAAACATTCCAAATACTCTTCACGGTTTGCGTAACCCGCTTCGATGTATTTGTCGTTGGTTGAGTCAATATCCAAGTCCTCACGAATGCCAGCAGCACAAGACATAACCTGTGCTAAAAACCAGTCGAAAGACTCCGGACCGTAACCCGCATCTGCGGCGAGCTTGTTAATATAGTCTGCCGCTTCTCGCGCCTCAATATTACTGTGTTTATTACAGATGACGTGCATAATTGCTCCTTTATTTAATAAGGTAATTGTAGTTTTGTTCCGTTTGGATTACAATTACCTTTACACTTCGTTACATATCTAATTTATCACGAAAACCAAGAAAGACTGGGAAACGTGGGGCTTCTTTGACACCAATAAGAAAGGATTTGTATTTAACAATCTTTCCCACAAGTGTTCCGTCTTTGTGCATATCCCAAAGCTCTTGGCGTGTTGTAGAATCAAAACCAGTTCCGATTTTGAATGTAATACCTGTTGTGATATCTTTAACCACAAGTGCGCCAAGTGTATCACCGCCAACCTTACCGTCTTTATGGTCTGAGCGGACTGTATTGCCGAGCGCGTCCAGTGTCGCTTCATTGTGGTTATGCAATAACTCTTCTGCTTCCACAATTTCTGCTTCCGAGTCTGCAAACCGTTTTAACTTCAGTAAGTATCCTTGCTTGGCGGTAGAACGACCGTATTTGTATGGGGCGTCGGGTTTGCGAATCATCAAACCCTCGTAACCCATTTTGAGATAATGCTCTTCCAATGCCAGTAACTCTTCCATGTTGTCAACTTTTTTATGTTTAAGAACAACGACAAAGTCCGAACATTGTTTAAATGCGGTAGTATTTTTCCACCGTGTTATGTCCCCAATACGGGTTTCAAAAGGACGGTTAGGATGTGTCCAGTAGTCGAAAACGTAGTATTTAAACTTAGGTTCTCCGTCCTGGGACATAACCCCACTTGTAGTGTTCTGCATACAGTTTTTATCCGACGGAGAACCTACAATTAATTCCCCATCCAAACCATCCAATACTGGGTATTTTGACAGTTGAGCTTGGATGTATTGGTTAGGAATTGGTTTTAGGCTTCGACTTAAAATCTTTCCATCTTTTATAACCGCTCGGATACCGTCGAGTTTTGGACTTGCTATTACCGGAAACTCCAGTTTTTCCAGTTCTACTTCTACTGCCAGCATTGGCTTTAAATCCGCCATTTTTATGACCTTTCTTTTGTCTTGCTTGTTTTAACGCCGCTTTTGCAGCATTATCGCAATGTGCATTCGATTTACTTCTAGCGTCATCCACATTAGAATGACCTTTAACGTGTTTAAATGTAATTTCAAGATTGAATTGGTTTTTTATTAACCACAGATATTCTAGGGCTTGGTTTTCTTTCTCCTGTTTAGGAATTCGTCCTCCAGTGAACGCGCTTATAGCAGGAATACTGTCTAATTGTACCAGTACGGAATCGCCGTTGCGAATTAGGAAGTATTTTAAACCGTTATATATTGCATCTGCAACGGCAAGCATTTCTGCTTCACACGCGCTAACAACATCAAACGTATAAAATCCACTTCCTGCTTTTTTACCCCGCTCGCTGGCTATCCAAAAACCATAGCCTGCCGAGCGGGTACGGCTGCAATAACTGGCATCAGTCATCACAGTTATAAACATTAGGAACCCTCGCCAAAAGCACGGTCAAGTTCTTCGTTCATTGCGACGTAGTATTGCGGATATTCCGTTGTGGTTACTTTACGCAAAACTTCAGCAACGGCTTCTTCGCCAAATCGAGGTGTGAGGCGGTTTACACGGTCTACAAACTCGTCCTGACGTTTAAACACGTCTTTCCAGTAGTCGCGTTCGCTTTCGGTCAACTCATAACCTTGAGCGTCCTCATTCCATTTATGTTTCAACGAACGGTCCATAGCTGTCGCCATAGTTTCGGCAATATCGTCCTCAACAAAGTCCTTAGCGGTCAATTCGTCCACAATACCATTTACGATTACTTTCATTTGGTTTCCTTCCTATTGTTTAGTAAAGTTTTCAGCTTCCTTTTGAATGTCTTGCAAATACATATCACTCAAAAGTTTTGCTTCTGGGGTTAAATGCCAGGACAGCATCATATTCAACATGGCTCGCAATCGAGTTACGAAAATCTTGTTCTCTTCGAGAGTACCTTTCTCGTGCAGATGCTGGACAAAGTCCTCAAGTACGGTTAACTCGTTGGCAATGAGATAGTCTGGTGTGCGCGCCAAAGCACCAAGCATAACGGCAACACCTTGAGGATGGCTCATGATGAATGTTTCTAATTGTTTACCGTTAAGATGTAAATCTAAAGCGGCGGCAACCTTTTCGTCCATCATTTCTGTTTTAACAAAGAAATCTAAGTCTTTTAACTCTTCGGTGTTCATTAATCTAACCTTTCAACTTAATTTCTACAGGTTTTAAAACTTTAACAACACCTTGATTAATAACAGAACGCGAACTTACAAACCCACTAGAAGTTTCCTGTCCGTACACCCCTAAATTTGCGTAAATGTCATTTTTGGCAAGTTCGTCCAAAACACTGTTCAAATTGTCAACAGCACTTTTCAATTTAACTACTAAATCTTGTTCGTTCATTATTTTCCTCAACAATCTAAAAATTATTCAGTATTACTTGCACGACGGTTCACCGATATGTGAAGCAATCATTTCCGCCATTGCAAAACCCATCTTTTCAACAGCTTCATTATAACCTTTTAAATAAACTTCGTCATAAATCTCACGCTGATATCGTTTCAATTCACGTTGATGTTCAGCTTTCTGAACAATTAAAACTTGTAGGAAGCAACCTGCATACGTCATTCTACAAAGAGTATAGTTTCTGTTGTTAAATCTATCAGGATACTCATTATAAAGGATTCCTTTATTTATAAGGTCGTTATAGATTCTCGAATCCCTGTGAAATTTGTCTGAGTTTACATCAAGACCTTCATCGGGATAACACCGTATTAATTCCAGTTCATAAGGATTGAAATATTCATTGATATCAATCATTATTCCACCTCTTTTGGTGCAACGATTTCCAATCCAGGCATACCATCTTTAATGACGAGAATTTGGTCAAAAAGTTTGGTTTGCTCTTCAGACAGTTTGCGGTACATGGAAAGTTTCAATGAAGGTTTCCATTCCACAATATCGTCCAAGCGAATACCTGCTGCTTGTAATTCCGGTGTCAGGCTAACCATTGCACCTTTGTCAATAGTGCGGGAAATAACCCGTTTACCGTTGAGCGTATAGCCGCCCTGCAATTCGAGTTTGTTTGTTCCCTCATGCGCTTCTGCAAAATAGGCAGCAAAAATCTTTTTACGCAATTCTGCTTCACGCTCTTTAATGGTTTCTATTTGTTGTTTGAGAGTGTACCACTCATTGAATTCCTCTTGGGTGACGGTTACAAGAGGTTTACTGTTTAAACTCATAGCTTTAGCTCCTTTTGGTTTGTTGTTTAAGTGTGGTTATAATAACCCATAAACCAAACAGATACAACGTTCCGTATAGGTTTATGGGTGTAAAGTTGCGTTAAATAAAACGGTCTAAATCCGGCTTGGTGTAATGCTCACCTTTTTTGATTTTACCGTTTTCATCAAACACTGGCATACCACCTTCGAACTTAGACCAGTTACTACGGTTCACTTCAGAAAGAACACCGATTGGGTCGCCTGTCAGTTCATAAAGGACACCGATAGCTGTAACCACAGTATCAGCCAGCGCGTCAATTACTTCCTTTTTAACAAACGGGTCTTTTAAGGTGCGTTCCAAATCACTTTTAGCAAGGACGTCTTTACGCTTCCAAGTATCCGCTTTAGCGTCCAACATCGCACCAATTCCGGATTCGTAATCTTCGTCTGATTCAACGGCTTGTACAAACTCAGACATCTCTTCATAATGGCAACCGATTTGGACGAGTAAGTCATCCTTAGTTGGGAACTCTTTAGCGCGTCGGAACCACTCAACAATATTTAAAGTAACATCAGCGTGGAAGAAATTATCTCGTATCAACGAGACACCGACATTCAACGGGAAATGTTCCCCAATACCCGGAACAAAAACATAGGAATGTTCAAAAGCTTCCAGACCGTCAAAAGATTTGGTAAATTTAAAAGAATTTGCAGAAAGTTTACTTACGGGAAGACCTTTTTGGTTCGGATATTGAAGCAACATACCGGAAGCGCGGCAAAGGCTCTCGTAAGTGGTCAACATTTTACCGGAAACAACATTTTCACCTTTTTGGATATAGTCCTCAACGTACTCACGAGGGACTTCTGGAAAGTGGTATTTTGATTCGTAAGGAACAGATTGCTCAATCTGTCGTTTAATCTCACGAACAATTTCGCGCTCCTTAGGATTGGTGTTAACAGTGTCGTTGAGACCTTCAAAAACAATGTTCCAATCTGGACAAGTGAAAACGAGAGACAAATCCTCATGGTTTTCCAAAACAGGGTCTGTTGGTTGAACAACGTCAAATCGCTGGCAGCGTGTGCAGTTTTGTCTTCCAGTTAAACGATATTCGTCAAAAGACGGAATCTTTCTCAGGAAATCCAAAGACTCGCGTTTACCTGAAACTTCCACTGTGGTTACACGATGTTTTTCATATTTAGTGTCCAATAAGACTTTTACTTGCATGGTATTACCTTTCGTCGATTAAAGTTCCACAAGACCGGTTAGAAACTCATGTCCTGTGTTAAAAAATTGTTGCTTATAAAAACAACAGTGTCCTAGATATTCATCATTTTCATTTGCAATATCCATGTCTACTTCCGCAAAAATGTCTTCCGGTGCAGCACGATTGTCATAACCGCCGTGTTTGCAATAGTATCCGGACAAATACAAGGCACTTTTGACTCGATTTTTCTGGACACGCCATGAAAATACCCCAAACCAAATTTTAACCAGTTCGTCTGGAAAGAATGGTAAATGAAAGCGACGTTCCACAGGTTTGTGATAGTACAACATTGCACTCATGGTATTGAGGATACCGTTTACAACCTCTTCCTCGTCTTCTGTTTTATCCTTAAAGAATAAGCCCAAAACGTCTTGAACTTTCATTGTTGTATTAAACGAAGGATGACCTTCTACATCACGACCCGTTGTAACAACATGACCGTGATAATTGAGGAAATTGCGTATAAACCCAATTTTTTCGACAGGCATAGATACGTTAAAGGTTACAACACGATCGCCTTCCCATATTGTATCCAATTCAATTTTAATGGCTTGTTTCATTATAATTACCTTTATAATACCAGTTACAGTGCATCGCGTACCGTTGATATTCGTCATTAATTATACACTCAATTTGACGTCCATCATTGAGTTTTATTATTTCGTATTTAAAGTTACCCTGTCGAGGATTCTTAACGACGCCAGCTTTATTTGAATCCACAGGTTCGTCAATAGGTTCGCAAGCAGCCAAAAGCACCGCAAAAGCAAGAACGAGATATTTCATTTTAAACTCCATAATTTGTCAATTTAGACATGAAAACGTGCGGACTAACATAGCCGTCCACTTCGTTGTAGACAATACCGCAATGGTTAAAAGCAACGACCATTGCAGGGTTACGCAGATTTTTAAGTTTACCCAAAACAACCTCTTCAGGTTCATAAGAAGTACCAAACCAGCATTGGTAAACGGATAAACCTACAACGTTTCGGAGTTCCTCTTCAAAGTTCTCACTTTTGAACACCTCTTTAATTTTAGAGTCCGAAACAAACGGAGCATGGATAGCACGTTCAACAGTAACACTTTTGTGTAGCACCCTTCGTACTTCGTCCAAAAACAAACTCAACAAGTTGGAAGTCGAATGAAACGTTGACGCAAGAGTTTCCAAGTGCCAATGGCTGTCTGTAACCACAATGGCGTCTCTGTTCAGCATATCAGTACAGTTACACAATTCTAGCCTCAATAATGATGATATTGAGAGTAATTCAACAGGACGGGCTTCTACTTGAAGCGTAACTTTACGATGTTTACCGTAATAGCTGTCCTTTAATACTTTTACTTCCATTTTAAAACTCCGAGAAGCTAATAACTTCATAAAAATTAGGACTACTTAGATAGACACGAAGTATTGTGTATCTCAAACCATTACGGGCTTGTTGAAACTTACCCCGCACTCTATCGTAAGCCTTGTTTTTGTCTATTCGGCTATGGAACGTTAAAACCATTACTTGAGCCTCGTCGTTGTGGTCTAAGTAATAAATAGTTCCAACGCCACTACCATTGCTAGGCATTATTTCTTGTCCCAGCGTTTGTAAATTTCACCACCGCATACCATATGCGTCAAGTAAACGAGGAAAAACGAAATGGCAAAGCCAGCAATATCAACAGGACTTACTGCGTCCAACATACGGTTAAACAGAAATACGCTTGTTGCATACACTGAGAACAGGGTTAAACCTTGAATAATACCTTTAAGCATTGTTTGCTCCTTGTGTTTATGTGTGGTTATAGTAACCTAGTTCTAAACAGACTACTATAACCTTTACAAATCAATACATTATACGTCCAGTTCCTTATTCAAAACGTCAATCATACGGCGAATAAAAGGTTCAAAAGTGGCAACGTGGGCGGTATCGCAAGACAAAACGGCATTTTCGAGATACTCTTTGGCACGGCGCATCCCCAACTTGCTTTTACAGTCAAGAAGCAATGTTGCATAGTGTTCTAGAATATCACACAGTTCGCCGTCAATAAGGCTGATAATAGCCTCATCACGTTCGCGGTTAAAATCTTCAATAGTCTTTTCCATATTACAACTCACTAATAATATCAATGTTCAGTATCCGGTAGCATTTACCGTAAAAACTGTAATTTTTAACAATGTCCACAGGCTTGCATTCCATAATAAAGCCGTTAGCAATTAAACTTGACAATGTCATGTCCAATGCAGCATTACTACCTCTAGGATACTTGGCGTAAGAAGTAATGCGGGACAATCTACGAGACAAATAGCTGCGCGGTATCACGCCGTCAACTTGCATTTGCGGTTTAATACCGTAACTGGCTGGAAGCAACTCGCGTAGATACTCAACCATAATAGACAACATCTTACGCTCACGGCTATCGTCAGACAAACCAATATCACCATCCAGAAGTTTTTGGCTCATGGTTCCGATGTCTCGTCTAACCACAGTAATAGCCCATTCCAGATGTTCCTTAGTGATAATCGGCGTAATCCAGTTATCTGCAACGGCAAGCAATGCAGAAAGTCGAGCAGCTTTTAACGCAGCACGGTTCCACATTTGTCGATAGCTTTCCTCGTCCGTCTTGTTAATCTCGTTATCACACTCTAACTCGAACTTACTCAACACCTCCGCAGCTTCTGCAGTTTTATCCACAGGTTGTGAAGTTCGCATATTCAGCAAGTTTTGAGCTTGGAAAGCCAACTTAACCAGACCGTCTGTTAAAGCCTCGTCAGGTGACGTCAAAGTCTTGTTATTCATCGGTGGACGTTGACCGTCATACTCAATAATAAGGAAACGGCTAAGGAAACCATCTTCCATCATGCTAGGCGTTAACGACTGGTAGAAAGTATCAGGTGTCGTTTCGCCTATCATGCTGTAAGCAACACCGCTAACGGACGAGATGTTGTTATCCTTATTTGAGTAACCGATACCACCAACAACACTTTGCGGACCAGATTTTTGATACAGGTTCGTCATTTGTGTTCGGAGTGTGGTTAACGGACCGTCCTTAAGGTCATCCGCCAAACGTTTAAGTTTACGTCCCCACTCACCGCTGACGTTCACAAAACTAGGGTTCGCGGCAACGGCTTTCATTAACGCTGGTCCACTTGCATAGTCGGTAAAGTCAACAAAACTATGGAAAGTCGGCATCTTTTGGCTGGCTGCCGCAATTAAGGAAGAGATTCCCGAGTGCATGGCTTCCTTACCAATAGCACTTCGCGCAATAAGCACGATGTACATATTGAGACCGGATTGTGGAATGTGCCATGCTTTGCCACAGATACCAGCCAGCAAACCCAAAGCCGACACAATGGCAACTTCTTTAACCGGACGCGGTGCAGTTTGGTAGATGTACTGTGCGATTCGCCCAGCAAACCCTGGACACCAACTTAATCCTATTTTACCGCTGTTTACAACCTCCGCGCTTACAGGGGCAGCAAGGCTCGCTACAACAGGGGCAGGGGTAGGGGCTACAACGGGTAAGGTTTGGCTCGCAACGTGCAAAGCAGGCTCAACACGGCTGGGCGCGCCCACACCCTGTATATTGCTTATGGCTTTAGCCGCTTTTTGCCGTATGGCAGCGGTAGCGTCAATACTGGCAGCCAAGCAACTTAAATTCACAGCCTGTTCCGCAGATTCGCGGCTACGAATCATTTTCAAAGTTCGGTTCAAGTACACATCGTTTTTAACAGCTTTTTCACGCTGTCCCAATGCACTCATACGGAACAACCGACGGCACTGTTCGTTACTCGGACTGTAAAAAGTAAACATCGACATCAATGCAACGTCTGCTTCCGACTGACTTGGATAGCCTAACTCATGCCAACGTCCTTCGTACAACGCCAAGAACTTATCTTTATTGTCCGCTTCCGCTGCCATCTGCAGGATATACCAGTCGTCATCGACAGCTTCCACTTCCTCAAGTTCGATTGTCGAACCACGAATAACGTCCATCTGAGTCGCCATATTGCAAGCCATTTCATTCCGGTCTGCAATAGGCAAGTTCTCGACAACCCTACCTGTGGTTACAATAAATCGTTGACGAGAATATATCTCAACGTTACCACGTTTACGACCAGCACCAACGTCTGCTCGAACCCAGATATGTAAGCCTTTGCCAGATACACTGGATTCAGTATAGCTCGCATAAGTTTTCATCATTCGGTAATACAAATCGTAGTCTTCTTGTGTTGTCCACAACTCTGGAAGGTCTGGACAATTTTCCGCGTCCTTAACATCCAAGTCAATACAAGTATAAGGGTCATTTTCCGACAGGATAAACCCTACATTAAGACCACGACTATAAGCAGCTTGGCAAGCGTCTTCAAAACGCATCCAAGTGTTAGGCTCATTTACGGAAGCATACATCACCTTCCCGTTAACCACAGTGCAAGGTGCTTTATCCCCTCCGCAAATCGCCCATTGAGGGCGTTCCCTCAATTCCGCAGGAATTAAATTCCAACTCATATTATTCGCCTAAGTCAATCATCTTTTGTTCACGATATCTATCACGCAAATATTCAATTTCAGCGTCAATATTTGCAAGGAAAGCTTTGCGTTCGGCAAGTTTAGCCTTATATTCTTTAAAGTACAAGTCGTGAAGCATAACCACACCATCTCGTTTCCGTTTCTGGTCTGCGTTATATTTAATATAACGAATTAATTTTTCTTCTTGTTCAAAGTCCACAATACCCGCACCAGTTTCGACAAACCCTTTAAATGTCGTGCCTTGTGCTAAGGCTCTCGGGCGGCTCAACAAGTATTGCAACGACAGCGCGAAGCTCGCGTTTTTAAGATGCGATGGTGAACACTTCGCCCGCAATTCCATATACGCAGCAAAGTCTGCTTCTGTAATCCACAACGGCGGCTCAACCAAAGTAAGTTCTTTCCCCAGAATACGGTAATAATCCATCAAGTATGACTGAACCATTTCAAATTCCAGTTCCGACGCACTTAACTTATCCATATAAGCCAAGTTTCGCATCAGCATCAACGGCGATTCTGCTTGCTTCATAGACACCCGTCCACGCTGCACCCGCAACCCTTCCAATTTACTTTGGAGGTAGGTAACAGCCATTTTGTCAACATCCACCATGCCAGCGTCTTTTTTAATACCAGCGATAGTTTCCACAACTTCTGCTACCGCCGCCGGAAACTCTCGAATCAGCGTCTGCATCAACACATCTTCCTCCGTTTTAACCACAGTGCTGTCTTCAACCTCATTATCTGTGGTTACCATTTTAACTACATCTTCCATTTAAATATCTCCTTTACTAATAGCCGTTAATACTTCTGTGTGTCTAGCAGCATTTGCAGCGGTTAAGTGGACAAACCCACCTCTAACCTTGTCTAATTCACTACTGTTTCCAGTCCATTTGTCAACATACGTTTTAAACGTCGAACCGTCAAAACCAATGTAGTGGTACGTCTGTCCGATACAGAGTTCGTAGTTTATACCACGATAGAACTCATGCTTACCAACTTTAATCAGTTCACACCGTTTACGGTAAATGACATCTGAGTTCCAATCTGGGTTATCTTGCAACGGCTCAAAAGTAGCACCACCGTCAACACTGAATTCCCATCGTTTCCAAGGGTCTACCATTTTCTTCGCGTCGTAAGCGTATGCAAGCATATTGTCTGCGTTCTTGTGAAATAATGTTTGAAAGAACATTTAAACCTCTTTTTAATAAGTGTAACCACAATGGTTAATTACAGATTAAACAGCAACGGCTCAAATTCGCCCGCTAAGGCAGTTTTAAGGCTCGCCCTATACTTACCCGTGCCTATAAATGCGCTGTACGGCTCAAATTGGGGCAGTAAACGTGCATCTTTGTAACCACAGTGTAAGAGCAAGGCAGTTTGTTGGCTGGCATTTGCTGTAACGAGGTTTGCAGTATAGGAGGATTTAAAAAGTAATGCTAGTTGGTGATGTTAGCTTTACATAAAATTTACATTTATTAGGTAGTAATTGTAACCACAGTGGAGATTTGTGAGATGTAGGATTGATAGGAGTTTAGGATTAACGGTGATAGCGACTGTGGTAGTGGTAGTGGTAGTGGTAGTGGTAGTGGTAGTGGTAGAGTTT